>JAEEGL012227730.1_pt1 | contig 17058 bp, 20 predicted proteins | sample 9134231 | NCBI WGS metagenome assembly JAEEGL01 (sample SAMN16246548, study PRJNA631951) | gut metagenome | biome: gut microbiome; feature: rumen; material: fiber-attached | host: Bos | place: Iran: Karaj | collected 2018-10
CTTCCATTACTTTGAAAATTACAGCCATTACCATCTATGGCCCAATGTATTCCATTTGGTATATAATTCCAAGAATATCCTGGATTATTTTTTTCATCAAGTTTTGCATAAGTAGAATCTTTTTTTGAATATGGAGTTCCATTCATTCCAGATAAACTATTACAATTTGAAAACATCGAAGCATCTTTAGGTTGTTGAGATATATTCCATTTATCAGAAACGGCTATTATTTCTAAATTCTCACATCCGACAAACATCCAAGACATATCTGTTACTTTTGATGTATCAAAAGATGTTAAATCTAATGTGATTAATAAATCGCAAGAATAAAACATTGTATTCATACTTGTTACATTTGAAGTATTAAAATTGCTTAAATTTAATGTGGTAAGTGATGAGCATCCTCCAAACATACCTGTCATATCTGTTACTTTTGATGTATCAAATGTTGTCAAATCTAAAGAAGTTAGTGAACCGCACCCCCAAAACATATAACCCATATTTATTACATTTGAAGTATCAAAATTACTTAAATCTAACGAACTAAGTGATGAACAAGAACCAAACATAAATTGCATTATTTGAACTCTAGATGTATCTAAATTACTTAAGTCTAATGATGTGAGTGATGAACATCCATCAAACATACTAACCATATTTGTTACTTCTGATGTATCTAAATAGGTCAAATCAATTTCTTTTAGTTTATCAAATAGATAAAACCAGCATCGAGTATCATAGGCTTTTATAATATCATTTTCTCCACCAATTTGGACACTTTTAATACTACTTGGATGGTAATATTTACTATACCCAGACCAAGTATACTCTTGCCAATCTGCTGAATCTTCACTATCAATCATTCCAGATAAATAATAAGTCCCTTCAAATTCATTATTACTTACTCTCAATGTACAAATTGCTTCTGGTGAACTACAATTCTCACCATCAATTACCCAATAATAAACATTTTCTTCAGCTTTTACTATATAAAAAAAGGAAAATAAAATTAAGAATATAAAGAATTTTTTATACATGATTACACCACCATTTTCATTACCTTGATTATATCATTTTTTTGTCATATTTAAAAGACATTTACTAAATTTAATAATTATTTAAAAACTCATAATAATTACTATTGTCAAAATGATAAATAGCAAAATATATTTTAGCTCTTTACAATCAAATGTTTGTGTGGTATTATTTAATTAAGGAAGTGATATTATGGAAAAATTAACTGGCAAGCAAGAAAAAATATTAAATAATATTAAAAAGTTTATTGCAGACAATGGTTATGCTCCAACTATCAGAGAATTATGCACAATATCCAATTTAAGTAGTACTGCTACTATGTTTGTACATTTAAAAAACTTAACTAAAAAAGGATATATAAATCAAACAGAAAATAAATTTAGAACTATTGAATTAAATGTTCCAAATGAATTTGATTCAAGACAAGATAGTGTTGTCAGTATTCCACTTCTTGGAAAAGTAGCTGCTGGAAACCCAATTGAAGCTATAGAAAATCCAAATGAATATTTTTCATTACCAAAAGAATTAGTTCCTAAGAATCACGAGGTTTTTGCATTAGAAGTTAATGGTGAGTCAATGATTAATGCAGGAATATTTGATGGAGATATTGTAATAGTTAAAAGAGAAAAAACAGCAAACAATGGTGAAATAGTAGTGGCTATGACAGAAGAAAATGAAGTCACATTAAAAAGATTTTATAAAGAAAAAGATCACATCAGATTACAACCCGAAAATGATACTATGGATCCTATAATATTAAATAATTGCTTTATATTAGGAAAAGCAATTGGATTATACAGAAATATTTATTAAAAAATTGTTACATATGTAACAATTTTATTTTATCATTAAGAAATACATCATCGCTATTGTTAAAATAGTTAAAACTATAATTCCATTTATTCGATCTTGATTTCTTCCTTTATCACCTATTCCAATTGCCATTGACATTAATATACCGGCAACTAAGCCACCAATATGTGCAGATACTCCAATTCCTGGAATTAAGAATCCAATAGCTAAATTAAGTACAATTGTTGGTACAATGCTACCCCTTAGCAAATTATGTAGTGTTGCTCTATAATAATATGTAAAATATGCTACACTTCCAAGTAAACCAAATATAGCTCCGCTTGCTCCAAAACTAATAGTTGTTTCATTCATAAATACACAAGAAAATATTGAACCTAATAAACCACTAATTAGATATATTAATACAAATTTAACTTTACCATAATATTTTTCTACACTAGGTCCTAAAACATATAATGCATACATATTGAAAAATATATGATACACATTTAAATGAAGAAACATAGAAGTAAATAATCTATAATATTCTCCTGCTTGTACTGCTTTGTAATTGTTTGCTAAGTAAGAAGCCACATCAATATTTTCATTGAATAGTGTAAATAAGAATACTAATATATTTATTACTAATAATAAATAAGTCATAACTGGTTTTTTAGGACTAAATATTTTTTGTAATTTCTTTTCATTTTTAATTGTTTTTTGATTCATATCTTCAGTTAATTTAAAAAACTCAATTGGATCAACTTTTTCACTTAAAACTGTATTTTTAACATTAGGGAAAAAGGCATTAACTACTTTATTCTTTTTAAAATCTGTTATCTTATCTATCTTTACTGTCTCTATATTTTTGCTATCATTAACCATTTCAACAGATTCCCCAATATCTAAAAGTATATTTAATAACGTCATTCTAAATGACATTGTATTTCTTTTAATAGTTTTCATTATAATTTTAGCTTTGTTAGTATCACTTTTTAATTGTTCAGAATTATGAATATAATTTGTGTTAATTCTAATTAGTTTTAAATCTTTTTCCATATTTTCAAGCCATATTTCATTTTCAACACCATTTATTATTACTGGTTTATAATCTTCTTCAGTAATAAAATAATGTAATATTTTCAATATGATATCATCTTTTTGATTTATTTGTATATTCATATATTAACTCCTTTTTCTCATATTATTTTACTATTAATCATATTATTAGTAAAGAGGTGATGACAATAAAAATATATATTAAAAACTTTTTATTATTTGCATTAATCTTACTATTTTGGCTATTAAGTGGACTAATATTCAAATATAATTCGGATTTTTATAGTATGTTAAAATTACCTTCCTTTACGTTAAGTAATACAATTATTAGCATTATTTGGTTTATTATTTATATATTAATTTCTATTAGTATAGTATTAGTATCTAAAAAAACAAACATTTTAAAAAATAATGATTATTTATATATCTTAATTACCAATTATTTATCCAATCAGCTGTTTATTTATTTTTTCTTTAAATTGATGAGTCCATTTTTAGGTTTTGCAATTACAACCACAACCTTTCTATCTAGTATTTTTTTATTTATTGAGACACGAAAGATTGATTATAAAGCCTCATATCTTTTAATACCATATATGATTTATGGATTATATTCATTTATATTAATGAGCACTGTTTATTTTATGAATTTTTAAACATTTCAAGTATTTCATAAAATTCTTTTTCTGGCTTTACTTCAAATTCTAGATATTCTTTTGTTATAGGATGATTAAATCCCAAAAATGCTGCATGTAACATTTGTCCATAATTATTTATGATTTTTCTTTTTCCATATACAGGGTCATTTACTACGGGATGATTTATATATTCCATATGAACTCTAATTTGATGAGTTCTACCTGTTTCAAGTACACACTCAATTAATGTAGCATTTTTATATCTTTCTAGTACTGTAAAATTAGTTACTGCATTTTTACTATTTTCATCAGTAACACACATCTTCTTTCTATCTATTTTACTTCTTCCAATTGGAGCATTTATCTTGCCTTTATTATTATCTATTACTCCATATACTAGTGCAATATATTTTCTTTTTATTTCCTTATTTTTAAATCCCTCTGAGAGTATTCTATGCGCTTCATTAGTTTTAGCAATTAATAATATACCAGAAGTATCTTTGTCTATTCTATGGACTATACCTACTCTTTCATTGCCACCTTCATCAGAAAGCTCATCAGTATATCCAATTAAAGCATTTACTAAAGTCCCCGTATAATTACCATTACCTGGATGCACTACCATTCCACTCTTTTTATTTACTACCATAATATCTTTATCTTCATAAAGAATATCAAGTGGTATATTTTCTCCTTTAATACTAGTATCTACTTTTAAATTTCCTATTTTAATTACATCATTTGTTTTTAATAAATAACCACCTTTTACACATTCATTATTTACTAAAATATTTCCATTTTTGATGTTCTTTAAAATAAAGTTTCTACTCTCTTTAGTATATTCAGTTAAAAAAACATCTAATCTTTTTAAACTATTCTCTTCACTTATTACTATTTCTTCCATAAAATATCTCCTTTATTAGAGCAAATATTAGCATAATTATACCTATAGTTATATATGAATCTGCTATATTAAAAACAGCCATATCTTTTCCAAAAAAAGTGAATGAAATAAAATCAACAACATATCCTCTAAACAATCTATCTATTAAATTACCTAATGCACCAGATAATATTAGTAAATAAGAACTTAGCATTAATTTATTATTTGAATTCTTTTTAATTTCATTAAACACATAAATGATTAGAATAAATGTAATTAAAACTAATATGAAAATATTCCCACTTAGTATTCCAAAAGCAGCTCCTGTGTTTTTAACATACAGAAACTTTAATAAACTTTTAATAACTATAATCACATTACTTTTAAGTACATTTGTAACTAATAATTTACTAATTTGATCTATTAATACAAGTATAAAAACAACAATAATAAAATATATATTTCTCTTTTTCATATAATATATTTTATCATATTTTCTAATTAATATCTATGAGAATTACGTCTTCCCCCATTTTTTTAATTTGAGTAAATTTTATAGTTAATTCTTCACTTGAAGTAAATAAACTTTTAATAAAATGTGCCTTTTCTATTATAAATTTAATCATGTAACCATTAGTTTGATCAAATTCAACATCTACTATTTTCCCTATTTTTTTACCATTTCTAATATCAACTATATCTTTTCTTTGTAACTCAGATAATTTCATATTAAATTATATTATATTACTAGTTTTTTTATACTATTAATTGCGCTATTTTCAATTCTAGAAACTTGCGCTTGACTAATATTTAATTGCTCTGCTATTTCAGATTGTGAAAGACCATTTAAATACCTCTTTACTATTACTAATCTTTCTCTATCTTTTATTTTACCTAAAGCTTCTTTTAACAGTATTAAATTGTTAATATCTTCTACGCTTTTATCTTCTAATTGATCAAGTAATAAAATGGTATCATTTCCATCATTATATACTGGTTCAAATATACTAGTTGGCTCCGTAAGAGAAGTAAGCGCAATACTAAGTTCATATGGAGTTATATTAAAATATGAACATATTTGACTATTTGTTGGATAAACATAATTATTCTTAAGATACTCTTCTTTATAATTAATTATTTTGTATGAGAGTTCTTTAATTGTTCTAGAAATTCTAATTTGATTATTGTCTCTAATATATCTTTTTATTTCACCTTCAATCATAAATACTGCGTATGTACTAAACTTTACTCCAAAAGATAGGTCAAAATTATCAATAGCTTTTATTAAACCTACTGTTCCAATTTGAAATAAATCATCTAAATTATCACATTTGTTTTGATATTTTTGCAATATGCTTAATACCAATCTTAAATTTCCTTTTACAAGTTTTTCTTTAGCAGACTTACTTCCATTTTTAAATTCATTAAATAAGTTAACCATTTCTTTGTTTTTTAATGTTTTTAAACCACTTGTATTTATTCCAGTAATTTCAACTTTATTTTTTGCCATTTAAAAAATCCTTTCTATTTAATATTGAAAGGATTTCTTCTTTTTTATTCAGTAAATTAATCTAATTTGATATTTTTAGCTAATATATTCAAAATAGTATTATCAGTTACTGGTTTTAATATGAATTGTCCATCTTCTTCTACTTTTTCTAAAAAAGCAAACTCATTAACAAATTCATCTTCAGTATCATTAACTAGTGCTGCTAAAAAGTATGTCCCACCTTTATATGCAGCTTGTCTTAATATAAAATATTTTTTCCCAACATTTGTTTCTAATATTAGATTTGTTAAATTTTCCATTCTTTTTTCCTCCACTTACTATTACATATGTAATGTATACCCACCGTTATCTAATTCACTATTATATACAGGTACACTTAAATGATCACTAGTAACTTTTTTAACAACATCTCCATCTAACATTTCAGATTCTAAGACAATATATTCTTTATTTAATACATTTCCATCAAGATCTTTAACAACTTTTTCTCCACTGTAATCTATTTCTACATTTCTTCTTTCACCATTATCATCAGTTACTTCAGCTGATAATGTTTCTCCATCATGTAGATAATAAGTTTTCGTTGTTGGAACACTAGGTGCCTCTGGTACAGTTGGTTCAGATTGTTCTTGTGATTGCGTATTTGCTACTACATCTAATTTATCAGCCATAAATGCTTTAGCAGCATCAACTGGAATTTTTGATAACAAATCTGCTGAAGCTTCTTTTTGATTAACAACCACCTCAATTTCATCATCAGGTTTAGTATCTGTAAATTTATCTAATGATGCTGCAGCAGTTTCTCCCATTGATTCTAGCGCTGATGGATCATATGTACTTTCCATTTCTGGTGTTTCGGAAGTTTCTTCAGTTGTAGGCATTTCCATTTCAGACTCATTTGATTCTAGAGATGGTGACTCTGGTTCACTCTCAGCAACTGGTTCTTCTGGAACTTCTAATGTAGGTTCTACCGGGCTTAGTGTTGAAGAATCTAAAGTACTTTCCTCCATTACTGGCTCTTCAGTTGGTACTTCAGTAGCAGGTGTTTCTTCATTTGTATTTAAAACATCTTCAAAGCTTGAAAATCCTTCGAAATTTCCTAACAAATCATCTTCTTCAGGTGTAGTTGTTTCTTCTTTTGGGAACAAATCAGTAAAACTTGATTCCGGATTTTCTACTTCTGGTTGACTATCATCGAATGTATTTAAAGGATTTTCTAACTCATCATCCTTCTTCTCAACTTCTTCAGTTGGTTCCTCAATTGATTCTTCAGTTGGCTCTGAATCATCAGATAGACTTGGCAATTCAAAACTATATTCACCAGGTAATTCTAATCCTGCAGGAGAATCTGGTACGTCTACAGGCATTACCTCTTCCTCTTCTACTTCAGCTTCTTCTTTTGGTTCTTCCTCTAAAGTAGGAACTTCAAGTTCTTCTTCTGTAGATTCAACCTCTTCCAATGATGGTTCACTAACTTCTTCTTTTTCCTCTTCTGAAGGTAATTCTTGTTCTTGACTTTCTTCAAACTCTTTAGTGGCTTTTCTCAAATCTACTAATTCGTCTTCTTCTGTAATAGAATAACTAACTTTTCCACCTTTTATTAAAACATCTATTTCTCTTATATAATCATCATATAAATTAGTTATAGGCACCAAATTTTCTTTTAATAATTCAGAATATTTTTCATTTAATTCTTTTTCTGATTCATGATAAAATCTATCGGCCTCAGTAAGTTCAAATGATAATTCTTGTTCTTCTTTCTCAATACGATATAAAGCATCGCCTATTTTTGCATTTTCATCATTTATATACTTATCTAGAATTTGGCACTCTTTGTTAAGTCTTACACGCAAATTTTCTCTTACAGCATACGCTTCTTTTAGATTTTTAGAGAAATCTCCTAATTTTTTAACAAATTCACCAATTTCAGCAATTAAATTTGCATATTGTACTAAATACTCAGTTCCCTTATTACCAGTTTCTCTATAATCTTTATTAATATTATCAAGTAATAGTTCAACTGTTTTTTCCATATCTTCTAGATAATTATTTTTACTTTCTAATTCATTAATTCCTATTAGGTCTAATTCTTTAGTAGAATCTATTGAATCATTTAATTGCTTTTTTAACTCTTCAAATTGACCCTCATAGTTTTCAAAATTAACAAATGCATGTTCTGAATTATTCATTTTTATTACTCTCCTTACTAACATTCGATGCTTATATTAAATAGATATGCCTTCTATATCTTATATCATTATCATTTTATCACAAATGCATATTTAAAGACAAGTATTATTTATAAAAATTCAAACATTTTTATTATACTTTCATTACTCCTCTTAATTTCTTAATCACTTTTTTTTCAATCCTAGAAATGTATGATTGAGATATGTTGAGTTTATCTGCTAATTCTTTTTGAGTTAATTCTTTTTTCCCAAATAAACCATACCTTAATTCTATTATTTCTTTATCTCTATCATTTAGTTTTTTAACTTCATTTTCAAGTAATATTTTATCATCAGATTCTTCTAACATTTTATGAACAATATCCTCTTCTGTACCAAAAACATCCTCTATATGTAGCTCATTTCCTTCACCATCTAAATTAATAGAATCTTCAAAACTAACTTCGCCAGTTCTTTTCTTATTTTTTCTTAAAAACATTAATATTTCATTATCGATGCATCTTGATGCATAAGTTGCCAGCTTAATATTCTTATCCAATTTATAAGTTTTAATTCCCTTAATTAATCCAATTGTTCCAATACTTACTAAATCTTCTAAATCAAACAAAGTATTATCATATTTTTTAGCCAAGAATACTACAAGTCTTAAATTGTGTTCAATGAGTTTATTTCTTGCTTTTAAATCACCATTATTACTTTTTTTGACTAAATCTTCTTCTATATTTTTTTCAAGTGGTGGAGGCAATATATCCGTACTTCCAATAAAAAACACAACCTCTTTTTTAAAAAAATAATTCAATATTTTTTCTAGCATTTTTTCTCCTTTAATAACTGATTATTTAATAAGCAATTGTATCCAATAAATTTTTTATTTATTACACCAACCAAAATATCATTTCTTTCCCCGATCCCATCTATATATATTTTTTGAGGTTTGAAACACTTCATCAAAGATTCATTATCTATTGTTTTATATGGAACAAGCATAAAATTTTCATCAACATCCTTGTTAATTATTATTATTTTTTTTAGCGTAACGGGGTCTATTAAATTATTCCCTGTATCCATATATCCATTTAGATATAATATTTTTCCATTTTTTAAATAAATATTTACTTTATATTTTGTTGTTAATAATATCTTTAAATTATATGTAAGTTTTTTATAAAAATGCATGATAAGTGGAATAAATAATAAAACAAACTGATATTTAATTAAATTTTCCATTTTAAAGAAATAAAGAATTCCCCCCAATAAAAATGCAAACGAATAAAAATATATTAGTGTATTAGCAAATGTTTTAATATCGTTATATTTAAATGCAACTAAAATCATAAAAATTCCAATTATCAATTTATATATAGTTAAAGATAAACTGTTGAAATCTATGAATAAATATAATATGGATAATTCTCCAATTAAACAAGATAATATTTTTCTAATAAAAGTACTATTTAATTTAAGAATGACACTTGTAAAATCTATCAAAACATAATCTATAATAAAATTAATCAATAATAGTTCATCTATATATACCATTTTAATCACCAAAATGATTATATTAAAAAAGATAAGTTGTTTTTGTCGAATAAACTTATCTTTTTAAAATAATTTTAATTGTTCAGCATTTTGTTCTGTTTGCTGCTGTAATTTTTGTCTTTGATTTATTTGTTTTCTTTCCTCTTTTAATTTAAGTATTTCTAGTTGTCTTGGAGTAAGTTGATATCTATATCTCATTGGATTAATTCTTTTATCTTCTGGTAACATATAATCTCTTACAAAAAATCCAAAATCTCTAATTCTTCTTTTACTAGTTAAACATTCTGCATTACTATCTCTACATACAGTGCAATCACTATTTCGTTCTTTGATTAATTTATCATATAGTTGCATTGCATGATATGCTAGTTCAGAATAATAATTTTCTCCTCTTCTACAAAGATCGACATAATGTCTTAAGTTATCTATTTCTTCACCAACTATATGATAAAAACAAAATTCATTTGCCATTTTATTAAAGAAAGTATAATCATGCAATCTAGCCATATCTCTAACCGCACCTTCAACATAGGATCTTTGCATGTATCTTTCACCTTCTTTATATAAGATTGGTGTATATTTTATTCTTACAATAGGTGTGTTTTCTTTTCTTTCTTTTTTATTTTTTTCCTCAAAATACATAATGTTAATATCTGGTCTATAAGGATATGCTGTTCTTAAGTATGGTCTATATTTTTCTATTATTTCATCCTCAGTTTTACTAGATGTAATAGCATCTATTTCAGAAATAGTCATTTTTGGAGTTAATCTATTGTACATGTGAAAAAATACTCTATATTTTCCATCTTCTTCAACTATAACATTACCGTAAAATAATTGATTTATACCACAATTTTTTAGGTGCTCATTTGAATCGCTATTTTTCTTTAATAATTCATTTGAGTTACGAACCTTGTTAAGAAAATTCTGAAGTCCTTTTTCAGTATAAAAAACTCTTGGTTTTTTTTCTGGAGCAAGTCCACAGTACTCACACAAAAAATATCTTTTTTGTTCTTCTTTAACGTCTCCTTTTGTACTTTTATTTTTACCCATAACCATACCTCCTACTCGCTTATAATTATATCATATTTGATACACAAAGTCAACTTTAGCTTGGTTTAAGTACCATTTTTTATTTTCATTCATATCTTCAATAACTCTATTTATTAGTTGATGAAAAATAGCCCTATCACAATCAAAAAAGTTGTCATGAAATTCTTTTAATAGTTGTATTAACTTACAATAATTCTCTTTTCCAATTTTATCAATTATGTTTTCTAAATTCAATGATATTCTAGCATCTACCAAATCATCTTTAAAATATTTATAGAATTTAGCGACACTTGGTATAAACAAATTATATTTACATTCAAAATTTTTGTTTGGATAAAATTCATCAATAAATGATATACCTTTTTCTTTTATAGCTTCATAAATCATTAGTGCCTCTATTTGAGTCATACATTCTTCTAATAAGTCTTCTCCCTTATTATTTGTTGTAATAAGACCGGTTTTATATTTTAATATTCTACCATAAGAAGTGTCTTCTACTTTCAAAATTGAAGACATTACTGCATGAATCATTTCGTGTATGATTCCCTCATCATTGGTAGAATAAAGCTGAATAAAAATCGTTTTCTCTATTCTTTTTTCTCCATTATTATACATATATAAGAAACAAGTCTCATTATCTGCGACAATTTTTTTTGAAGCAGCAGACGATTTACTTTGATAATTAAAAAGTTCACAATTACCTTTAATTTCTTTCCTTACTTGTTTATAGTTTTCTTCTATTTCATAAGAATTATCTTTTCTTTTATCTCTATTAATTTTATTTAGTTTTCTTTTCTTAGGGTTAATATAAAAAATAAAGTTAGTATCATTAATTCTAGATATTATTTCTTCTTTATATTCTTCACCATAATACTTAATCATTTCACTAACAACAATATTTTTAAACATTTCAAAATTAGACTCTAAATGTTTTTTAATATTTTGACATCCTTCAATCATATTATCCCCCATAAATCAAGCCTATATTTTATCAAAAATAATAAAAAAGTCAATTTTTGCTTTACTTAATTCAATTTTTATGTTAAATTAAATGTGGCTTAAAAAGAGGAGGCAAGTTAAAAATGGCAAAGAATGTATCAAATAGAAAAAATATGAGCGCACAAAATAGACCTTTTTCACTAAAGGCTACTAAGAAAACTCAAAAAGTTAACTTACAAACAGTTATGGTTGATGGTAAGAAAGTTAGATTATCAGCCAAGGAAATTAGAACTAATCAAAAAAATAAATAATTGACTAAAAAGTCAATTATTTTATTATTTCTTGTTCTAAAACAAGATCAACATCATAGATATCTTTGATATCTTTTTTTATTTTGTTAATTAATTCTATTATATCCTTACTTTCTGCATTTCCATCATTTATTATAAAATTAGCATGAATTTTACTTACCATTGCATCCCCTATCCTATAACCCTTAAGTCCAGCATCTTCAATTAATTTACCAGCCGGAGCTAAAGTTGGATTTCTAAATACACTTCCACAAGAAGGATGAGATAAATCTTGTGTGGCAAGTCTCCTATTGGTTCTTTCTGTTACAATTGCTTTTAATGAATCAGCATCAGACTTAACGATTTTTAACTTACAAGATAATACTATTAAATTTTTGTTGCTTTTAAATATTGAATATCTATAATCAAACTTTAAATCATCATTCGAATATTCAATTATTTTTTCTCCATCAAAAACCTCTGCGGTTAATAATATTTCAGAAACAGATGAATTATAAGCACCTGCATTATTGTAAACACAGCCACCTATAGTTCCAGGTATTCCTGTTGCCCATTCCAAAGAAGAATATCCCATATTAACTAATTTAGTCGCAAGATTATTTATCATACATCCACATTCTGCATAAACATAATCTTCATATATTTTATAGTTATTAAAATTCTCTAGTTTAATAATTACTCCATCATAATAATTAGGTAATATTACATTTGAACCATTACCTAATATAAAATGTTTTACATTATTACTCTTAACGACATTTAAAACATTCTTTAACTCGTCAATGCTAGATGGAAAAACAATACATTTAGATTTTGTATGTAATCTATATGTATTGTAGTTTGTCATGTCAACATCTTCGTAAACTTTACAAATTTTATGCAGTTCCTCTATCATTAACTAAAATTAGCCTCTATATTATCTACACCTGTAATATATTTAATAATTTTTCCATTTTTTACTCTTATAACAGTTACATCGTTAATTTTCAATTCTTCTACACTTTTAGCATTAGGATTACTTTTATCAGATAAATATGCAGCATTTTCAGGTTTGCTCATATCAACTTTATATACTGGTAATTTTTTATTTGCAACTAACTCACTTATATTAGAATTAATATTCTTTTCAAAATCATCAAATATTACATAATATTCTTTTTCAGATCTATTAAAGACTGTACCAATCAAAATATATTCATAACTAATAGATGTTTCTTCTTTAGTTGGTCTTGTATAACCTTTTTCAAAAGCACCTAAAGCAGATAATCCTAAAACTCCCAAATAAACTACTCCAATAAAAAGAATAACTGACACTAAATTAATTAAAAAAGACTTAGTTTGTTTTTTTAATGATATATCCTCTTTTATTTTATTTCTTTCCCTTTTTGCTCTTTTATAATTAAGTTTCATTTTACTTTTTGCCATATTTACCTCTCCCTAATAAGAATTATAGCACATTTCTTTTGATAGTATCAATTATTTGTTGATTTTTGTAAAAAATTATTATATAATTTACTAAGTATTTATTTGGCAGTGCCATAATGAATTGTAATGTGTTTCTTTGAAAAAAGTATAAGTAACTTCTGCCAAAGCGAAAGTAGTTAAGAAACTCCCTATAATTTAAAATGGATTAAGCCTTTAATACAATATTTGTAAAAAGGAGGAAAAATACTATGTCAAGATATATCGGACCAGTTTTTAAGAAATCTAGAAGATATAGTTTTTCAACACTTGAAACAGGAAAAGAACTAAGAAAAAAAGCACAAGCTCCTGGTATTCATGGAACTAGTAGAAAGAAACTTAGTGAATATGGTGTTCAATTACAAGAAAAACAAAAAGTTAGATTTTTATATGGAATTAATGAAAAACAATTCAGAAAAACATTCGAAGCAGCTGGTAAAATGCAAGGTATTCACGGATTTAATTTCTTATTACTTCTTGAAAGTAGATTAGATAATTTAGTATATCGTGCAGGATTAGCTAAAACAAGAAGAGCTGCTAGACAATTAGTTAACCATGGTCATATCTTAGTTAATGGAAAGAAAGTTGATATCCCATCATACAGAGTTAAAGTTGGAAACGTTGTTTCAGTAAAAGAAGCATCATTAAATCATCCAGTTATTAATGAATGTATGAATATGGATATTAAAGTACCTGCATTCTTAAATGTAGATAAAGCTAAAAAGTCTTTCACATATGTAAGATATCCAGAACGTGAAGAATTAAATTCTGAAATTAATGAATCATTAATCGTTGAATTCTACAACAGATAATAAAAAGCCTTGATTTATCAAGGCTTTTGTTTTGTATTAATTATTCTTTATATAAAGATGAAACGTCAACTATTCCATTTTGTTTTTTATATGCTTCAAAAGTATTTTTTAATAACATTATTACTGTCATAGGGCCAACTCCTCCAGGTACTGGAGTTAAATATGAGCAAACTTCTTCAACATTAGGATTAACATCACCATAAATTTTACCATCTTCTCTATTAATTCCGACATCAATAACGACAGCATTTTCTTTTACCATTGTTTTGTCTATTAAATATTTCTTTCCCACTGCAACTATAAGAATATCTGCTCTTTTTGTATATTCTTCTAAATTATTAGTCTTAGAATGACACATAGTTACAGTTGCATTTTTCTTTAAGCACTCTATAAATAATGGTTTAGATACCAAATTACTTCTACCAACAATAACTACATTTTTTGAAGTCAAATCAATTTTATAATAATTAAATATTTCCATTATTCCTTTTGGCGTACATGGAACAAAACAATCAGCTCCATTGAATAATTTTCCTTGATTGACAATTGTAAGTCCATCAATATCCTTTAGTGGAGATATTTCATTTATTAATAAATCTTTATTGAATTTTTCTGGTATTGGCAATTGCAAAATAATTCCATTTATATTTTCATCCTCATTCAAATCTTTAATTCTTTCTATTATTTCACTTTCTTTTGCTTCTGATGAATAACTAACTTGTAATAAACTCATCCCAACATACTCGCATGCTTTTTTCTTGTTTTTAATATATATTTTACTTGCTTCATTGTCACCTATTGTTATTACTGCTAGTATTGGAGTTTGAATATATGAATCCATTTCACTTTTTAATTCATCTTTTAATTTTGCACTTAATCCTTTTCCATCAAGAATTTTCATTTTAATCACCTACATTTACAAAATATATTGTATTAATTTTAATATCTTCTGTTGGTTTATCATATCTATCAGTCCTAACTTTAGCGATTGAATCGACCACAGTCATTCCAGCAATTACTTTACCAAATCCAGCATATTTTCCATCTAAATCAGTAGAATCTTGTTGTACGATAAAGAATTGACTAGATGCTGAATTCATTGTCGCTTCAGTTTCTGGATTACTTCCCGCTCTTGCCATAGAAACTGTGCCTCTAACATGAGAAATATTGTTTTTAACACCATTTATCTCAAATTCACCTTTAATTTTCTCATCACTGCCACTATATCCTGTTCCAGTTGGATCTCCTGCTTGAATCATAAAATTATTTATTACCCTATGGAATATTATGCCATCATAAAATTTTTCACTAACCAATTTTTTAAAGTTTTTAACTGTTATTGGTGCTTCTTTGGGATTTAATTCTATAACAATAACTCCCTTATCATCAATATCAATCAAGACATAATTGGTTTCCTTATCACTTACGATATAATCCTTCTGTTCAACTTTATAAATCACATTATCACCTTCCACTCTTTTTTGAAAATTATAAACTTTGCTAGCATTATTGTCTTTTTCTGACTTATCATTTGTATTACAGCCAAATAAAAATAATAGCAAAGAAAAAATGAATAAAATTTTAAATATTCTTTTCATTTAATACATCCTTTCTAAAATATTTTAACATATGCAAAATAAAAAGTCATTAAATTAAATGACTTTTTATTGTTTACTTGCTTTTAAAGTTCTCTTTGGTCCATCAGTAATTTCATTTACATTATAATCGAAAATCTTTTTTTCTTTTGCATTTATTCTTACTACGTGATGACAATCAAATAATTTACATAATCTTTCTTCAGACATTTTTTTAGTATTTTTACTACTATAACCTAATGGAAAATAAATTCCTTGATATCCAAGTGCTACACAAAATGTTGAAAATTCAGTAGAAGTAAGTACAGTAATTATATTTTTACCAACAAGTTCTGACTCTTCACAGCCATATATTGCTTCTAATAACCTTATATCCTTTTCATATAATGGAACACGTATATTTCCCATACAATTCCTACTAATATATGTCTCTTTTGCAATATTTCCCATCCTATCCACTTTAGGATATATATTTTGGATCTTATATTCACAAAAGAATAATTCATCAAACTTATACATTACCAAAACCTCCATTAATAAGTTTTATTATAAAGTATTTATTTTAAATATTCAACTATTTTATTAACTTTACTATTTTTATTCTTAGAGACTTTTTTGATCATTAAATACTTATTTAATAAATAATCTAGATATTGACTATATAATTCTTTATCTACATGGTTTAATCCTAGTAATATTTCTTTTTCAGTATATTTTTTATTGCCTTCTTTAAACTGAATTAAATTATAATATTTATTGTTATCTTTTATAATTAATTCTTTATCAACAATATAATTTAAATTATTCATTTTTTCTCTTAATATATCATGATAATTATTAGATATAGTAATTATTTTCTTAAATCTAAGATTAGTGTTTCTAAGTATTTCTAATATTGTATGAGTTCCCATTCCAGATAAAACTAAAGTATCTGCTTCACCCTCTTTAATACTTTGAAGTCCATTTGAAACTCTTAAGTCTATTAAATCATTTTTAATATTAGATTTTGCTTTATTAATAACATTTTCACTAATATCACTGGCTATAGATGATTGATTTCTTTTAGCGAGCATTAAACTTAATTTTGCTTGATCACACCCTACATCTACAACTTTATCAGTTCTTTCGATTAATGAATATATTGCTTCAATTCTATTCAATTAAGAAATCTCTTAATTTTTTAGCTCTAGATGGGTGTCTTAATTTTCTAAGAGCTTTTGCTTCAATTTGTCTAATTCTTTC
>JAEEGL010221606.1_pt1 | contig 17057 bp, 14 predicted proteins | sample 9134231 | NCBI WGS metagenome assembly JAEEGL01 (sample SAMN16246548, study PRJNA631951) | gut metagenome | biome: gut microbiome; feature: rumen; material: fiber-attached | host: Bos | place: Iran: Karaj | collected 2018-10
AAGATCCTATTGATGTCACGGAATCCGGAATTGTTATTGATGTAAGGGATGTGCATCCGGAAAATGCATAAGATCCTATTGATGTCACGGAATCCGGAATAGTTACTGAAGTCAGAGATGTAAAACCAGAAAATGCAGACGGACCTATACTCGTAATGGGCCCTGAAATGTCTACTGAGGTAAGAGATGTGCAGCCGTTAAAAGCTCTACAAATATCACTCACAGCGTCCGGAATAGTCACTGAAGTCAGGGATGTGCAGCCGTCAAATGCTTCCCATTCGACAAATTCCACGGAATCCGGAATAGTCACTGAAGTCAGGGACGTGCATCCGGAAAACGCTTTCCACTTTATTTCAGTGACAGAATTTGGTATTATATATCCTCCAGATTTTGCTGCTGGATACATAATCAGAGCCGAACCGTCTTTTGAGAATAACACTCCGTCAATTGACGAATAATATTCATTTGCTTCACTGATATTGATTGCTTCTAACGATTTACACCCTTCGAATAATGATTCGATCAACTCGACTGAAGCAGACATATATACGGTTTTTAACGATTCACAGCCGGAAAATGCATAGGCACCTACAACCGTCACGGAATCCGGGATGGTTACCGATGTCAGGGATGTGCATCCGGAAAATGCGAACATATCTATGCCGATCATAGAATCCGGGATGGTTACCGATGTCAGGGATGTGCATCCGGAAAATGCATAAGTTTCTATTTCCGTCACGGAACCCGGGATGGTTACCGATGTCAGGGATGTGCATCCGGAAAATGCTCCCCACCCTATATGTACGGGAGAACCCGGAATTGTATAATCTCCTGATTTTGCTGCTGGATACATAATCAGAACCGTGCCGTCTTTTGAAAACAAAACCCCGTCGATTGAAGAGTAATATTCGTTATTTTCATCAACATGGATTGCTTCCAGCGAACCGCATCCTTCGAATAACGAACTAACAGAACCGACTGAAGCATGTATATATACAGTTTTTAACGACTTACAATCTGAAAATGCATTCGCACCTATGGACGTTACATAATCCGGGACAGAAACCGATGTTATAGAATCGCACCCGGAAAACGCAGACTTACCGATTGAAAGTACTGATTCGGGGATTGAAAACGTCTCTGCGGATACCAAAACCGATATTACTCTTGTCTTGTCCTTGGTTAAAAGCATCCCGTCAGCGACCGTAAAGTACTTGTTAAGGGAATTAACCTTGATCGATTCCAGAGAATTGCATCCGGAAAACGCTCCGTCGCCGATACTCTTGATGTTTCTGGATATCGTAACAGAGTTCAGGGAATCGCAATTAAAAAACGCCTTTTCTCCCAAAGTCGTTACAGAATCGGGAAATGAGATATATCTGAGCGATACACAATCAGAAAATGCTCCGTCACCGATGGTTTTAACAGCTTTCCCCAAAGTCACTACCTTTAATGATGTGCATCCGGAAAACGCATTAGGCCTGATCGATGTGACCGAATCCGAGATTTCCACTGTCTCAACATGGGCGTAATTAGAAAAAACACCATTCGCAATACGAGTGATACCATCCTCGATTACGATTCTTTTCACGTTCTCTGCAATATCATCAAACTCATAGAGATCCAGATACCTCAAAGTATCCACATTTTCTTCCATTATAGGGCCCGTACCGTATATTGTCAGCGTTTCACCAAGGACAATATATTCGGCATCTTTACCGCACTCGCCTTGTGCGTAAAACGCGTCCGAATCTTCAGAAATAAAAGAGACCGCCGCCAGAGTCAGAATTACTGCAGCAACCGCCGGAATAATCCATTTTCCCGAATTCATACCGATCGGGTACAGAATCATTGATTAATCATTTTACCCTTATGCAAAACATCCATGATTCTTCACCGATACGGATTTAACGCCTATTCCGATCGGGGCTCATGGAACTGAACGACAGAATAACCGAAGAGAAAATGGAGAAATATCTCGATATAACCGGAAGGGCTCTGTCGAAGCTGAAAATCGCGCCGCCCGAGAAATCGTTCAACAGAAGGCTCGCGGAAAGCTATCTCGAAATGGCGAACTGCTATTATTCCGATGCGAAGCATTTCAAAGAAACGGGAGACTACGTGACGGCTTTCGCTTCCGTGAACTATGCGCACGCCTGGCTGGACTGCGGCGCCAGAACCGGGCTGTTCGACGTCGGGGGAGACGACGTTCTGTTCACCCTTTACGAATGATCTCCGGCTTCTTATCCGTCAAAGGACAGCTGAAAACCTCCGCGTCCGGAAACAGTCCGGAAACTTCCCGGGCAGGGGCGTCGGTGAAGATGCTGTTGCCCAGCATGCACATCCCCGCGTTGTATCCGTGAGCGGCCAGTTTCCATACGGCATCCGATACCTGTTTTCCCCTCAGGCGGGACCTGCGGGAGAAGGCATTGGAGCAGATAAACAGATTCTCCGCGGAAGGATCTCCGAGGAAATCCTCCATCGCGGAAGCGGCTTCGCGGCAGATCGCGGAAACAGCCGCGTCATCGCTCAATACTTTTCCGGTGGGCATCTTGGGACCGAGAACGGCCAGAACGATCTTCTCCATCCGGATTCCGGAGTCCTCGACCTTCCCGAACGGGGGCATTCCCGGCGCCGTCCTCACCGGAACCCTGGATCCGTACGCTATCGCAACTGCATCTCCCAGTCCGCCTCCGCACTCCGCCTCTGCCCTGTGGGCGGCTGCGTATGCTTCTTCGCGGCTTTTTCCGGCCAGCTCCGAAACGCATAACGCGGCGGCTATACTCCCGGCGGCGCTCATGGCGAATCCCTGGCTCACGGGAAGATCGCTCCTTATTTCTATGCGGAAATTCCCGCCGGGATCGACGAGTTCCGCAGCCCTGGCGGTAACCGGCGCTTCCGAGAGCTTTCCGTCGAGATAAATCTCAGTTTTTTCAGCGAAAGACACTTTGGCATGCGCCCCGAGCCCCAGCTTCAGGCCGACTCCCGAGGAGCCGGTGCGCATGATGTCCGCATCCCTGTAAGGGCTGAATATGCAGGAGACGTGCCCGGGGCAGAACGCCTCGGTCATAGCATCTCCGCGACGCGCTCCAGAATGTATCCGGCGGCGCCGTCCTTGCTTCCGGATATTCTTTCGGCGGAATCTGCGGTAATGAAAACCGCCTCCGAATCCTGTTTCCCGGCGCAGGAGACGTCGTTGGCGACTATCGCGGAAAGACCGTATTTCCGGAGGCGCCCGCGGGCTTTTTCGATTAACTCTTTTTCAGGCAGCCCCGATTCGGCCTTGAATCCTAAAACGAATCCGCATTTTCCGCACAAAACCGGCAGAACCTTGGGCACCGGATCCAGCTTCAGAGTTATGCTCCCGTCGCTGGGTATTTTCCCATCAGCCTTCGCGGGAGCGAAATCGGCCAGAGCCGCGGGGACCAGAACCGCGTCGGCATCTATTTCCCCGGTCATTTTCAGAAGATCGGAAACGGAGGAGAACCTTCTCACGGGAATGAAATCCGGAAGTTCCGTATCGCATCCCCCCATCCAGAGCTCCGTGTCCGCGCCCGCCTCGAACGCACGTACCGCGAGCGCGCAAGCCATCCTTCCGGAGGAACGGTTGGTTATCACGCGCATGGAGTCCAGAGACTCCTCGCTCCTTCCTCCTATAATAAGAATCTTCTTTCCGGAGAGTTTCTTTCCGGACAGCATTCTGATGACCGTTTCGACCGTCTCCGCGCGGGAGGCGACTTTTGCCCTCACCCCGTCCGTGCGGGGGCCGATGAACGTTATCCCCATGGATTCCAGGCGCCTCATGTTCTCCGATACGGCCGGATTGCGGTACATCGATTCGTGCATCGCCGGAGCTAAAGCGACCGGAATCCCGGATCCTATCGCCACGGTAGCGACCGAAGTCACCGGGGTATCGTCGATCCCGCAGGCTATTTTGGACACGGTGTTGGCGGTGGCCGGATAGATCAGAAGCATGTCCGATTCTCCCGTGAGCGCGATGTGCTCCGTTTTTCCTGTCAAGGAAGTAACCGGGGGATGCCCGCTGGCGAACTCTATGGAATCCGGAGCCGCCAGGGAGACGGCGGAATCCGACATCACCGGGAACACCTCCGCGCCGTGGCGTATCAGCTCCCTTATCAGCCCGAAGCACTCGGACGCGGCTATGCTCCCGGTTATTCCCAGAATGATCTTCTTCCCTCTGAGCTTCGTGCTCTTCTCGCAGAATATCTCTTCGGACGGATGGATTATAACACCTTCTTTATCTCGCTCATGCACTGCTCCAGAACCTCCTCCGGCCTTCCGGAGGCGTCCACGATTCTGAATCCGAATTCCCCCGCGAGCCTCAGGTATTCGGCGCGGACCCTGCGCTGGAACTCGATGTTCTCGTACCGGTCCGGCATTCCGCGTGACGCTATCCTCCCGGCGGAGACTGAAGGATCCAAATCGAGAAGCAGAGTCAGACGGGGGATGCCGGTGAACATGGAATTGAGCCTCAGCAGAACGCTTCTGTCGAGAGATCTGCCGTCGAGCCCGGACGACTGATACGCGACGGTGGACGCGAAATACCTGTCGCAGATCACGATCTTCCCGTCGTAGATCCATTTTTTCATATTTTCAGTATGATCGTTGCGGTCCGCGGTGAAGAGAATAGCTTCTGTCATCTGGGAGATGTTTCCGAACGCGCCGGAGCGTATCAGCGAGCCTATGCGGACGTGAGTGGGCTCCGCCGTCGTCTCCACCGTCTTGCCCTCTTTCCTGAGCTCCGCCGCTATCGCCGCGCACATCGAGCTCTTCCCGGATCCGTCGATCCCCTCCAGAACGATCAGGCATCCGTCGTCTTGGCACGCGTCCTCCCTCCCGAGATAGGCGACCACGGAATCCAAGGACTCCACGTCTTTGGCGTAGGCTCTGCACGCGGAAGCCAGTTCGGTTCTCAGCCTGGTGTCGTACCTGACGTCGAGAGCCGCGAGATTGGTTTCCAGGGATTCGGCCAGCAGATTCCCGCGCCGGTCCCAGTCGGTCATGATCACAGCGGTTTTCCCGGTTTCGCTGACGTATTCCGACGCCCTGATCGGCCCTCCGAAGCTCTGTACGTGGATAAATTCTCCGTCCACTCCCGCGTTCCTCAGCGCGATCTCGTCCTTGCGGCCCTCCACCAGTATGACGGAGCCTTTGCGCTCGTTGAGAGCGTCCACCACTTTCCTGATCTGCCCCAGCTTCTCCTCGAAGATATCGGGCTGCCGCATGATCAAGCGCCTCCTCCGCGCGGCCGGGATCGCCGTAAACGGCCACCGTCTTCTGCCTGGACGTCTGCCCGGAAACTACCTGGGATCTCATTCCGGTTATGCTGCGGAAAAGATCCTCCACCTCCTTGTTGGCCCTTCCTTCGAGCGGAGGAGCCTTTACGCGCACTATCATCCTCTTCCTCCATTGATCGAATCCGTCCAGACCGGATTTTCCGGAACGCGGGGAGACGGAGACGTCTACTTCTAAGCATCCGTCCCGCTTTCTGGAAACTTCGGCGACCTTCATTGCGCTCCCCTTATCTCCTCACGGACTTATATTTTCAGCGAACGACACATTAATTATCGTTCCGCACATAGGCCGGAACATGAGCCCGGCATTGGATCGCATGACTTTCGACGAGCTGTCCGAAATATACAGAGTCGAGATGAACAGCACGTCCCTGTCCGATATCCGCCGGGATTTTTTCAGAGCCTCGGCGGTGCTTTTGTCCAGTTTACGCGGGGAATACGAAAAACAGCTCGCTATCGATCCTGATTCGGTTCTCTGCGAGGGGGCCGAGCACAGGAAGAAAACCGCGGAACGCCTTTGCAAAGAGGTAATCCGCATAAGAACCAAGAAGATCAGCGACGCCGCCCTCCTTGGCGCGCTGGGCTCCAGAAATCCGTCTGACGAGCTGACGGACGAGGAGAAAAAATACTACGGAGAGATTCTGGCCGCGGCAAAGAACCACCTGTCCGAACTGGACCGCATAAGGGGAAAGAAAATAACGGTGGCCACCCACCTGGACGAGATTCCCGGGTTCGAGGAGAAACCGGAACGGAAGCCGGAGAAGCCTCCGGAGCCCCCTCCGCGCGAGAATCCTCCGGAGGAGTTTCCCGAAGACGATATACCGGATCCTCTGGACTCTCCCGGGATGCAGGACGATTTCCCTCCGGAGCCGGAAGAATTTCCCCCGGAATCAGGAGAACTTACTACAAAACCTGCAGAACTTCCCTCTGTGACAGAGGAACTTCCCCCGGAAGATACGGCACCGTACGATCCGATGGAGCCGGTTCCGGTGGTGATTCTCGAGGATCTTCCCGAGTTCGCCGGCCCGTCCAGAAATTACTCCCTGAAGAAGGAGGACGTCGTCACAATACCCAGGCTGATGGCCGATGCCCTCATAGAATCCGGAAAGGCCGTCGCGGTAATCATAACCGAGTGATCCTCCCGCTCCCGGCCTCTGCGGACCGTCCGGAAAAATCCCGGCAGCCAGATCATGAAAAGCGCTTCAGTTCGGTTTCGGCATCCTCGTTGCCGTTTTTTGCGGATTCCGAGTACCATCTCTTCGCTTCCTCCAGGGATTGCGGAACCCCTTTCCCCTGCTCGCAGAGGCGCCCTATGTGAAGCTGGGCCAGCGCATGGCCCCCTTCCGCGGCCTTCAGATACCATCCGGCGGCTTTTTCGTAAGACTTGCTCACGCCCAGCCCGTTCTCGTACATGTATCCGAGATTATTCCGGGCGGGGAGATGGCCCTGTTCCGCCGCTTTGGAGAACCATTCGAAGGCTTCCGCTTCGGATTCTGGCACGCCCTTTCCGTGCAAGAACATCAGAGCGAGACAGAATTGCGAGTGGGGATCTCCGAGCTCGGCACCTTTCCTGTACCATTCAGCGGCTCTGGCATCGGAATGGCCCGGCCAGTCCTCGTCCTCGTAGATTATACCCAGTTCGCTGGAGGCGTCCGTCATTCCGCCATCGAACGCTTCTTCCAGCAGGGGGATCGCCCTCTCATAGGACTTCTCCGTCCCTTCTCCCGTACGAAGGAGCCTCCCCAGATTGTAGCAGGAGGTGACGTGCCCCCGGGACGCGGCCTTCTCGTAAAGCCCGGCCGCTTTCTCGTACGACTGCTCCACGCCCTCGCCGTCTTCGTACATGGAGCCCAGGTTATTCTGGCACCTGGGATCTCCTAATTCGGCGCCTTTTCTGTACCATTCAGCGGCTTTCTCGTACGACTGCTCCACGCCTTCCCCGTCAAAATACATAACAGCCAGTTCGAAGCAGGCGTCCTCGTTCCCGCCTTCTGCCGCGCTCTCGTACCATCCGGCGGCCTCCTCGCATGACTGCTCCACGCCCTCGCCTCTGCGGTACATCCCGCCCAGAAGATACTGGGAGCGCGGATCCCCCCGATCGGCGGCCATGGTATACAATTCGACAGCTTTTCCGTACGACTTCCCGACGCCTTCCCCGTCCGCGTACATGGACGCGAGATTGCACTGCGCCCTGATGTTGCCCTGATCCACCGCTTCAGAATACCAGCGCAGCGCTTCCTCGTACGATTGCCCGACGCCCAGGCCGTGCTGGTACATCATGCCGGCGTTATTGGCCGCGTCCGCATCCCCCTGATTGGCTGCCGCTTCGAACAGTTCGAAAGCCTTCTCGTAGGATTTCTCTGTTCCGAGCCCGCTGAAATACAGGAGACCCAGATTGTTCATGGCCCTGGGATACTTCTTTGCCGCCGCCTCGGAATACAGCTCGAAAGCTTTTTCATAAGACTGCGCGACGCCCAGGCCGTGATCGTACAGGTAGCCCAGATCGCACTGCGCCACATCCAGCCCCATTGCGGCGGCTTTGCCGTAGTATTCCGCCGCCTTCTTGTAGGACTGGCGGACGCCCTTCCCGTTCTCGTAGAGATTCGCCAGGCAGCGGTATCCCATGGCGCTGCCTCTGTCTCCGGCCTCCCGGTACAGCTCCGACGCTTTCCTTAAGGATTCTGCCGTCCCCTGATTCTCATATCTCAGCGCCGTCATCTAAAGGCAGAACGCGTTCCCGTATCCCGCGCCCAGAGCATAGAGGTCCAGATCATTGTAGTACCCGTCCTCGAACCCCAGCATCTGGCAGAGGCTTCCGGCGCGCTCCCGGGCGAACCCGTCTCCCGCATCGGCGGCCATCCCGTACCATCTTATGGCTTCGCTCAGACTGGGGCTGACCCCCAGTCCGTGCTCGAATGCCAGCCCCATCATGCATTGGGCGTCGTGATCCCCGTCTCCGGACGCCTCCGCCAGAAAGGCGATCGTCTCCTCGTCCGTGCCGAAGAAACGGGACCATTCGTCCATTCTGGACGCCAGACGGGACGACATCTCCGAATCCTTCCCGGCGCCTTCCAGCAGCCATTCAACCACCGCGGGCATATCATCCATGAGAAAGGAATTGAAAAAAACGTATTTTGACTTACTCTTTGAAACGGTCCAGCGGCAGGACAGCGGCAATCATACCTTGAACGTTCTCGTGTCGCCCTGGAATTCGAGACAATCGATCTTGAAACGCTTTATTCCGGTGATTTCCGCAACCGTCTCCCTGGCGATATCCGGCTCGTTGTTGGTGCGGCTCAGATGAGCCAGGAATATCTTTCTCCCGTCTGCCCCGGTGCGGCTGAGAGCTTTTCCGGTCTCCCGGTTCCACATATGCCCGGTGTCGCTCTCTATCCGCCTCTGCAGAGATACGGGATACGGCCCGTTCCTCAGCATCGTGAGATCGTAATTGGCTTCGACGACGGCCGCGTCGCAGGCGCCGAGAGCATGCTCCAGCCTGTGATCGAATTTTCCGGTATCCGTTATGACCGCGACTTTTCCCTGATCGCTCTCCAGGAAGAAGGCGTTGGGCTCCGCGGCGTCGTGGTAGGTCGGAAGGGGAGTGATCTTCATAGGGCCCACGGAAAAACTTCCTCTCAGGGAATAAGGGACAAAATCCACGCTCCCCATTGACGAAGCGTTGTAAGTTCCCATGGTGCACATGACCGGAACCCCCAGCTTCCGCGCCATAGGCCCCGCTCCTTTCACGTGATCCGAATGCTCGTGAGTGATCAGAATCGCCTTTACGGTGCCGGGATCGACCCCCTCGCAGTCCATGTAGGACATCAGCGTGCGGCAGCTGAGTCCCGCGTCTATGATCACCGATTCCCCGTCGCATTCGACCACGGTGCAGTTTCCGTCGCTCCCGCTGGCGAGAACGTGCACCTCCATCATGGATCAGACCTTTCTTTTGTACAGGGCAAAAACGATGTCGGATCTGGAGATTACCCCGATTACGACGCCTTTCTCGACTACCGGGACGCGGTTGACGTCCATCTCTATCATGGATTTCAGAACCTCCATTATGAGGGCGTCGGGGCTCGTGGTGAGAACTGTATGAATCATAATCTCCCCGATGGTCATATTGGATATCTCCTCGGAGATCCTGTTGAGCTCGTCGGTCTCCGAGCCGGAATCCATGGACGATCCGAGCATCACGGACCCGGCGTTCTGCTTGTCCAGACCGAGCTGGTACCTGTACAGTATGCGCAGAATGTCGTTCTCGCTGACGATGCCGAGAAGGTGGTTCCTGTTATCGACTACAGGAGCTCCGGAAATGTTGTCGACCGCGAATTTGATGGCGGCCTTCTTGATAGTGTCAGCAGGCCGAAGCGTAACCACCTGGGTGGTCATCAGATCTCTCACCTTCAATTTGGACATCAGGCAGGGTATCTCCCCACTACGGATATATTGATTGGGGTAGGTTCCCGGTAACTTATCCCCGCCGGAATGACGGCTTCATCCTGTTATATATAATCCTGACGTAATGGCCGGCCATGGACGGCGGAATAGCCATAGAGGCCGAGAACCTCACGAAAACGTATGGCAGTTTTACCGCGATATCGGATATCAACCTGAAAGTCAGAAAAGGAGAGTTCATGGGGCTGGTAGGTCCCAACGGGGCGGGGAAAAGCACCACCCTGAAAGCGATAACCGGCCTTCTCCAGCCGACTTCCGGAACCGTCCGCATATCCGGGATAGACATAAAAGACCACAGGCACGCGATGGAGCATGTCGGGTGCGTCATAGAGACTCCCGAACCTTATCCGGGATTCACGCCCGCGGAGATCCTGACCTACACCGGAAAGATGTACGGAATGGATCAGGCGGAGATAGCGATAAGATCCCGCGACGTTCTGGAGCAGGTGAAGATGTGGGACTGGAGAGGCAAAACGATCAGCGGATTCTCCAAGGGGATGCGCCAGAGGATCGTCCTCGCGCAGGCTCTTCTCCCCAATCCGGAGATAATCATCCTGGACGAGCCCACCTCCGGTCTGGATCCGAGAGGGATGGTAGAAACCAGGAAAGTCCTCCAGAATCTGAAATCGAAGGACAGGACTCTGCTTATCAGCACGCACATTCTCAGCGAGGTGTCCGAGCTCTGCGGATCGATCACCATGATAAGAGACGGCAGAGTCATCGCTTCGGGAGACGTCGCGACGCTGGTCCGCGGAAGCGTGAAAAAGGGCGTGACCCTCCTCGTAGGAACAGTCAGGCCGGTATCCGAAGAGACCTTGTCATCGGTGTCCGGAATGGAGGGCGTCCGGTCTGCCGAGCATAAGGGAGACAACACCGTCGTCATCGAATTCGACGGAACGCCTGATCAGCAGGCAGAGGTCACCAGAGCCATGTTCGAAAGCGGCGCCGGAGTCCTCTGGATTAACGAGAAGGGGGCCACCCTGGAATCGATGTACATGGAAATGACGGAGGAGGGATCATGAGCCTGAGATCCGGCATAGGGGATTTCTTCAACCCCAGAATCTCCGGGAACGCCCCGCCGCCTTCGGAAAAAACAAAAGAGCCGGAGCCGGAAAGGGAAGAATCCGGAACCTGGCGCGAAACGGGATATTCGGCTACGGACGAGGAGGCCCACAGGGATTCCGTCTATTCGATAAAATCCGTCCTGCATCAGACGCTGGAAGTCTTCATGGTTCAGATGAAGCTCTTCTCCAAGATGAAATGGACGTACATCCTGCTGTTCACCGCCCTTCTGATCCCGATAATAGCGCTTCTGGCTCCGGATTTCATCGATATTCTGAGCACGTTCGGATACAGCACCGGCTATTCGACCACCAAGATCGCCGGCCTTCTGTTCTTCCTCCCGCTGATGCTCGGGCTCATGACCTCGATAATGTGCGGAACCCAGATGCCCTCGGAGTTCAAGGAGAGAACCGCGTACATGAACATTCCCATGCCCATGTCCAGAGCGTCCTTCTTCTTCGGAAAGTATCTGGCCGGGTTCGTTATGTGCCTGGGGATATTCATGTTCGCCTACAGCATGGCCATAGCTACCGCCCTGAAGGATTACGACACCATCTTTCCCGATCTGATAACATCATCCATCCTGCTCACGCTGGTCGGGGTGATGGCTTACTCCGCCACGGCCTACTGCATCGGATGCTTCACCAAAAAGGGATCTTCCATATTCCCGTTCGCTCTCATGAGCTTCATAATCCCGCTGATCGTCGTCATAATCTGCAGCCAGACAGATAATTACACTCTTACTCTCCTGCCGATGTTCCTCGGAGAGGCGGCGCTGGGAATACTCGGAGCGTCCATGACCGGCTCCGCGGGAATGGTGATCCTCGGAAACATGGATCTCACCGCGACCTGGCTCATGCTCCTGATAGGTATAGCCTGGACGGCAGGATTCCTGCTTCTCGGATACATCAGGATAAAAAGGAGGGAGATGTGATGTCAGGATTCAGAACCGCGGCCATAGCGTTTCTGATGCTGGCCATAGTCCTCGTTCCCGCCGTTACGGACGAATCGGACGCCGACTCCGGCACGGCCAGAATGTCGGATTCGTACATCCTGTCGACGGATTACAAATGGATCAGCGGAACGATCATCAGAAGCGACTGTTTCTATTACAAAGCGTCCAACACCGAGGCTATAAACGCGTTCGAGAAGTGTCTGAACGACCGCGAGGGGACCCTTCCCGCCGACGATTCCGGAAACCTCAGAGCTGGAGAGATGGTAAGAATCTACTACGCGACGAAGAACATCGCCGTGAACGTTCCCATCACGGTGAAGAGCGACAGCGAGATAACCGACAAGAGCCAGTTCGCCGGCGGAATCATCATGCCGTATCCCGCCGGATTCTTCGTGAAAGCCGGAGACAGCTTCACGATCCGCATAACCGAAGCTAAAGACAACTACGGAGAGGACGTTGTATGCTACGTGATGGAGAACGGCATCCCGTACGATCTGTCGAAGACGTATTCCGGAAGCATGAAAACGACCGGGGAATTCACGTTCGAAACCGATCCCCCGTCCGGAGCCGACGGAAGATTCTACATCGATCTGAAGTACGAATCCACCGGATTCAGCGAGCCCAGCGGATCCGCCGCCCTCTATGCTGCCGTGTGCGCGGTAGTAACGATAGCGATATTCTGCATTCTGGCCTATTCCGGAATGAAACCTAAATGGTCTAAGTGAACTCTTTACGGCGGAGACGATCCGCCGGCTCTTTCCCGTATAGTATTTTCTCCGGGCGGGAACAAAAACAATATCGCCTCATCCGCCGATTCCGCCCCGGTTACCATGCCCGGCGGACGGAAAGACGGAGAACAGGACGAGGACATCGAGATACTGGAGAGCGCCGATCCGGCGATGTACGGCGGCACCTCCGCGTACCGTGTCAGAAACGCCCCTGTAATGATCGAATCCGGGGATATGTTGTCGTTTTATGCCGAATCATCGTTCCCCGGCCCGGTTTTCCAATTTTTTTCCGGGACGGAGAGGAATATCCGCCATATGTCCGTTTTCGCGGCGCGCACCGCAAATGGCTCCCTGGTATTCATGTCGGAATCGAACGGGAAGGACGAAACTTCGGCGCTGGCCGCGGTGAAGAGAAACGTGATGCCGGATCTCGTGAAACTGGTGAACGAAACCGGTCTGGCCGGGAACAACGGGTTCCATTCCTTTACCAACGGCCTTCCGGAGAATCTCGGCGGAAGCGTCAGAGCGAAGTACGCCGGCGGAGAGAAGATAAGCTTTTCGAACAACCGGGAGCCGGTTATCTCATACGAAACAGCCCTCCGCCTGAAAGAACTGTTCGGATCGTTCATGAAAGAGGAGAGGGTCCCGCTTAAGGACGTCTCCGGACTGAAAGAGATACGCTTCTCTGAAAAAAGCATCGGCAGATGCACCCGGTCGGTGCTTACAATCAACGAAGACGGGACCGGAACCGTCAGAAAGATATCCCGTCGCGGATCCCGGGAATACGAGAGCGTGAAACCGGCGGACGCGGACACCGTGGCTAAACTCAAATTAATCGTGCAGTCCTGCGGGATGCTCTCGTGGACCGGACTCCCGGACAGGGATTCCGGACAGGTGCCGGAGAAATCGGCGGAGTTCGTGTTCGATGACGGCTCGGCCGTGACCGCGGAGGGCGGCAGGGATCTGCCGGACTGCATCGGCCGCGGACTTTTCGTTATAGAAACGGAACTCGCCGTGAAGCGCCGACGCCGGCGTCAGAGCTCCGACAGCCTGTCCGCGGAGCATATTCCGGAGACGATGCCGTCGAACCTCTCCAGGAACGCGGCCAGATCCCCGCGGTCGCATTCCCGCCCGGGCATCACTGCTATGATCAGCCGATCGCCGTCGGGAAGGACCTCGAAATTGCTTATCGCGTCGAAAGCCATCTTGACGCAGCCGGTTACGGCGCATCCCGGAACGGATCCGGCCATCTCCCCGTAGGGGAAATACTGGAACATGGCGTCGGTGTACAGCCCGGCCTCCTGGATGAGCTTCCACATGGGATACTGGTCATCCGACATGAAGCGGTATTCGCGGTCGGCGCATTTTCTAAGATATTCGGATATCTCCGCGTCCGCGCTCAGATCCGTGAGGAACGGAACCGGGTTGGCATAGTTGCAGACGGTTCCGTCCAGATCCGGATCGCCCCTTCCGTTCTGGACCTGGGCGAACAGCGATACGTTTCCGCCGGAGTGTCTGGCTCTGGCTATTCCGAAGGCGGCCGAAAGCAGCATTCCCGCGGACACCCCCGCCGATTTCGCTCTCTCCTCCACCATCCTCCTGCCGGCGGACAGCTCTTTCAGGACGGAGTTCGCCCTGCGGATATGATCCCTTTTCCCTGGTTCGGCAACTTTCAGAACCGGAGCGAAATCTTTTCCGATGACTTCCCCGAGCATCATGCGTCTGGAATTCTCGAATTCCGGCGTTCCGCGCACAGCGGCGGACAGGGCGGAGGCTTTCAGAACGCCCTCGTCTCTTTCCAGAGCCTTGCCGTCATAGGCGTCCTTCAGAGATTTTACCAGAGGGTTCAGGGAGAATCCGTCGAATATTATGTGGCTGACGTCGACCAGCACCCCGTAGCCGTCCCCGTCCCTGCAAATCCTGAATCTGGACATCGCTTCCCCGCGTATGTCTATCGGATCCGACGGTTCCGATACCTCGTCGAAAAGGTCGCCGCCGGAGAATTCTATCTTCACCGGATTCCCGAAAACCGCCCACGGAATCCCGCCGCGGATCTCGCAGCGGCAGCCCAGAACCGGATGGGCATCGATTACGGATTCGACCGCGGATCTCAGTTTATCCGGATCTTTCCATTCGTCCGACGCGATCGCGAACGACAAAAGAAAATCCTGATCCCCGGAGGCGCTGAGGAAGAAGTTCAGCATTCCGTCCGGCATCGGGCATCCCGTATCGAACGTGTATTTCACCTGGCATTCCTGTTTGTCTCCGGCTCCCGCCGCCATCTTTCCCGGCGTGCGCAGCCTCATTATATCCGGGCTCTTCAGGCTCATGTTTCCGGGCCAGTCCGGATCGGCGGAGACCGCGGCGGCCAGCGATGCCGCTTTCAGAGAATCTCCCCCCAGAAGGATGAAATCGTCGTCCGGACCGATTCCCGGGATTCCGAGCACTTCGGACATGTGCCTGCAGATAACCTTTTCCCGGATATCCGAGGGATTCTTCCCGCTGCCCGCGGACTCCGGAAGCGGAAGAGATTTCCGGTCTATCTTTCCGGTCCTTCCTACGGGAAGCATTTCCAGATTCACGACGTAGGACGGGACCAGATGCGCGGCTTTGGTTTCGAGGACTATCTTCGCAACCTCTTCCTGATCGAAAGGCCGCCTTCCCACGATGTACGCCACGAGGCTGCGGGTTCCGCTTCCCAGCCTGGGGGCGGTGACGCAGACGTCGATCACGTCCCTGCACCTGCGGATAGCCGCTTCCACTTCGGTCAGCTCCACGCGGAATCCTCTGATCTTGACCTGGCCGTCTTTGCGCCCGAGTATGGCCAAAGTGCCGTCCGGCAGGAATCTGGCGGTATCTCCGACGCGGAACAGCCTCTCGTATCCAGGCTCGCTGCAGAACGGATTCCTGCGGAAGGACGACGCGTTATCGGCATCGCGGAAAAGATACCCTCTGGTCAGGGGAGGGCCGGAAACGTGAAGGATTCCCGCGGCGCCGTACGGCACTCTTCTCCCCTCCTCATCCAGAATGTACGCTTTGGTATTGCAGGCCAGCCTCCCTACGCTGCTCGGATCGGTTCTCGCGCGGACGCTCGTGGCCGCGATGCATCCGAACTCGGTGCATCCGTATCCCTCTCTGAGATCCACGTCCAGATCGTACTCGAAGCAGCCGGTGGCCTCTCCGCCGATGTTGAGCGTTTTAAGCGGAGTCTCCCCGACGTTGGACGCGTACAATTTGGCCAGAGGGGTAATCAGAAATGCCGTGTCGATCCCGTTCTCCGAGTAGAATCTGTTCAGGGATGCGATGTCGTAGCGCAGATCGTCGGGCACTAACACCGCGGCCCTTCCGTAATACACGCAGGTCCAGAATTCCACGTGGAACGCGAGGAAACTCGGGGTGGAGGCTATCGCGGAGTATCTGCCGCGTTTTCCGAACCTGCGCTCGTCGTCTATGGCCGCGTTGATGACGCCGGCATGGCATACGGCCGCGCCTTTGGGAACGCCGGTGGTTCCCGACGTGTACTGGATGTAAGCGATGGAATCGAGAGATATGTCCTCCGGAAGCGCGCGCGAAGCTCCGGATTCCATGAACCTGGAAACGTCTATGATCCTGCATCCGAACTGCCCGGCGGCTTTCTCCATGCGCTCCCTCGTATCCGCGTCGACAAGAACTATTCCGGCGCGGGTCTCCCTGATCATCATAGCCGCCATCTCGTCGGGCACGCGGTGATCCACCGATGCGTAGCAGGCTCCGGCGCGGACTATGGCCAGAGGCGCGAGCATGCACCATTCCGATTTCTTTATGGCCATGACGACGCAGTCCCCCCTGCCGGTTCCCGCTTCGATGAGCTCCGATGCGAACGCGCGGGTGATCCTGTCGGCCTCAGCGTACGTTATGGTCCTGTCCAGATATCTGCAGAATACGGCGCCGGGATCTCTGGATACGGTATTTTCGAACATCTCGGAAAGATTGCGGAAGCCCGGATCCGCGGCATTGTCGTTGAGCTTGTCCAGCAGCTCCAGATCGCGTTTGCCGGTATAGTCTATCGACGACGTGTCCTTTCCCTCGATCAGGCCGCAGGCGATTCTCCCGCACACGTCCAGGAAACGCTCCGCCGTAGTCTCCTAAATGCGGGCGGAATGATACAGACGGACGGAATCCCCGTCGCTGCTGAAGGAAAGATTGATCCTGTCTCCGGTCCTCGGCTCTCCGAAAACCACGTCCTGGCCTATATCGTAGTGTTCGAAATCCTCCTGGGAAAAGGATGCTCCGGCAGCTGACGCATTGCGGAGAGCGCCACTGACCGATGATACGAACTCCTCCGCGCTTTTGCCGCCGCAGTCCGTGCGCACAGGAAACAGGCGCCCTTCCTCGCTGGCCGTGAACACGACGTCCCGGCTGCACGTGAAACGGGAGACCGCATACGCGAACACCGCTGCCGCCGCCGCGGAAACCGGGCAGGAGAAGCGGGCGGCGAGTTCGGACAGCCTGAGAGTGCTTTCCGCGACCCCCGGCCGGCCCCCGCAGTCCGGATCCAGA
>JAEEGL015267415.1_pt1 | contig 17057 bp, 16 predicted proteins | sample 9134231 | NCBI WGS metagenome assembly JAEEGL01 (sample SAMN16246548, study PRJNA631951) | gut metagenome | biome: gut microbiome; feature: rumen; material: fiber-attached | host: Bos | place: Iran: Karaj | collected 2018-10
TAAAGTGGTCTTGATGACCTTACATAGCGCCAAGGGACTGGAATACCCCGTTGTCTTTATTACGGGCATGGAAGAAGGACTTTTTCCGCTGGCTCGTTCCGCGGTATCCAGAGATGAGCTGGAAGAAGAACGGCGCCTTTGCTATGTAGGGATCACCAGAGCGGAAAAAAGGCTGTATCTGACCTATGCCAACACCAGAAACCTGTTTGGTAAAAAAAGCTATAATCTGCCTTCCCGGTTTATCGAAGAGATCCCCAGAAGCCTCTTTGAAGAAGAAAAAACGGAAAGAGAAATGCCGGAAGAAGAGGAAATCTTCTTATCCTACGGCTTTCATCCGGGGGATAAAGTCACCCATGCGAAATTTGGGATGGGCACGGTTTTAGAGGTGGAAAAAAATATCGTTACAGTGAAATTTGCTGCAATAGGCGTGAAAAAATTGGATCTGAGCTTTGCACCTTTAAAAAAGATCATAGAAGCATAGAAAAAAGAGATACTACAGGCAGAAGAAAGAAACTGAAAGGAGAAAAGACCATGGAGAGATCCATACGGGAAAAAGCGGAGAAACTGAAAAAAGAATTGGAAAAACACAGCTACAATTACTATGTGTTGGATCGGCCGGTCATTTCGGATTTTCAGTATGATGAGATGATGGCGGAATTGATCCGCCTGGAAGAAACTTATCCGGAGTTGAAGACGCCGGATTCTCCCACACAGCGGGTGGGAGGAGCGCCTTTAAGTCAATTTCAGGAAGTAAGGCATATCACGCCGATGTACAGCCTAAACAACGGATACAGTTTTGAAGAATTGAAAGAATTCGATCATAGAGTCAAAAAAACGCTTGCGGAAGAAAACCAAGGGTTTGAAAAGGAGTTTTCTTATGTGGCGGAATTAAAAATAGACGGACTGGCTATCGTGCTGACCTATGAAAACGGGTTCTTTGTGAAAGGGGCTACCAGAGGAAACGGCACGGTGGGAGAAGATGTGACCGAAAATTTAAAAACGATCTTTGAGATCCCGCTTTCCATCCCGGCAAAGCTTCCTCTGCTGGAAGTCAGAGGGGAAGTGTATATGCCCAGAAGCTCTTTTGAAAAGCTGAACAAAGAAAGAGCGGAAAAAGGAGAGCCGCTTTTTGCCAATCCCAGAAATGCGGCCGCCGGTTCTTTAAGGCAGCTGGATCCCAAGATCGCCAGAAAAAGACAGTTAAAACTCTTTTTATACAATATAGGGTCTTCTGAGGGAAAAACTTTTCTGACACACTATGACAGCCTGCTGTTTTTAAAAGAACAGGGGTTTCCCGTCAATGAAAATATCAGACTTTGCAAGACCATAGAAGAAGTGATCTCCTACTGCAAGGAGTTTCAGAAAAAACGGGAAGGGCTTCCTTATGATATTGACGGGATCGTGGTCAAAGTCAATCGGCTCAAGGAACAGGAAGCTTTGGGCTATACGGCCAAAGCGCCCAAATGGGCGGTTGCTTATAAATTCCCGGCAGAAGAAAAAAAGACAAAACTGTTGTCGATCACGGTGCAGGTGGGGCGCACGGGAGTTTTGACGCCCACGGCGAATCTGGAGCCGGTAAGACTGGCAGGGACCACGGTAATGCGGGCGACCCTGCATAACGAGGATTATATCAAAGAAAAAGATATCCGCGTGGGCGATATGGTCTATGTCAGAAAAGCGGGAGATATCATTCCGGAAGTGGTGCGGGTGGAAACAGAGGACAGAACAAAAGACGCTGTTCCTTTTGAGATGCCGAAAACCTGCCCGGAATGCGGGTTCCCGGTAGTCAGAGAAGAATCGGAAGCGGCGGTCAGATGCGTCAACGAATTTTCCTGCCCGGCGCAGATCAGGCGGGGCATCGAGCATTTCGTTTCCAAGACAGCTATGGATATTGACGGATTGGGGCCTAAGGTAGTGGAACAGCTCTTAAAAGAAGGGCTGATACAGGATATCGCGGATCTTTATACTTTGACCTATGAAGAATTGATCCCTTTGGAAAGAATGGGAGAAAAATCAGTGGAAAACCTGCTCCATTCCATTGCGGAAAGCAAAAAAAGACCCCTTCACAGCTTGCTGGCGGCTTTGGGGATCCCTTTGATCGGGGTCAGAGCGGGCGCACTTCTGGCAGAGCACTTTTTGACTTTGGAGAATTTGGAAGAAGCGACAGCGGAAGAATTGTCCGCTTTACCGGAGATCGGAGACAAAATGGCGGAAAGCATCGTCAGTTTCTTCCAAAATGAGCGTAATCATGATATCATAGAAAGACTGAAAAATTGCGGGATCAATATGACGGAAGAAACCGAAGAGAAAAAATCTTTGCGTTTGGAAGGCAAGACTTTTGTCCTGACGGGCACGCTGCCCCATTTATCCAGGAACGAGGCAAAAAAACAGATCGAGGACAACGGAGGCAAAGTGACTTCTTCCGTCAGCAAAAAGACGGATTATGTGGTGGCGGGAGAAGATCCCGGCTCCAAATACGATAAAGCGATGGCGTTAAATATCCCGATCTTGGACGAAGAGGGACTTTTTAGTCTGATAGAAGAATAGAAAAAAGGCAACATGGCAAAAAAGAAGCTTTTGGCTTTTTTGAATACAAAGTTCGGCTAGTGCGCAAAAAGGAGCAAAGAGCCGATCTGATGGGAAAATAAAGGAGAAACACAATGAAAGTAACGATGGAAACGGTGGAACATACGGCAAAACTGGCCCGTTTGAAATTCACGGAAGAGGAAAAGACCGCTTTTTTGGGAGCGATGAATGACGTGTTGAACTATGCGGAACTCTTAAATGAGCTGGATACGGAGAACATAGAACCCACTTCTCATCCCGTGCCTTTAAAAAACGCGCTGCGGGAAGATAAAGTTTGGGATTATACCTTAAGCAGAGAAGACGTGCTGAAAAACGCGCCTGCGGAAGAATCGGGCGGTTTTAAAGTGCCGAAGATCATAGAAAGCTAAGATGGGAGGCAGAAAAATTGGAATTTCAAAAACAAACCATCAGACAGCTATCTGAAATGCTGCAAAAAAAAGAACTGACAGCGAAAGAATTGACCGCGGAAACGCTTAAAAACATCAAAGAAAAAGAAAAGGATATCGACGCCTTTCTGACGATTTGCGAAGAAGAAGCCCTGCAGGAAGCGAAAAAGGTGGATCAGGCTTTTGATACATACGCTTCTCCTTTAAAAGGGATCCCGATGGCTTTAAAAGACAATATGGTGACAAAAGACATACGGACGACCTGCGCTTCCAAGATATTGGAAAACTTTATTCCGCCTTATGACGGCACCATGGCGGCGCGGCTGAAAGAAAGAGGGGCCGTTTTAACGGGAAAACTGAATTTGGATGAATTTGCCATGGGTTCCAGGACAGAATATTCTGCCATGAAACCAACCAAAAATCCTTATGATCTGACCAGAACACCCGGCGGCAGTAGCGGCGGCAGCGCGGCGGCAGTGGCGTCGGGAGAGATCCCTTACGCTTTGGGGTCGGATACCGGCGGTTCCATCCGTCAGCCTGCTTCATATTGCGGCGTTGTGGGATTAAAGCCCACTTACGTAAGGGTCTCCCGCTATGGTTTGGTGGCCTTTGCTTCTTCTTTGGATCAGATCGGGCCCATTACCAGAAGCGTGGAGGACGCGGCTTTGGTCTTAAATGAGATCGCGGGATATGATCCCATGGATTCCACTTCCGTCAACTGTTCCGTGCCGGATTATACCAAGGCGTTAACGGGTGACATCAAGGGATTAAAGGTGGCGCTGCCGAAAGAATATTTTGGTGAAGAGCTTCATCCCGGGGTAAAAGAAGAGATACTAAAAGCAGTGGGATATTTGGAAAAGCTGGGCGCAAAAGTGGAAGAAGTGAGCCTGCCTCACACGAAATACGGGATCGCCGCTTATTATATCATTGCGCCGGCGGAAGCCAGCTCCAATCTGGCGCGTTATGACGGCGTGCGCTATGGGGTGAGAGCAAAAGAATATAAAGATCTGATCGATCTGTATGAAGCGTCCCGCAGCGAAGGGTTTGGAGAAGAAGTCAAAAGAAGGATCATGCTGGGCACCTTTGCTTTAAGCTCTGGCTATTATGACGCTTATTATCTAAAAGCGCAAAAAGTAAGGACCTTGATCAAAGAAGATTTTGCCAAAGTGTTTGCGGATTATGACGTGATCGTAGGGCCTACGGCGCCTGCCACAGCGGGAAAACTGTTCCAGGCGGCAAAGGATCCCATGGAAGACTATTTGCTGGACGTTTATACGGTGCCGGCCAATATGGCAGGGGTGCCGGGGATCTCCGTGCCTATAGGATTCAGTGAAAATATGCCGGTGGGATTACAGATCTTCGGCAGACATTTTGATGAAGAAACCGTACTCAAGACCGCTTTTGCCGTGGAACAAGAGGTGTGTTTCGATACGACAAAGGGGGCGAGAAGATGAGATACGAAACCGTGATCGGATTGGAAGTCCATGTAGAGCTTGCAACTGCGTCTAAAATCTTCTGCGGCTGCTCTACCAAATTCGGACAGGAGATCAATACCCAATGCTGCCCTATTTGCCTGGGGATGCCGGGGGTATTGCCAAAACTCAATAAAAAAGTAGTGGATTACGCTTTAAAGGCGGCTTTGGCGTTAAACTGCAAGATCAACCAGGAAACAAAGTTCGATCGTAAGAATTATTTTTATCCGGATCTACCGAAAGCTTATCAGATCTCACAATATGATAAGCCTATCGGAGAACACGGCTATATCGATATCACGGTGGACGGAGAAGTCAGAAGGATCGGGATCACCCGTATCCATATGGAAGAGGACGCGGGAAAACTCCTGCATGAAAGCGACCCTACAAGCTCCTTGATCGATTTGAATCGAACCGGGGTGCCTCTGATCGAGATCGTATCGGAGCCGGATCTGCGCTCTCCCGAAGAAGCGAGAGAATATTTGATGCAGCTGAGAAATATTTTAAAATACATTGATGTATCCGATGTCAAAATGGAAGAAGGGTCGCTTCGCTGCGACGCCAATATTTCCCTTCGCCCTTATGGGCAGGAAACTTTCGGCACCAAAACGGAACTGAAGAATCTAAACTCTTTTAAATGGATCGCAAAAGGGATAGAGCATGAAATGGCCAGACAAAAACTCCTTTTGGATTCCGGCGAAAAAGTGACACAGGAAACCAGACGGTTTGACGTGAACACCCAAAAGACCGTGCTCATGAGAAGCAAAGAGGAAGCCCATGATTATCGGTATTTTCCCGATCCGGACCTGGTTACGGTAGAGATCAGCGACGACTGGATCAAAGAGGCAAAGGCTTCTATGCCGGAGCTGCCGGAAAAGAAAAAGATACGGTTTATGGAAACCTACCAGCTGCCGGAATATGACGCGGGGATCATTACGGGAGAAAAAGAATTGGCCCAGTTTTTTGAAGATACGGCAAAAGAATTCCGCGGAGAAGCAAAAGTGATCAGCAACTGGGTCATGGGCGATCTCATGCGGCTTTTAAACAGCGAAAACAAGGAAATTTCCGATTGTGCCGTGACTGCGAAAGACATGGCTTCCATGTTGAATTTGATCGAAGACGGGACCATCAGCGGCAAGATCGCCAAGACAGTGTTTGAAGAAATGTTTTTGACGGGGAAAGAGCCGAAAACGATCATTGCCGAAAAAGGCCTTGTGCAGATCTCCGATGTGTCGGAATTGGAAAAGATCATAGATGAAGTGATCGGAAAAGACATCAAGTCCGTTCGGGATTTTCAAAACGGGAACAAAAAAGCGCTGGGCTTCTTTATGGGACAGGTCATGCGCCAAAGCGGCGGCAAAGCCAATCCCAAGGTGGTCAATGAGCTTTTGGCAAAGAAATTGAATGCCTTTGAGATCAAGGAATAAATAAGGGATAGATGTGTTTAAAAAAGAGAATAAAAAGAAGCGTTTTTATAAAAAACATCAAAAAAGAAAAGACGGAATCCGTTCCGTCTTTTCTTTTTTGATAGGTGTGAAAATACTATTTTCCGTTTTGGATAAAATGATAGATCATAGAGAGCGCTTCCGCGCGGGTAACGGACTTTTGCGGATAGAAGTTTTTCTTTTCATCTCCCCGGATAATGTCTAGTCCCTGCATGATGGCCGCGTAGCCCAACATTTCTTTGGAAATGGCGCTGCCGTCCGTAAAGGCAGTGGTATAAATGTCCGGTATCTTAGCGGCTTTTTCCAGTCCCAAAGCCCGGATCATGAACTTCGCCGCGTCGATTCTGGTAACGGCGGATTCCGGATCGATTTCTTCTTTTAAGATATAACCCAGATCCAAAAGCTGCCTATAAAGAGCATTTTGGTTGGAGGGAACAGACAGTCCGTCCATTTGGTTCACGACCGCATAGCCTGTATTGGATTTTAAAAGAAGATAAAGGAATTCTTTTTGACGAACTTCTGTATTTGGCTTTAAGGCATCTTCCTCAAACCCGATGCCGATAGACAACAGGGTATCGGCGATCTCTTTGGCCCAGTGGTTTTCCATATCGGTATAAGCGGTTTTTCTGCTGAGAGAGACTTCTTCTCCGGACCAGAAACGGATCAGTTTTCCGGTTCTTGCTTTTACGATAAAAGAGGTCACGGGATTCAGACAATAAACCAATCTGGGTGTGACGACGGATAAAGGACCGGGAGTTTCAATGTATTCTCCGTATTCTTCTTCGATGGTAGCTTTACTTCCCGCTGTGTCATAAAAATAAGTATAGTAGGATTCATATTGCAGTCCCGCTTGATTTCCTTCCAAAATGGTGCTCATGGCATCGTTTTGGCTGACGATCCCCGCTTTGGACTCAAAGTCAACGTTGTCAAACCAATTGGAATAGTAAGAGGTGATCTTTGCGGTTTGACTGCTTACGGTGACCCTTAAGTTGTTGTCGGGCATGGGGATATTGTCATAAAGCCGTTCGTAAGTATAAGAATAAGAAATAGGATAGCTGTCTTCTTTGCTGTAGTAATAATCCGGAGCAGAAGTTTTATAAGAAACTTCTTTTAATTTAGCCGGCGTATTTTCTTTTAAAAAGTTTTCGGCAGTCACTTTGTTTTGTTCTTCCGTAAATTTGGCTTTTGGGATCTTTCCTAAAGAATCATAATCCTTTTCGGACTGATAATAGGACAGGATCTCGCCGGTTTTGGCATCTACGGTGACATAAACATAAGGATTTTCAAAGCTTTCTTTTTCGACCTTGCCGATATACTCGATATGCCAAGCATAGTAATTGTTATAACCCGTATTTTTGTGCAAATAGGAATGAGAGATTTTATAGTTTTGATCCAACGCCAAATAAGGATTTCTTTTTAACAGCGCGTCGATGTCCGCCACTTTGAACAGTTTTTCCGATTCCTGGATCTCTTTTAGCTCTTCCGCGCTGAAAGTGATCTGTTTGCTGCCTTCGGCGTTTTGATTGGTGGAGGAAGCGTCTTCCGTTTCTGCCCCGCCGCCGTTAGAATACTTTTCCCAATCGGCATTTTTTTCCAAAAGTTTTCCGCTTATGGGATCGACCGCGATGTAAGTGTCTTCCAAAACATAGGCCAAATAAGCTTTGGCCGGTTTGTTCCGGTCTTCGTCCCCGTAAAACGGTTCATAGTTTACAAGATACTGCAGTTTTGGCGTGAAATTTTCTCTGATGATGGATAACGCCTTTTCTTTGCTTATGATATTTTCCGGCTTTTTAAATTCCATGTCATAATCAAACCGGATCTGGAAGTTTTTGATCTCCAGCGTAGTATAATCAACGCTGATCTCGATCCCGTTGTCATAATAAGGAATGTCATTTTCTATTCTGTAAAAAGAAAAATCATATTTTTGTCCATAAGTATAATAATTGGTGTTTTCGCGTAAAACCATTTTATCGGAAGCATCCGGCGCTATTTTACGAATAAATTCTTTGGCTTTATTGAGCGCTTCTTCTCTGGTATGCTTCGGAATGGCAATGGAGTTGGTTTCATTGTTTTTAACGGAAAAGTATCCTAAGATGTGTTTCTTTTGGTCAATGGATACGGTGATCCGATCGTTTCCTTCATTTCGCCAATACAATGTATATTCTCTGCCGTTTTGTGTTTCACAGCTGTCATAATCGAATTTGGTGTAAGTTTCCGGTATATCAAGCTGACTTTTTACCGCAACGATCATTTCTTCCAATTCTTTTGGGTCTTCCTTGGTATTTTCTGCCTCCCCAAAAACGTTTAGAACAAAACAGAAGCATAAGGATAGGCACAAAATACAAGAAATGAGCTTTTTTCCTTTCATAAGCTATCCTCCTTTTTTATAAAAAGCATATTCTCTTCTATAGACGACCTTGTAACAGAAAAGTTCCTCAAAAAAATCCAAAAGAGCAAAAGTCCGTTTTATTGGACATATTTGGGCGTAATATTATTTTTAAAGAAGAAAGTATGAAGAAAATGAGTTCAAAATCATATAGGATCGAATGATGGGAAGAGGAGGAATCAAAACATGTTAAATATACCATTGATTATCTTAGGGTTGATAGGTCTTTGGGCTTGTGTTCAAGAGAAAAACGGAAAAGCGGATAGAAAGAAAGAAGAAAAAGTTTTTTATACAGCTTATACCATTATGATGGCGATCTTGTCAATTATCTGTTTCCCTATAACGATCTTGTTGGGCACGACAGGTTTTAAATTTAAAAAATAAAAAGGGATAAAAGTCCGTTTTATTGGACATATTTGGGTGTAATATTATTTTTAAAGAAGAAAGTATAAAGAAAATGAGTTCAAAATCATATAGGATCGAACGATGGGAAGAGGAGGAATAAAAACATGTTGACATTTTTGTGGTGGGTCGCGGTATTATTTGCGGCGTCCCCAATGATAGCGGTTTTTCTGATTGCCCACGCACTGAAAAAGGCCCAGGAGCAAAAAGGCAAGGAAGCACTCACAAAAGCCGAACAAAATACTATTGCGATAGGTGTAGGCGCAACGGTTTACAACGTTTTCAAACTAATATTGACTATCGTGGCGGCTCCAATTATGATAATCCTTTACGCGGCCGGGATCATAAAAAAATAAATACACTCCTATTTATAGGCGGGATCATTCCCGCCTTATTTTTTGTTTTATTTTCAACAGAACTTTTTAAGCGGGATGCAGCCGACAGGAATCCGAGATCAGCGCATTTTTGCATGGAAGCGGTTTCAATCAAACAATTCCATGGAATAATTAGAATATTATTGAGAATAATACTAAAGAAAAAATATGTTTCTATTTTAAGATAAAACAGAAGAACAACCAGCAAAGGAGGAAAGTTATATGAAAGCGACAGGGATCGTAAGGCGGATCGACGATTTGGGACGCGTTGTCATACCGAAAGAGATCAGAAGGACCTTAAGGATCAAAGAAGGGGATCCCTTGGAGATCTTTACCGACCGGGAAGGAGAAGTGATCTTAAAAAAATATTCTCCTATCGGCGAGTTGGGAGAATTCGCAAAAGAATACGCGGAATCCTTAAGCGAAACATCCGGCCATATCGCGCTCATTTCTGACCGAGATACCATTATCGCGGTAAGCGGCATTTCCAAAAAAGAATTTTTAGAAAAATCCATCAGTGAAGATATAGAAGAGATCATGGAAAGCAGAAGGAGCAGGATCTTTTCTGAAGAAGAGGGGATGAAAGGGATCTCTATCTTAAAAGACGGGCAGGGGGATCAGCAGTTTTCTTCTCAGGTAGTCGCGCCCATCGTGGCGGAAGGAGACCCTATCGGCACCGTGATTTTGATCGCGAAAGACCGAAAGACAAAAATCGGTGATCTGGAAAAGAAATTAGCGGAGACAGCAGCCGGATTTTTGGCAAAACAAATGGAACAATAGTTGAAAAATAGAAGAGGATGGTCTAAAATGGGATAAATAATAAAACGGTATGAAAAATTACCGTTTTATTATTTACAAATCTACCCAAAAAGGGATAAAATGAAATAGGTTTTTAGGCTGGAGAGGATGAGTGTATTGGAAGAAAAGAGAAAAACCAATTTTTTGAAGGAAGCCATGATTTTGTCGGCGGCAGGCCTGATCGTAAAAATCATTGGTTCCGTATATCGAATCATTTTAAACCCATGGGTAGGCGCAGAAGGTATGGGGACTTACCAGATGGCATATCCTATCTATACTTTACTGCTTTCGATCTCTACCGCGGGGATCCCTACCGCGATATCAAAATTGATGGCAGAGCGGATCGCGGTCAATGATAACAAAGGAAGTTTTCGCGTATTTAAAGTCTCGCTTGTATTATTGTTCTTTATCGGACTGTTCTTTTCCGCATTTTTGTATTTGGGCGCGGACTATTATGCGACGCATGTTATCCAAGTCCCGGTTGCGGGTATGGCGATCAAAGCGATCGCGCCGGCGGTATTCTTTGTATCCATCATGTCGGGGTTCAGAGGGTTTTTCCAGGGATTGCAGGATATGACGCCTTCCGCCATTTCTCAGATCGTGGAACAGGTCTTCAGAGTCATTGCCATCTTTACAATGGTATGGATCTTTCTTCCGATCAGTGTGGACCACGCGGCGGCAGGGGCTGCTTCGGGACCGGCTTTCGGCGGTCTGTTCGGCCTTTTGACTTTGCTTTTCATCTATTTCAAAAGAAGAAAAAATTTCAAGACTTTCTTTGAGACCACGGAAAGTACATATGAAGAAAGTTCTTTGACCATTATGAAGAACGTCATTTTGTTCGCTCTTCCGATCACATTGGGGGGCATGATCGTGCCTTGCATGAGCACCATCGATACCATGGTCATCAATACCAGACTCATGACCATCGAAGGCATGACTTTGACCAGGGTAAAGGAACTGTATGGCTATTTGTCCTCTTACGCAGGGGCTTTGGTGAATTTCCCGCCGGTCATTACCATCGCGCTGTCGGCCAGCTTGGTGCCGGCTATCGCAGAGGCAATGGCACTGAAGAACAGAAAATTGGCTTCCAAGAACATTTCTACCGGGATCAAATTCACGTTTTTGGTAGGGATGCCTTGTACGATCGGGATGTTTGTTTTGGCAACGCCTATCTGCACTCTTTTGTATCGAGATCCGTTCGGCGGAAAACCTTTGGCAGTCATGGCCTTTACGGTGGTATTTTTGACATTGAATCAGACCTGCGCCGGTATCTTGCAGGGGCTGGGCCACGTCAATATCCCTGTTAGGAACCTGTTGTTCGGGGTCTTGACCAAAACGTGCCTAAACTATGTTTTGGTAGCGGTCCCGTCTTTGAATATTTTAGGGGCGGCTCTGGGCAGTGTGGGCGGCTACGGCGTAGCGTCTATTTTGAACCTGCTGGCTGTCAGAAAATACGCGAAATGGGAAATGAACGGAAAAGACCTGATCTTAAAACCGCTTGTGGCGTCTTTGATCATGGGCGTTTGCACCATAGGCGCTTATTATGGATTAAAGAGTGTATTGGGCGGCATCTCTCACGGAGCGGATATGGCTACGCTGTTATCCATTTTGATCGCTGTCGTTATTTATTTCTATATCGTGCTTCACTTCAAATTCTTGGAAAGAAGAGAACTCTTGATGCTTCCCGGTATGAAAGAAGAACGGGTGGCAAAACTGGAAAGAATCAACCTCTTTAAAAGCGAGAGTGAAGAAGATGAATAAGATCATTGTATTGGGGATGGGCCCCGGGAAAGAAGAATTTTTGACTTTGAAAGCCTATCGGCTTTTAAAAGAAGGGAAATTCCCCATTTATTTGAGAACAAAAATCCATCCCACTGTGCAGTTTTTGGACAAAGAAGGGATATCCTATACTTCCTTTGACAGTTTGTATGAAGAGGAAGAGGATTTTGACGTATTGTATCAAAAAATAGCAAAATGTTTGGTAGAAAAGGCAAAAGAAGAGCAAACCATTCTTTATGTCGTGCCGGGCAGTCCCATGGTAGCGGAAAAAACGGTGGAAGAGCTGATAGAATACGAAAAAGAGGGGCTTCTTTCTTTGGAGATCGTGTCCGGTGTCAGCTTTTTGGATCTCATGATGGAAAAGGCAAAGATCGATCCCTCGGAAGGGATCTTGCTGTTGGACGCGCTGCGGATGGATGTCATGGACATAGATCCCGATCAGCATACCTTCATTACGCAGGTATATGATCAGTTTACCGCTTCGGAGACGAAGCTGAAACTGTTGGAGATGTATGAAGACGCCATGCCGATTACAGTGATGCGGGGATTGGGCACAGAAGAGGAACAGATCGAAACCGTGCCGCTTTATGAATTGGATCGGCTTTCTAAAATAGATCATTTGACCAGCATCTATATTCCCAAGGCGGATTTGCTGAACCGAAACGGCTATCATATGAAAGATCTGCTGACGGTGGTGGCGATCCTAAGAGGAGAACACGGCTGCGTATGGGATAAGGAGCAGACCCATGAAAGCCTTCTGCCGCAGATCATAGAAGAGACCTATGAATATGTGGACGCGGCACAAAAGGGTGATATTTTCAATATGTATGAAGAGTTGGGAGACATTCTTTTACATGTTGCCATGAACAGTCAGATCGGGCAGGAAGAAGGACTCTTTTCCATCAAAGATGTGACCACCGAGATCTGTCAAAAGATGATACGGCGGCATCCCCATGTGTTCGGAACGGTTTCCGTAAAGGATACGGAAGAAGTTTTGGTCAATTGGGAAAACATCAAAAAAGAGGAAAAAGGGAATAAAAAAGAAAAAGGCCTCTTTGACGGGATCCCCGACGCGTATCCTGCGCTTTTGAAAGCAAAGAAGATCCAAAAGAAAGCAAGATCAGTGGGCTTTGACTGGGATGATCCCGAAGACGCGGTGAAGAAACTGACCGAAGAAGTGGAAGAGTTCATGGAAGCGTATCAAAAGGGCAGTCAAGAGTCCATGGAAGAGGAACTGGGAGATATTTTATTCACTTTAGTAAACGTGGGAAGATTTTTATCTATTGACTGTGAAACAGCTTTGATATATAGTAATAATAAGTTTATTGAAAGATTTTACCGCATGGAGAAGCAAATCGAGGAAGATCATAAAAAGATACAAGATCTTTCTTTGGGAGAAATGGACGCTTACTGGGGTAAAATCAAAAAATAAAGATCAAGGATAATAATGCAAAAGATGAAGCAGCATTATTAAAGGAGGAAGTAAAATGAACAAAACACAATTAGTGGCTAAAATTTCTGAAAAGAGTGGCTTGACTAAAAAAGATGCGAATAAAGTAGTGGACAGTTTTATCGAAACAGTAGAAGAAGCTTTGGTGGATGGAGAAAAAGTAGTTTTAGTTGGTTTTGGTACATTTGAAGTAAAAACAAGAAAAGCAAGATCCGGTAGAAACCCGAGAACCGGTGAAGTGATCAATGTTGCTGAAAAATCTATTCCGGTATTTAAAGCAGGAAAAGCAATCAAAGACAAAGTGAATGCATAATAAGTAGACGCTTTTGAATTGGATTATAGATAAACGGGTCTTTTTAAGGTCCGTTTTTTTATTTTGATAGAATTTGATAGAAAAAGATAAAAATAAGTGGGAGAAAAGGAGAAAAAAGTGAGACTGGATAAATATTTGAAAGTTTCCCGATTGATCAAGCGGCGGACAGTGGCAAAAGAAGTGTCGGATCAGGGAAAAGTGCTCATCAACGGAAAAGTGGGAAAACCTTCCGATCAGTTGAAGATAGGAGATATTTTGGAACTGGTCTACGGGCCGCAGACTGTGAAGGTAAAAGTGCTGAGCTTAAAGGAAACCGTTAAAAAAGAAGAAGCAAAATGGATGTATGAGATACTGGATTAGTCTAAATCCCCCTTTTTTGGCATAAACTGATGGTAATAATGACAATAAAGGATAAGGGGGATCTCTATGGGAAAAACCGAAGAAAAGGATAGGGGAAAAGAAGCGCCTGTCAACCATGAGCTCTGTTTAGTAAACAGAAAGAGACTTCATATCGGCGGCATTGAAAAAGTATATCATTTCAATGAAGTATTGATCAAAACCAAAACCGTCATGGGGATGCTGGAGATCAAAGGGCAGAATCTGTTCATTGAAAGTTTGGATCTGGAAAAGAAAGAACTGGCTGTCACCGGAGAAATCAAAAGTCTGCAATATGAGGACAGTTCTGTTTTAAAAAAGCAAAAAGGCGGTTTGGGCAAATGGTTCAAATAGCCGAAAAAAGAAACAAGGTGGCTTGACAGATGGTAAAAGAACAAATTTTTTCTTTTTGCGCCTCTTTCTTTTGGGGCCTTGTGGGAGGCCTTTTGTATGAGATGATGATGCCCGCGGGAAAATGGAAAAAAAGAAAAGAATGGTTCCAGATCTTATTTTGGATAGTTTATACCGCAATAACGATACCGGTTTTGATCTTTGGCGCCTTTTCTACCCTAAGAGCGTATCATTTTTTGGCGCTTTTGCTGGGAATGCGGGGGGTAGAGCGGCTGATCCGCCGGTCAAAAAAGGCACATTTCAAAAAAAATAAAAAATTTCCCTTGTCATATCAGTATAAGAAGGCGTAAAATGGGAATATATAGGAATTTGCGGATATGGGAGGTGTAAATGCCAATGGTTCGAGAAAAATTAGAAGAACAACGAAAAAAAGGACCAAAGATGAAAATCAGAACAGTGGTTTATATCGTTTTGGCAATTTATGCCGGTTTGATCTTTTTTAATCAAACAGCGACCATGAACAAGATCAAAGGGAATATCGGCGATTTGAACAAAGAAAAAGCCGTTGTGGAAGAAAAACAGGATAAGCTCAACAAAGAATTGGAAAACTTGAATAAAGACGATTATATAGAAGCCATCGCCAGAAAAGAACTGGGGCTCATTCGAGAAGGCGAAGAAGTGTTTGTGGACAGCGGCAAAGAAGAATAAAAAAAGAATGAATCGGAAAGAAACAGATGCCGGGGGCATCTGTTTTTATTTGCTCAGAAAAGCAAAGAGCCTTTCTCTGTTTTCCAAAATCCGCAAAAGAGAGAAAGGCTCTTTTATTTTCTTTGTCGCTTAAAATCTTAAGCTTCGTAGGCGGTAATTTTTTTAAACAACAAAGTGATACAGTACAGGCCCGCGATCCCCACCAAAGCATAAATGATCCTGCTTATCAGGGCAGCCTGCCCGCCAAAAATACTTGCCACCAGATCAAAGTTGAAAAACCCGATCAGGCCCCAGTTGATGGCGCCGATAATGACTAATACCAATGCTGTTTTATCCAATATGGATCCACTCCTTTATTGATGAAATGTGAATGATTCCACCTTTATTCTTTCCTTTTTGCAGATTTCTATACGAAAAAGGCAAAAAGAGAAAGCAGCGTATATTTTGAAACTTTCGGTAAATACTAAAAGCGGTTTTGAAAAGCAAGCCGAAATAAAAAAACTTTTAAAAGCGCTTGACAGGTAATGGGATTTTCCCTATAATATGATTATGGCTTAAGAAATGTCCTTTGAAGTGAAGCAAAGCCATTTTTTTATTGTCGCGGGGTGGAGTCGTTGGTAGCTCGTCGGGCTCATAACCCGAAGGTCGTAGGTTCAAGTCCTATCCCCGCCACCAATTTTATATGGCGGCGTGGCTCAGTTGGCTAGAGCATACGGTTCATACCCGTAGGGTCACTGGTTCGAATCCAGTCGCCGCTACCATCTTTTTTATAAAACTACATAGGGCCCCATGGTCAAGCGGTTAAGACATCGGCCTTTCACGCCGGTAACTCGGGTTCGATTCCCGATGGGGTCACCAAAGTGGGGGCATAGCTCAGCTGGGAGAGCATCTGCCTTACAAGCAGGGGGTCACAGGTTCGAGCCCTGTTGCCCCCACCATTTTGTGAACAACCGGAAATTCCGGTTTCTTTTTTTGTACAGAAAAAGTAAAAAAGCAAAAAAATCCGATAGAAGATCCTCTATGTCAAATTTTTGTTTCTTTTAGAAACAAAAAAAGCCTTTTGTTGTTTGTATTGTGTGAATCGCTTTGCTATAATAAAAATAGATAAGCAAATCAAAAATGCCAAATAGGGACTTGCTTGTTACTCATTTCATAATTTAGGAGGGGAAAATTTTGAAAAAACGAGTGTTGAGTATTTTACTTTGTGTGATCATGGTTGTGGGACTGATACCTTCCATGGCACTGGCTGCGAATCTACCGTTTACCGATGTGGCAACAAGCGCATGGTATTACGATGATATCAAAACAGCTTATGAAACCAACCTGATCAATGGGAAAACAACGACAACCTATGAACCGGATGCGAATTTGACCTATGCGGAAGCGGTCAAATTGGCAGCTTGTATGAATCAAAGATACGTAGACGGTTCCGTCACATTAAAAAACGGAACGCCATGGTATCAAACTTATGTGGATTATTGCAAAAAGAAAGGGATCATCAGCAAGGACTATAGCTGGAACGCACCCGCCACCAGAGCCGGCTACATGGAAATTTTTGCCAACGCTCTGCCAAGCTATGCCATGAGTGAGATCAACACCATCGCGAACGGGTCTATTCCGGATGTTCCGATGAGCCACCCGCAGGCTAGTTCTATTTATAAGTTATATCGGGTAGGGATCCTGCAGGGGGTCGACTCCAAACATAACTGCAGTCCCGCATCCAATATCAAACGGAGTGAAGTGGCAGCGATCTTGACCCGTATGATGAATTCCAGCAAACGGATCAGTTTCAGCATGGGCGAAGCGCCTACGACCGAACTGAAAGTCAGTATTCCTGCGACAGCTTCCGGCAAAGCAAATGAAATCATGAACATCAAGGCAACCGTAACAGGAGGAAAGGCTCCTTATACATATGTATGGTATTATGCCAAATCGACTGACAGCAGCTGGTCAAAGTCCAGCGACAATGACAATACCTACAATCCTTCCTTTACCGCAGGCGCATGGGAATGCTGGTGCAGAGTCACCGACGCGAATGGAAAGACTGCGGAATCCGGTGTTTGCAAGATTACCGTGGCTGCGGCAGAAACAGCGGTATCTGTGAGCATTCCTTCGACAGCTTCCGGCAAAATGGGTGAGGCGCTCAGCATCAAAGCAACCCACACAGGAGGAAACGCTCCTTATACGCATGTATGGTATGATGCCAAATCGACTGACAGCAGCTGGCAAAAA
>JAEEGL012357448.1_pt1 | contig 17056 bp, 1 predicted proteins | sample 9134231 | NCBI WGS metagenome assembly JAEEGL01 (sample SAMN16246548, study PRJNA631951) | gut metagenome | biome: gut microbiome; feature: rumen; material: fiber-attached | host: Bos | place: Iran: Karaj | collected 2018-10
CTGAAGGCCGAAGAAATAGAGGAAGGTGCTGTCCTGACGGAACCAGTAGGTGTTGTCCTTGTAGTTGCAGGGGGCTTCGTGGTTGCCCGGAAGGATGATGATGCCGCGCCCCACGTCCTTGCGCAGCTGCTCGCGGCGAGCAATATAAGTCTCTTTTTTGAACATATGGCTGTTTTTTATATTTTTCTGTTCCCATAACGCAAAAAAGACATAATTATTGTTTTTGTCCAACAACAAAAAAACACCCCCAAAAGGCCTATTTGCAACCCGCTGTAAAACAGTATCATGACTGGACCCCCTCTTACTCCCCTCTTACTCTTCCCTTACCCCTCTCTTTACCCTCCTTTTCTTCACTAAGAGATGATAAGGGGATGATTGAAACAGCAATAGGGGAATGGCAGGGGATTGGGGGTTGTGGTTGCTATTATATTAATGTATTCATTTTAATAAAAAGTGATGCCACCCGGAAGTGGTGAAACGTTAAAACTACGGCAGGATGAAAAAAAAATCCTATGTTTTCAAAAATATTTGTATCTTTGCAGAACAATATACTATGCACAAGACTGCCCATTAGAACTATAAATAACTAGAAACAAATTATTTATTGGAGGAAGGATAGATGTGATTCTTTGGAAGGATTGCATCCGTTTGTGGCGTAGGATAATGTGGATGGATGAAAAAAAGACAGGAAAAACGACGAGAGTTTGTCGGGGAGAATATAGGAAACCAAAGAGAACACAAGGAAAAGAATAAAAAAACGTATAATTAACTTATTATTAACCCAAAAACAAAACATCATGCAAAAGTTTCTACGAACTTTGACCCTGTTGGCATTCTTAGCAGTGCCTTGGGTCGCGCAAGCGCAGAACACGCTGACAGTTGCCGATGGTACGACTACGAACAGTAACGTACCTATCTACGGCCTTTGGTCAGATGCCTATCTGCGTTGTCAGACCATCTATCCGGCTGCGATGTTGGAAGAATCTGCAGATGCTTTCGGTATGACGGGAGGCACGATTACGAGCCTTACCTACTACCAGTCAAGTGCTGCTGCAGAGGCCTACACCGGAACCTGGGAGGTCAAACTGACCGAGGTTTCTGCCGTCTCCCTTTCGGGTTGGCAGGACGTCTCCAGCGCCACGACCGTTTATACCGGTACGTTGGATGCAAGTGTCTCTCCCTTGGTCATCAACTTCACCACGCCCTACACTTACAATGGTGGTAACCTCCTCATCGAGGTGAGCCAGATTCAGTCGGGCAATTACAAAAGCGCTAGCTACTATGGCGTCAGCGCCACTGGTGCCAGTTGGCAGGGCTACAATAGCTCCGCTTGGGCATCAATCACTGGCAGCGCCCAGAACTTCATTCCCAAGACCACCTTCACCTTCTCCGGTGGTACCCCCATCACCTGCCGTGTGGTTTCCAATGTGGAATGCACCGACCTTACCGCAACCACCGCCACCCTTACCTGGACGGATGCTAATAACAGCTCCGCTGCTTCCTACAGCGTCTACAACGGAGACCAATTAGTTGCCTCCGTAGCTGCCGGCACCTATACCTACACCTTCACGGGTCTCGATCCCAACACTGATTATACTCTCGCTGTGGCTGTCAACTGCTCCGCTACGGATGCTTCGGCTGCCAAGGGTGTTTCTGTTCGCACGCTCTGCGCATCCGAGCAGATGCCTTTCGTCGAGGCCTTCGACGCCAATCTCTCCGGCGAACCCTGCTGGGCTCATGCTTCCGGCGTTACTGCCGCTGAGGTCTTCAATGGCGCCTCCCTCACGCTTGCTGCCGGTGGTGGTGCTTGGTCCTATCAGACTGCCGTCAGCAATGGACTGCCCGCTGGTCACTATCGTGTTAATATCTATGGCTCCAGCTGCAAAAATTGGCTGATCACCCCCAACATCGACCTGACCTCTGCTGCTTCGGCCCAGTTGACGTTTGATGCCGCTTTCACCGCTTATAGCGGTACTGCCGCCGCCGCTGGCTATGAGAGCAACAGCTCCCAGGCTTTCATGGTCCTCGTCTCCACCGATAACGGTCAGACCTGGCTTGAGTCCAATGCTACCAAGTGGCAGAACGAAGGTGGCAGCTATACCCTCGCTTCTTTGTCCGGCACTGAGTATTTGGAACAGACCGTCAATCTCAATGCCTACATTGGCCAGACCATCCGCATCGCTTTCTACGCTCAGTCCACCGCCTCCGGCGGCGACAACAACATCCATATCGACAACATCAATATCGATGTGATGCCTACCTGCTTCAAGGTTACCGACCTGACAGTTAGCGCTGCTACCAACAATAGTATCACCCTCACTTGGAACGACGCCATCAACACCGGCGCCACCTATTCCGTCTATAACGGCGATGCGTTGGTTGAAAGCGGTATCTCCGCTACCACCTACACCGTCACCGGCCTCACCTCCAACGCCCCCTACACCTTCACTGTGGTTGCCAACTGCGCTGCCGATGACGCTTCGCGTCCCGTCTCCATCAGCACCCGCACCGAGTGTGATCCCTTCATCACCCTGCCTTACTTCAACGACCTGGAAGGCGAGCCTTACTACAGTGTAGTGACCTATGCCGAAGCATTCCCCTTCTGCTGGGCTCGCTTCAACGATGCCACCAATGCTACGTACACTACCTACCCCCGCCTGCTCTCCGGCTCCTCTATGTCTCATAGTGGATCTGTCTACATGCAGTTCAATTCCTCCACAGGTGCCGCCTATGCCAACACGCAGATGGCTGTGCTGCCTGCCGTTGACGTCACCGTCAACCCCATGAACAGCAACATGGTCAGTTTCTGGGCTCGCAGCAACAACTCTACTGCCCGCACCCTCATCGTGGGTACCATGAGCGACCCCACCGACCTCTCCACCTTCACGGCTGTAGAGACCGTCACCGTTCCTGGTAGCACCTACACTTACTTCCGTGTGAAGCTCACCAGCAGCCCTGCCAACAACGCCTATGTGGCCATCCGTATGGACAAGGGTTCCGCTACTTCCACTGCCTATGTCGACGACATCACCCTCGAGGTGATTCCCTCCTGCTGGGTTGTCGAGAACCTCGAGGTTACTAATGTTACCAACAACAGTGTCTCCCTCAGCTGGGATGCCAACGTGGAGAACACTGGCGATGTGACCTACATCGTTATGAATGGTAGCGAAGAGGTTGCCACCGGCATCACCGCCACCGAGTACACCGTTACCGGTCTCGCCGGCAACAGCCCCTACACCTTCTCTGTGCTCACCAGCTGTGGCGCCAACGACAATGCCGAGCCTGTGAGCGTCAGCGCCCGCACCATGTGCGATCCCCAGACGCTGCCCATCCTCACCACCTTCGAGGATGACGACGAGACGATGTTCTGCTACATCCCCGTCAACAGCAACAGCGCCAACCCCATTGCGGTTGTCAACGCTCCGAGGCATGGTTCGGTTGGAGTTACTTCCAACATGCTGAGCTTCTCCTCCTACAGCAACGCCAGCGACTACAACCAGTATCTCATCTCGCCCGAGTTCAGCAGCACCGAGCCTATCAAGGTGCGCTACAACTATGTGGCCTATGGTTCGGACGACCAGGTCGAGGTGCTCTATTCCACCACCGACAGAGAGCTCGAGTCGTTCCAGGCCACCACTGGCATGAAGACCTCCACCGAGATGGCTACCGATTCCGTCTATCTGCCCGCCAACACCAAGTTTATTGCCTTCCACTATTACGGCAACTATCAGTATGACCTCTACATTGACAATATCAGCATCGAGGTTGCTCCCCAGCACACTGTGAACTTCGCCTACCTCACCACCGAGGCTGGCGTCACCGTGGGTAGCGCTGCCGTCGACGGCACCGTCTACGAGGGCAACATCGCCCACCTGGTCTCCACTCCTGCCACCAACATGCGCACCGCTGCCTGGTATGCCGGCAACCTGACCAGCGTCGAGGGCGAAACTCCTCTGGCTATTGATGAGGATGAACTCGATGTCACCGTTCTTACCGATACCACCTTCACCGTTGTCTATGGCTACGGCCAGTTCGAGATTAAGGGTATCACCGCCAACGAAAACCAGGCCCGCATGGGTTCTGTGGCCGGCGACAGCCCCTATGGCAACGACATGTACGACTACGCTACCACCGCTACCCTCACCGCCACCGCCAACACCGGATTCGAGTTCACCGAGTGGCGCAACGAGGACGGCAGCGTATACAGCACCGAGAACCCCCTCGCTATCGAGGCCTACCAGCCCCTGACCCTCATTGCTCACTTCGGCATTGCCTCCTACGAGATCACCGCCGAGACCGAGCATGGTACGGTTGATGGCTTGGGTACCTACACCTTCGGTACTTCCGTTACCCTCACCGCTGTGCCCGATGAGCACTACCACTTCGTGAAATGGGCCGACGATGACATGACCAATGCCACCCGTGCCTATCGCGTCATTGAGCCCATGACCTTCCACCCGGTCTTCGAGCCCGATGTGTACACTGTGAGTGTCAACGGCCCCGCCATTGCCACCTACACCGTTAAGGACGCCGATGAAAACGTGACCGACCAGTTCGCCTATAACACCGAGGCCACTGTGACTGTCAGCAACATCGACGAGCATTACACCTTCGTTTCCTGGAATGCCATCAACAATTACTACAAGGTCATTTACTATTATTCCAACGATGGCTCGACCATTTATGGCTTTGACGACGAGAACAACACCTATGTTTATAATGGTGTAACCTTCGTTCCCGAAGCCAACGTCGAAGCTCCCCAGGGAGATGTTTATGGTATCAATTGGAATTTCAGCGAGACCGTTGTTCTTTCCACCTCCAATTCCTACACCTTCGTTGTCGAGAACGATATCGAACTCATCCCCGTCTATGAGGCCGAGGATATGACCCTCACCATTGCCTCCAACGATATCGACATGGGTACCGTCAGCTTCGTCAGCGACGAATACACCGGCACCACCGCTACCGTTGACTACATGACCCAGGTTGAAATTGTTGCTACCGCCATTGGCGAGTACAGCCACTTCGACGGTTGGTACAATGGCGACAACCTCGTCAGCTCCACCGCCAACTACCTGGTTACTGTCAGCGAGTCGATGACCCTCACCGCCCGCTTCTCCTTCACCGAATATCCTGTGACTGTGGCTGCCGATCCCGTTGAGGCCGGTATTGTCAACGCCAGCAACCTGAGCCCTGCGTTCAGCGAGATGCTGACTGTCAACGCCGTTGCCAACCCCCACTGGGTGTTTGACCACTGGACCTATGCCGGTCAGGATGCTTGGCTGAGCCAGAACACCGAGTACTCCGAGATGGTCTTCGAGGCCCTGAGCCTCGTGGCCCACTTCGTGCGCGACAACCACACTATCGTTGCCAATGTGGCCGATGAGAGCTACGGCACCACCGCCGTCACCGACGAGAACGATGTCGTCGCCACCGAGCCCTTCACTCACGGCACTATGGCCACCGTCAGCTTCACCGCTGGCTACGGCTATGAATTCGCCGGCTGGAGCAATGGCACCTCCATCATCTCCACCGAGAACCCCTTCACCTTCGAAGTGACCGAGGACACCGTCCTCACCGCTACCGTCAACCCGCTGCCCTTCACCGTCTATGTTGATGTCAACCCCGACGAGCAGAGCATCATTCGCGGTAACGCTTACATCTCCAACGATGACGCCAGCTTCGAATTCCCCTACCTGACCGAGATCAACACCGAGCTCACCACCGACCACGTCTACGGCTACCTGTTCGACAACTGGACCAACGCCAATGGCGATGAGATCGAGCTCCCGATGGTTCTCACTCAGGACACCAACGTCTATGCCAACTTCAAGAAAGATCAGTTCGAGGTTAAGGGTTCCGTCGCCGCCGACTATCGCATGATGGGTCGCGTCTCCGGCACCGAGACTGTCGACTACCTTGAGTATGTCACCCTCACTGCCGCCGAGAACAACGGCTACAACTTCGTGAAGTGGGTCGACGCCAACGGTAACGATATCGACCTCACTGCTGTCTATGAAGAGCCCACCACCCTCGATGTCTATGATGTCTACACCAACGTCAACGGCGCCAGCATCGATGTCCTCGCCAGCGAGGCCCGCGAGATCTTTGCCGTCTACGACTACGAGTACTACACCGTTTCTGTTGCCAACAACAACGACCTCTGGGGCGATGTGACCATCAACGGCGAGAACGTCGACAGCAAGGAACTGGCCTACAGCCAGACCGTGACTCTCGAAGCCACTCCCGTCAAGCACTACCACTTCGTCAACTGGTCTGACGGCAACGAGGAGAACCCCCGCACCTTCATCCTCAACGATGAGAATGCCGTTCTCTACACCGCCAACTTCGCCATCGACACTCACACGGTGACCCTCACCTACAATGAGTCCGAGGTTGAGACCATCAGCCTTGTCCCCGTCGACAACACCATCGAGACTTCCGCCACCAACACCTACGACTACAACACCGAGCTCGTCGCCACCATCACCTCCAAGCATGGTTACGACTTCATGGGTTGGAGCCACGACGGTGTGACTGTTGCTGAAGCTGCTGATAGCTACACCTTCACCCTGACCGGTGACACCCTCCTCATGCCGCTCTACGAGCGTCATCCCTTCACTGTCACCGTTGCCAGCGAAGATGTTGTCATGGGTAGCGCTTCCGTTGTTGGAGCTGCCACCGTTGACTACGAAGGCACCGTCACCATCAAGGCCGAGGCCGAGTATGGCTACGACTTCGTCAACTGGACCAACAACCTGAACAGCGAGGTGCTGACCAACGCCACCGAGACCGTCCAGGTCCTCGACGACATCACCTACACCGCTCACTTCACCGAGCACGTCTATGAGGTTGTTGCTCTTGCCAACACTGATGAGATGGGTACTATCGAGTTCCAGGCTGGTGTTGCTCCGCTTCAGAGCGACGCTGTCCTTGGTGAGGCTAGTGGAACTAACAACTACATCCCCGCTTACACCCTCTACGATTATTCTTTGAGCCAGCAGATTTACACCGCTGAAGAGATTGGTGGTGCCGCTACCTTCAATTCGCTCACGATGTGGCTCAGGAACACCTCGAGTTATAGCCGCAACTTTGAGATTTACATGAAGGAAATCCCGGAAAGCGCCTTTGCCAGCAGCAACTCCTGGGTGAGCCTGTCGGATGGCGATTTGGTTGCCACCGGCACCATGGTCAACGGGGTTTCGGATTATACAGCCACCACCTTTACGTTTACCACTCCTTTCAACTACTCAGGCAACGGCAACCTGCTGCTCTGTTTCCGTGATGTCACCGGAAATTGGAGTAGTGGTCTCAGCTGCAGCACCTATGTTGCCACTGCTCAGGCTATCTATGCCTATCGTGATGGTACAGTATACGACGTGACCAATCCTGCTGTTAACGGTACTGTGTTGAATGTAAAGAGCGCTATCACGTTGGGTGTCGTTCCTTCTTCTGGTGCCGGATCTGACGATGTGGTTGTTGATATCAATGGTGTCGCCCATGTGAAGTACAACAAGAACGTCACCATGGTGGCTACAGAAAACGAACACTACGACTTCGTTGACTGGACTAACGCCGCTGGCGACCACTTCACCGACAATCCTCTCACTGTCACTGTTGTCCGCGACAGCACGCTCACTGCTAACTTCGTCAAGGAACAGTACACCATCACCGCTGCTACCCAGTTCAACAATGGCGCTACCGGTTCGGTTGCTATCACCGGCACCACCGAGGACAACATCACCGTTGAGTATCTCGACGAGGTGACCCTCACCGCCACCGTTGACGAGCCTTATCGTCTGCTCCGTTGGGAGGACCAGAATGGTGAAAGCCTTGGCAATGCCAATCCTCTGACCATCTCTGCTTCCACCGACAGCACCATCACCGCTGTGTTCGACTACGAGGTCTACAGCCTCACCGCCAACTCCGAGGATATCGAGATGGGTGGTGTTTATGTGAACGACCCGAATGCCGTTCCTGAGCCTCTCACCGTGGCCGATGGCAGTGCCACTAACGGCTATGTGCCTGTCTATGGTTTCTATGCCGATGCTTACCTGCGTAGTCACATGGTTTATCCTGCTGCCGACCTTGCCAACATGGCTGGTGCCGACATCAACAAGATGACCTTCTATGCTACTCAGACTTCGGTCGACTGGGGTACCAATTTCAATGTCTACATCTCTGAGGTTGCCGATGCTACCATTAGCGCCTTCGCCGATGTGAACGATATGGATTTGGTCTATGCCGGTCCGTTGAGCATTGTTGGCGGCCAGATGGTTGTCAACTTTACCAATGACTACAGCTACAATGGTGGCAACCTGCTCGTGGCTATCGAACAGATTGACAATGGCAGCTATATCACTTCTACTTGGCAGGGCGCCGCTTCTACCGGTAGCTGTGTACAGGGCTACTCGTACAGCTCGCTGGATGATATCGTCGCTGGCCAGAAAGACTTCCTCCCGAAGACCACCTTCGACTATGCTTTCGCAGGTGTGACTCCTTCGCTGGCTAACAGCAGCGCCGATGTCGACTACGGCACCAGTGTTGAAGTTGTTGCCACTCCCGCTGAGCACTACCACTTCGTTGGTTGGATGGGCGCCAATGGTGACACCGTCGCCGCTCTTGGCAACAATGCCACCCCGACTATCACCGTTGCTGGCGACAGCACCCTGACCGCCCTCTTCGATGGCGACCAGATGCCCATGACCTACCAGGTGAACAGCGCTGTCCGCGGTTCCGTTGAAGGTCCCGCCACCGCCGAGTACAACACCGAGGTCGTTATCGAGGCCGTTGCCTCTACCGGTTACGCATTCACGCAATGGGAAGACGGCAACGCCGAGAACCCCCGCACCGTGACTGTTGCCGGCACCGATGCCGAGAACACCTACAAGGCCATCTTCGACTACAAAGTCTACAATGTCGCCGTCAATGTCACCGACGGTACTGTCAGCGTGACCAACGACGTACGCGACATCAACGACATGCTCTTCACCGACGTTGAGTCCATCAATTCCAAGTACTACTATGGCTCTGAGATTGAACTGACCTACAACGCCAACGAGCACTACCACTTCGTTGTCAACAATGCCAATGTCACCTCCTTCAGTGAGACCCTCTCGCTCCTCACCAACGACGATCCTGAGGCCATCACCAAAGAGGCTGTCATTGACCAGCACAACGTGACCCTCGTCGCCAACGATCCTGCTCTCGGTACCATCGAAGGTGCCACCAGCGGTGTCTACGACTATGGCACTGAACTCACCTTCACCGCCACTCCCGCCGAGCACCAGCACTTCGTGAACTGGAGCGACAACGTTGAGGATGCCGAGCGCACCATCACCGTTGAGGCCGACATCACCCTCACCGCCAACTTCGCCACCAACGAGTACGAGGTTGTTGCCGAGGCCGATGCCGAGCAGGGTATCGCTGAGCACAACGCTCCTGCCGCTACCGTCCTGCCCAACACCGCTGTGACCTTCACCGCCACCGCCAACCCCGGTTATGTGTTTGCTAACTGGACCAACGCCGGCGTTGAAGTCTCCACCGAGAACCCCTACACCATGAACATCACCGAGAACACCACTCTCACCGCCAACTTCACCTTCGTTGGCTACGCCGTCAGCGTGGCTAGCAACAACGACGTCATGGGTGCTGCCTACATCAACGACGATGCCGAGCAGACCACCTACGTCGCCGCCTACAACGAGGAGGTTGTCCTGAATGCTGTTCCCGAGTACGGTTACGACTTTGTCAACTGGACCCTCGCTGGCACCGAAGTCTCCACCGAGAATCCCGCCACCGTCCAGATCACCGACGCCGTCAACTATGTCGCCAACTTCAACTTCCACAACTACACCCTCACCGTCGTCAGCGACAACGAGGAGCGTGGTACCGCCACCGGTAGCAATGTCTACCCCTATGGCACCCAGGTTGAGATCAGCGCCATTGCCAACGACGGCTACACCTTCCTGCAGTGGAACGACGGTGTGACCGATGCTACCCGCACCATCACTGTGGACGGCGATGTTACCTACACCGCCAGCTTCCGCACCGATGCTGAGTACACCGTTACCGTCATCGCCGAGCACGGCGCTGTCACTGGCAACGCCGGCACCTTCGTCGAGAATCAGGTTGCTACCCTCTACGCCACCGCCGCCACGGGCTACGGCTTCGCCGGCTGGTACGATGAGACCAACACCAACCTCATCTCCGAGGCCAACCCCTTCGAGTACACTGTGACCGACAATGTCACCCTCACTGCTCGCTTCACCGCCGAGAACTTCACCCTCACCCTCCTGGCCGATGCCACCATGGGTACTGTGACCGGCGCCGGCGAGTATGCCTACGGCACCGAGGTTGAGATAAGCGCCACCGCCAACGAAGGCTACTACTTCACTCAGTGGAGCGACGACGTGACCACCAACCCCCGTACCATCGTCATCACTGGCAACATGACCTTCACCGCCCAGTTCGAGGCCGTGCCTCCCACCGAGTACTACATTGGTGCCACCGCTATCAACGGCACTGTTGAAGGTACCGGTACCTATGTGGAAGGTGCTCAGGTCACCCTGACCGCCACCGCCAACAACTGCTACCAGTTCGCTGGCTGGATGAACGGCTCCACCGTTGTCAGCACCGAGAACCCCTATGTCTTCACTGCCACCGAGAACGTGACCCTCATGGCCACCTTCGAGGCTCTGACCCTCAGCGGCGAGGAAACTCAGGTTGCTTGCGAGAGCTACACTTGGAACAACAACACCTATACTGTCAGTGGTGACTACACTGCCACCCTGCCCAGCATCGCCGGTTGCGACAGTGTTGCTACCCTCCACCTCACCATCAATACTCCTGCTCCCGTCGAGGCTACCGCCCAGGCTTGCACCGAGTACACTTGGAACTATGACGGCCGCACCTACACCACCTCTGGTGTCTACAACATCGACACGCTCGATGCCAACGGCTGCGCCATCACTGCCACTCTCAACCTGACCATCAACGATGTCCTGACCGAGACCGTCGAGGCTTCCTCTTGCGGTAGCTACGAATGGAACGGCACCACCTATGATGTCAGCGGCACCTACACCTACACCACCTCCGCCATCACCGGTTGCGACAGCATCGTTACCCTCATCCTCACCGTCAACGAGGGTGTCACCGGTATCGATACCACCGCTGTGGCTTGCGGCAGCTTCGTGTGGAACAATGAGGCCTACACTCAGAGTGGCGACTACACCGTCAACCTCATGGCCGCCAACGGTTGCGACAGCACCGTGACCCTGCACCTGACCATCAACCAGGCTGTCGACGTCACCGTCTACGACACCGCTTGCGACACCTACACTTGGGATGCCAACAATGTTGAATACACCTCCACCGGCACCTACCTCCACACCTTCGAGCAGGGTACCGTTACTGGCTGCGACAGCACTGTTACGCTCTACCTCACCATCAACAGCAGCGTCAACACCACCATCGAGGCTACCGCCACCGGCAGCTATGAGTGGAACGACACTGTCTACACCGAGAGTGGCGAGTACACCTTCAACGGCCAGACCGTGAATGGTTGCGACAGCATTGTGACCCTCATCCTCACCATCGAGACTCAGAACTACACTGTGACCGTGGGCGTGAACAACGCCGCCATGGGTACCGTCAACCCCGCCGGTGAAATCACCGTCGCCGCTGGCGAGACCTTCAGTGCCACCGCCACCGCCAACGAGGGCTTCCGCTTCGTCGGCTGGAGCAACGGCGCCACCACTGAGACCATCACCATCGTTGTTGAGTCCGATACCACCCTCACCGCCAACTTCGAGGCTATCACCTACACTATCAACGCCACCGCCAACGACGAGACCATGGGTTATGTCACCGGCTCCGGCCAGTATAGCTACGGTGCTGTTGTTACCCTCGTGGCTGTTGCCAACACTGGTTATCACTTCGTGCGCTGGAGCGATGGTACCACCAACGCCCACTACGAGTTCAACGCTGTTGCCGATGTCACCATCACCGCTTACTTCGAGGCCGATGAGGTCGAGGGTATCGAGGATGTCGACGGTGCCAACGTGAACATCTACAGCGCCGACAGCAAGATCATTGTCAAGGGTGCTGAGAACCTCGATATCTATGTCTACGATGTCAACGGCCGTGTCATCCGCACGCAGGCTGCCGCCGCCGAGACTGTGGAGTTCACCATGAATACCACTGGTGTCTACCTGGTCAAGGTTGGCAATGCTCCTGCCAAGCGCGTCGTCGTGGTTCGCTAACCTCGCATAACGCTACACTTCCTGGGAGGGGCTGCGGCTTTCGCCGCAGCCCCTCCCTCTTTTTCCCGACCTCTCAGCCCCATCCCCCACCTATCCATTTGGCGGATGAACCGAAAAAAAAGCATTACGGTTTTGTGGATTCAGAAAATGTTTGTACATTTGCATTTTGAAAAATAAGTTTAAGTCTAATAATTAAATGGTTATCTGTTATGAAAAGGATGTTTTGGATGATGGTGCTAGGAGCGCTGATGAGCGTGCCGACGTCGATGTGGGGACAGTGTGTGCCGGCCTCGGTGTCGAGTGGCGACAGTACGGGCTCGTCGTACTATGCGCCGGTGAACAATTATTACAATTATTCGCTGAGCGAGATGATTTTCGATGCCGACGAGCTTGGCGGGCCGATGGTGATAGACACGATAGGGTTCTATCTGGGTTCGATGAATCCCATGACGCGTGCAACAGACGTGCGGATATACATGAAGTATACTCAGAGAGACGGTTTTGCGTCGACTACGGACTACGAGGTGGTGGACGAATCGGCGGTGCTGGTTTACAGCGGCGCGTTGAACTGTGCGCATGGTTGGAATGATTTTGCTTTGACGACACCATTCCATTATGACGGCGACGGCAATGTGATGGTCATAGTGCACGATGCCGCTACGGGCTACGATGGGTCGTCCTACAAGTTCGCCACCAGCAGCACCGGATCGGAATATAAGATGCTCGTGCGCTACAGCGACAGCAGCAATCCTCTCCCGGGCTCGTCGGTGTACGGAGGCAGCAGTGGACGCTACCAGTACCGTCCTGTGATGCGGATGAAGGGCTGCGAGGCTTTGGCTCCCGCTTGCCGCAGGGTGAGCGGATTGACGGTGGACACGGTGACGGAGAACAGCGTGACGCTTAGTTGGAACGACAGCCTGAACACCGGCGCAGCATATAGTGTATACATGGTGAGAGGAGGAGTGGACAGCCTGCTGGCGAGTGGTTTCACCCAGACGGTCTATACGGTGACCGGTTTGGAGGCAAACAGCGAGTACCATTTCGGCGTGAAGGCAGTGTGCGGAGTGGATGAAGAGACGGTGGCCTCGATGGTCGTTGTGCGCACATTGTGCGGCGTGCTGAGCGTGCTGCCGATGGAGTGGGGGTTCGAGGAGGAGGAGTTGCAGGGAAGCTCGAATGCACTGCGTTTGCCTTGGTGTATGGAACGCTATGCGTCGGGGACGGGTAGCTACACTTACTATCCCTACAGCTCGAGCAGCAGCTCTTACGCACACAGTGGTTCGCGCTATCTCTATTTCTATCCCGGAGGGGGTGCCAGCTATCCCGACACACAGGCCGTAGTGCTGCCGCAGGTGGATGTGACGGCCTATCCGATGGATGGCAACCGGCTGACGTTCTGGGCCCGCATGAACGGGGCCTCGTCGAGTACGGTGGTGTATGTGGGCACACTGGCCAACCCCGCTGACCTGAGCACCTTCACACTTGTGGACACGGTGCAGGTGGCGGGAAATGTCCACCGTCGCTGTGTCGTTCCCCTCACCACTTCTCCGGCCACCAATACCTATGTGGCTGTGGTGGTGTTGCGGACGGGCAACAGTGGCTATCTGGCTATCGACGATCTGAGACTCGAGCAGCTGCCGTCGTGTGGCGACATTGAGCACCTGGCGGTGGACAGCGTGAGTTCGGTGAGTGTTTCTCTGAGCTGGGACTCTGTCCCCGGAGCGACATATACGCTGTACGATATGTCCGATGGGTCGGTGGTTGCCACAGGACTCACGGGAAGCCACTACACAGTGTCGGGTCTTCAGCCGCTGACGGAATACACGTTTGGTGTGCGAAGCGTGTGCGCTGGGGGAGAAGGCGTGATGGCCACGCTGGCTGTTACAACGGCCTGCGGGGCTTCGGGTCTGCCGTTCACGGAGGACTTCGAGGCTGGTGGCACTTTTAGCTGCTGGACGCTGGCACAGGCGGCCGCAAGCACGGGCGTGAGCACAAGTCATCCCTACAGCGGGAGCCGTAGTTTCCGCTTCAGCTACAATAGCAATCCGCCGCAGTACCTGATTTCGCCCGAGTTGGAAGGCACGGGTGACGGGGTGGTGGTGGAGTTTAGCTATGCCAACTATAACGACAACTATTCGGAGAGTTTCGCCGTTGGCTATTCCACTACGGGCAAATCGACGGAGGCCTTCACATGGCTGCCGGAGTTGACCAATGTGAGGACCGGTGGCGAGTTCCTGCGGTACAGCGAGGTGCTGCCGGTGGCGGGAATCAAATATCTGGCCATCAAGTATACGGCCAACGACCAGTACTACCTCTACGTGGACAGCGTGGTGGTGAAGGAGTTGCCGAGCTGCCTGCCGGTGGCGGAGCTGAGTGTGGACAGCGTGACGGCGACGAGTGTGCTGCTGAGTTGGAACAACGGCGGCAACAGCGGCGCTACCTACGCCGTCTATATGGATACGGTGGCGGTGGCCACAGGGCTGAGCGATACGGTGTACGAGGTGACCGACCTGGAACCCGCAACACCCTATACCTTCAGTGTGGTGGCCGAGTGCGGTGCTGGTGAAGAGTCGGCTCCGGCAACAGTGAGCGCTATGACGGACTGCGGCACAGGTACTTGCCAACTGACGTTCCAGTGTAGCGACTACTATGCCGACGGATGGAACGGCGCCTACATCAGCGTGATGCAGTCGGGAGTGGAGCGCGGAACAGTGGCTTGCCAGCTGAGCAACGAGACCTACGGTGTGGTGGTGTGTAGCGGTGTGCCTGTAGATCTGATGTGGCACAGGGGCGAGTATGACGACGAAGCAACCTTCACAATGACGGATGGTGGTGGCGCCACAGTGTTTTCGTGCACTACCGAACAAGCGAACCTCTTCCCGACGGTGAGCCCCTTCTTCACTCTGGCTACCCCGTGCCCCGAATGCCTGGTGCCGATAGTGACTGTGGACAGTGTGGGTGCCGACGAAGTCAGCGTCAGCTGGACTGTGGGCAATGCCTTGGGGTACAACATCTATATCAACGATACGATTGTGGAAGCGCTGAATGTGACGGACAACCACTACACCATTACCGGGCTCGCCCCCGCCACAGGCTATGTCATAGGGGTGGAGGCCATCTGCTCGGCAACGGACACCTCGATGAAGGGCACCGTACTTGCCGTCACCGAATGTGGCGGCGGCACGTGCGAGATAGTCATCTCAACGGGAAGCTATGGCTTGCTGGCAGCAAGCATCGATGTGATGCAGAACGGCGCCTTGGTGGAGAACTTCTACGGGGCTGAATTCGGCGCGGCGGTGTATACGGCCAGCGTGTGTGGCGGTACGCCGATCAGTTTTGTCTATCATCAGACACCCTATGCCGAGATGGGATATGCGGGAATGATAAGCTTCACCATATCCAACGGCGGCGGCGCGCAAATCTACGAGTGTGCGACAGCTACAAACCTGATGGACGGCGAGACCTTCTTGACGGTGGACGAAGCCTGTCCCCAGTGCGGGACGCCCCAAGCGGAGCTTGTGGAAGTGACGCAGAGTGCGGCAACCATAAGGTGGAACTCCGTGGGTGGTACCTACGACCTCTATCTCGACTCGGTGTTGGTGCAGGCCGGTGTTGCTGACACGTTCTACACCTTTACCGGTCTTGCGGCAGCCACCGACTATCTCTTCGGGGTGATGGCTGTGTGTTCGGCCTCCGACTCGTCGACGCTGTCCACCTTGGCCTTCCGGACACCCTGCGCGGCCATCAGCACGCTGCCTTATGCCGAAAGTTTCGATGTCGACCTGGGATGCTGGACAACGGTGAACAACAGCAACGACGGTTACCCCTGGATGTGGGAACCCTCGGAGAGCGGAATGGCGTCGCACAGTGGCGAGGGAATGGCCATCTCGGTATCGTATTACTATCCCGACGCGGTACATGCCGACGCATGGCTGATTTCTCCGCAGATCTCCTTGCCCTCCACTACCAACGACTCGCTCATCATGAGCTGGTGGTACAGGGTGGACAGCGAATACCCCGACGACCGATACGAGGTGCGCATCTCCACAACATCCAACAGCGTGGATAGCTTCACAACGCAGCTGGCCGACGTGACCCCCAACCTCCTCAATGGCGATTGGTCGCAAATGGCCATCAACCTTACCCCATACGCGGGACAGTCGGTCTATGTGGCCTTCCACCACTACAACAGCTATGACGCCGACTTCCTGGCTATTGACGATGTGGAAATCTACGAAGGCATCTATCAGGAGCCGCAGTCGGATTCCCTGCTGGTGGTCTTTGAGGTGAACGACTCGACGATGGGCACCACGGTGCCTGCTCCCGGCGCCTATCGCTACGGGGCCGCCGACACCATCTTCTTCGGCTCCTATGCTATCGCCGGAAACCGTTTCAACCATTGGGAGATTACCTACATTGAAAACGATACAAGCGAGAGTGAAACCCTTGACGCGAGCTACGCCAACGGCTACTACATGCCAGCCATGTATCTGATGACCCTCGACACGGTGATCTTCAAGGCTTATTTCGAGGTAGGCCGGCCGGACAGCACCACCATTACCTATGCTGTGAACAACCCCTCCATGGGCACCACAGTGCCAGTCCCCGGAACCTACACCATCTATGTGGGCGACTCGGTGGCAGCTGTCGCCAGCGCCCATGCAGGCTATGAACTGGCCTTCTGGACCTTGGCCACCTACCGTTCCGGTTCATTGGTGGTGCGCGACACTATGGCGGCCGACAACCCCGCTTTCTTCGGCATAGTGCCCCAGGCCTTTGCCGACTATGGCGCC
>JAEEGL013287239.1_pt1 | contig 17056 bp, 10 predicted proteins | sample 9134231 | NCBI WGS metagenome assembly JAEEGL01 (sample SAMN16246548, study PRJNA631951) | gut metagenome | biome: gut microbiome; feature: rumen; material: fiber-attached | host: Bos | place: Iran: Karaj | collected 2018-10
ATAATAATTTTTCATTTTTATTAAGTGAAAATTAGTTTATTTAAGAAATTAAATTATTAAATTAACATAAAATTCAAAAATTTCATTATAAATATATTTTTTCATCTTCAAATAAATATTCTATGAATTTTGGATATAATCATTATATTGTAATAATGATCAATAATAAAACACATTCATATCATTATCACTCATTTTGAAATCAAACAATATTTATTATTATTACAGTAAAAACAAACATTAAATTTACACAAAAAAAATAATTCTGAGATTAATATGATTAAGAGACTTAAATTTATTATATTTATGAATAAAGATAATCTTATCTCAAAAAGAAAACTAGTATTTTTTTCCTTGGAAAATAAATATTAATTTAACATAAAATTAACTTAATATTTTTTAAAAAATTGAAATTGTTTAAAAAAACATTTATTCTTTTAATTTTTAAAAACAAAAAAAATACACTAAATTAATTATTGATTTTCTTCACTACAAAATTGATTAATAATTAATTTCATTAATCTTGTTGGTTGTTTAGGTTTTTGTTTTTTATATTTAATATATTTCCAAGAATCTAAAATTAATTTATTATCTAATCTTTTATTTAATTCTGTAATTTGAACCATTCTTGGAATTCCTAATAAAGAACCTTTTTGTAATCCATTACAAAAAGATCTTCCAATGGTTAATTTTTCAGGGAAAAAATTATCATAATTTAATTCTTTTTTCTTTTTAATTTTTCTATTTTTTGAATTAATTTTCTTTCTTTCATTTCTTATCTTTTTTTCATTTAATGATATATTATTCTCTGTCTTATTTATATTTACTTTAATATTTTCATCTGGAAAATCAGTTTGAATATCAACTGAATTCATTTTATCTTATGAAGTTATTTTTTATTTTTTTTAAATTTAATAAATATACTATAGAATATATAATTATATTAAATTATAAACTAATAAATAAAATCAATTTATATGTATCAATAATTCATTTTTACATATACAAACAAATATTTAATCAGAATTTTAACAAATAAAAATAATACATTATTCCTATATCAATAAATTAAATTTAATCAATAATAACTCAAAATGAATAAAGGATTAATATAAAAAAAAAATTATACTTTAACATTTATAAAATATGTTAATTTCTATTTACTCAATATTAAACTTTCTTCTTTTTTTAGAAACCTTTTTAATACAACTAACTTTTTGTAGTTCGACGAAAATTTTTAATTTTTGAAATGCATTAATATCTTTAATTTTTTTCACAATATCATATTCTTGATTAATCCATTCATCAAGTATTAAATCATTAATTGTAGGTCTTTTTTCAGGATCAATGTTTATTAATTTATTAATTAATATTTTTAATTCATTAGAATAATTATTAAAATTTTTCATATTTTCGATTCCTTTTTTAATATAATTCTCAACTTCACTTTTTTTAGGTTTTATTATTTTCCCTTCTTCATTAAAATTAGCTTTAATTAAATCTTCTCTAGTAATCATATTATATAAGATACAACCGAAAGAAAAAAAATCTAAAGTCTTTGCAACAGAAACAGTAACTTCTTTATCATGATTATAATATTCAGGACTCATATAATGATAAGTTCCATTTTGAATTGAAATATATTTTTGTTTGTGATTAAATTGAATTACTTGGGAAAAATCAGATAATTTAACAATAAAATTATCTCCTAAAAGTAAATTTTCAGGTTTTAAATCAAAATGAATTATAGAATTATTATCTAAAAATTTTAATGATTCTATTATTTGATAAGCAAAAAATTTAGTTGTTTCTTCTGAAAAATTGTAAATCCAAGGAAAATTTGGTTTTGAATTCTTCATATTCAACAAATTATATTGAAAGAAATTATGAATGAAGATACTTAAATCTCTATATTTAGCTTTTTCCATAAATAAAAAATTATATTTTTTACCATCAGTAATTGCACTTCCGCTTTTTAAAGTTCTTATTATATTATTTCCCATAAGATATAAAGAAAATTTTATTTCATTGATTATTTTATTTTCCAAAAAATTATTTCTATCATTTCTAAATATTTTTATTGCAAAAGGAATATTATTCATTAATATTTCATATACTTCTCCAAAACTTCCTTTTCCTAATTGTTTTTTAAACTCCATTTTATAATGTCTTTGGAGAAATTCTTTTAAATTATCTGTTATTACATTTTCTTTTTCTGGTATCAACATTTATTTGATAAAGATTATTTAAAAATACTATTTTTCATTTCGCAAAAAAAAATTTTAATTTTAAGTATTTATTATGAAGTATAATTATTGTTTTTTAATTAAAAACATTTATCAAATAATAAAAAATAAATATTTCATAAATGTTTAATAATTTTGTCTAAAAAAGTTAATAAAGTATATCAAAGTAATTATTATGTCAAAAGATCAACCAAATGATCCCATTTTAGAGTTTTTATTAAAAAAACATAAATTTTCATTCGATTCTGTGCTAGGAAAAGGTGGTTTTGGATCAGTATATTCAATAAATGTAAATGAAAATAATTTTGCTTATAAAATTGTAAAAGTGAAAAAAGATTTAAACTCAAAAGAATTATCAGAAACAATAAAATCAATAGAAAAAGAATTTAGCTATGCTAAAATTTTAAGAGGGAAATATTGCATAAGAACATTAAGTATATTTAAAGATGAAGATAATAAAAATCCAAAAATAATTGCATATTCTGCAGTAATGGAGAAAGCACTTTATTCAGATTTAAAATATTTTATTTATTATTTCTACAAAGGAAATTTACTTCATTTGAATAATTACAAAAAATATTTTCAAAAAATATCTCATTTGAATATGATGACCATTAGATTTTTTGCTTATCAAATGATACAAAGTTTAGATTTTTTAGAAAATCATAATTTATGTCATTGTGATTTTAAACCAGAAAATTTTTTAATAACACTTGGATTTATTGTTAAAATATCTGATTTTTCTTTATTAAAAGTAGTTGAAAAAAATAAAAATGTAAAATTAACTTCTTCAACTTGGAATATAAAGGCACCAGAATATTTTACAGAAAAAAAAGAAGTTAAAGCTGAAGATGCAATAAAAGTTGATGTATATGGATTTGGTTTAATATTATATTATATGCTTACAAATCAACATTTATTATCTAGTGAAGACAAAGAAATTTTATCAAATAGAGATAAAAATAAAAATGAAAGATATAATTATTTAAAAAATAAATTAGATGCAAAAATTAAAGATATTGAAAAAATAGAATATGCTGATGAAGGATTAAAAGATTTAATTATTAAAACAATTCAATCTGATATTTCTAAAAGACCTAATGTTGAAGATTTATTAGAAAATGATTGGGTTAATGAAAATATGGAAGAATTAAATCAAGTTTATAATATTAATGATCATGAAGAAATTAAATTATTCATTGAATTTCAGAAGACATCAAATAAAAGTCTAATGAACAAAAGAAAAAGAAAAAAAAATATTTTTATTAGGTGACTTGTGGGTGAAAAAAAAAAAAAAAAAAACAAAGAACTCATTATAAATCATTAAGAAATATTATATAAATAAAAAAAATATCAGAATTAATTTTTTTTTTTTTTAAATTTCTTAATTTTTTTTTATTTAAAAATGAAAAATATTTTCAAATATCTTATTTTATTTCTTCCAATAATATTATGTGATGAAATTCCACCAAATAATAAAAGAATGATGTTTGATTTATTAGGAAATTTATTAAAATTTATTTTTACAGATAAAATAATAAAAATAGAAACTTTTTTAGAAGATTTAGAATGTTTAAATTCAATAATAAATATTAGTGGAAAAGAGTTTACAAGATCTTTTGATAATACAGGAACATCTTTAAATGATATAGGAAATGAAAATGAATGTATAGAAAACAATTTAACTTATTTTCAAATTAGATTTTATTTAGAAAATTTTACTAATTTAAGTAATGAAGAAGATATTCCAGTTTTGAATTTTTTAGAACAACACTTTTTTTATCTTGGTTTTTGTTTTAAAGGAAATTGTACAAATTTTTTTAAAAATATTGTTGATAAAGATCCAAATTATAAAAATTATTTATATGAAAAAGTTAAAATTACACAATCATATTTATTTTATTTAAATAAAGAAGATAATGGTGATATAGATGTTAATGGGGAAAATAAAAGTAAAAAGAGATTTTTTTTTCCTATTACTTTTTTTTATATTTATTTTACTATTAAATTTGTAATTGGAATAATAAGATTAATAATTTATCCAGATGGTTATGAAGCTGAATATAATAGAAAATATATTGATAGTAATTTATTAAGTGATAATAAAATTAATGAAATTTCAGAAAATAATAAAGATGAAAATAAAAATAAAGAAAATATTATTCAAGGAAAAAAAAATTATATATCAAATACTTTAATAACTAATAAAAATGATGATTCAATTCAATATAATCCATATTTTGATAATGAAGGGAATTTTCCTATTAAATTTAAAATATTAAAATTATTAGATTTATTTGATAATATTAATAACTATTCAACACAATACAATAGATTTTTTAATTCAAATAGAATTAATTCTTTAATAACAGTAAAAGTAATAATAATGTATTTTTTAATATATTATCATATATTAGACACAAATAATAGATTACCAGGAAAAAATTTTTTGGTAAAAGACTTTTATACAAGTTTACTTTTTTTTATGGTTAAATTATCAATTCATGCAACAAATTCTTGGATTGTTATTGACGCAGCAATTTCTTCTTTTAAATTAATGAATTATATTAAATTTGAATTATTAACTAATAAAAATAATGAAATAACTGCATTTTCCTTATTTAAATTTTGGATATTATCATTACCAAAGGTTTTATTTTTTTTTTTTCTTTACTTTTTCTTTCATATTTATTCAAAAAATTTCAGTGATTTAACAAGAGCATATAGTATGTATAATTTTTATTATGAATATATTCAACCTAGTTATTATTGTTATGAACATCCTTATACTATTTTTTCTCCTTTATTTTTTTATCATGATTTTTTTGAAAATAAAAATAAAAATAATTTGACAAGATATGAAGTGCCTTCTCCTTTTTTTAACAATTGTTATGGATTTGTTAATGTTTATGAAAATGAATTTTATCTTTTTCTTTTTATGATATTATTAATATATATATTATCAAAATTAAAAGATAAAAAATGGGAAGAAATTATATTTATTTCAAATATAATTTATTTTATATTTATTCCTTTATTTAATTATTTTTTATTAAAATATACAATTAAATATGAATATCCTGAAAAATTTAAATTATCACATGTTTTAGGAGAAAATTATTCTATTAAATATCCTCATTTAGCAATTTGCTTTTATTATTTTGGGTTTATTATTGGTGTTTGTTATTTTTATTATTATGATGAAAGCGATAATAAAGAAATGAAAATTGAGAATGAAAAAATTGAAAAAATTAAAAAAGTTTTACCTTTTGCTTTTTGTCGTAAAATTGTTAATAAATTTAAAAGTTTAACTTATAAAGTTATTATTTTAATTTTTTATCTTATGATTTTTATCATTTTATTAATTTGTTCTAATTTTTCTTTTATTCAATGGTATTATTCTCATAAAAATGAAGAAGGAAAACATATTTTAGATTATGACTTTACTAATTTAATTTTAATTGTTTTTAATTATGAAAAATTTATATTTGCGGCTTCCTTTTTTGTTTTAAACTTTATCATTTTAGTTTATCCTAAAAATACTTTTATAAGTGATGTTATATCAAATAAATTAATGGTAATTTTTGATAGAATTAGTTTTTGTTTTTATTGTATTAGTAATTCAATAATTACTTTTTCTTTTATTACTTTTGTTTATCAAATAAAAATCTCATATTTAAATATATTTTTTTTAAGTGTTGGATTCTTTTTACTTCTTTTTCTTTTTAGTTTACTTTTAACTGTTTCTTTTGAATATCCTCTTAGAGTTTTTATTAAATGGCTTACTAGAACTAATTTGAAGAATAATTCTTTTAGTTCTTTAGGTTATAGTATTAATTTTAAGATTTAGAATTTTTTAAAATTTTTTATAAATTAAATTTTTTAATTTTTATTTTAAGGTTTTTTTTTTCTATTTTTTAGGAAAGAAAGAATTTATCTTATATTATAATTTAATAAACATTTTATAAATAATATCAATTAAATGAATGTTTTTTAAAGTAATTTTTTTTCTTTTTGAAAATATTTGAGAAGAAAAATAAAATATTCATAAATAATATTGGAAAAATGAAATTATGTTTTATTTTCAAAAATATTTCTTATTGTTTTTAATAATGAAATGTTTATTTATTATATTTATAAATTAAATTTGAGTATTTTAATTAAAATTATTACCCATAATAATTTATATGATTTAATAATATAATAAATATAAATCATCAAAATTTTTTATTTTGAAAAACCAAACCAACTTAATTAAACTACTTAAATAACATTTAATTTTTTAATAACATTATCTTATTCATTTTATCAGTAAATATTTTTTTTATTTAATATTTTTTATAAAACCAAAATTAATATAAAAATGTTTAATTCTTCTTATAAACCTTCGTATCTTCATTCAACTAAGGTTTCTTTAAATAATAATAATAAAAAATTTTATAGAAATAATAATAATGGTCCAGTTAAATTAATTGATTATCAAATAAATGATTTAATAAATGATAATAATGAAAATCAAGGATTTAAAGAAAATGAAATGAAAGAAGAGAAAGAATCTTTTTATATAAATTCCAAAAATTTTGATGATTTAAATAAAGATCATTTTAAAAAAGAAATTAAAAGACTATTTAATAGAAATTTAAATTCAAATAATACAAATATTTTAACAAATGATGATTCAAGGAGTTTTAATTTTAATAATAATTTAATAGAAGAAAATAGTATAAATATATCAATATATGAAAAAAAAAGAGAAAAAGAAAGATCAAAAACAACAAGAGAAATAAATGGTTTAAATTATCAAGATTTAGTTGATATAGTTAATAAAAGGAAATTATTAGCAGAAAAAATGAAAATAGAAAAAGAAAAAAAAGAAGAGATGAATAAAAAGTTATATGAAAATTTAATAGAAAAAAATGATAATGGTGTTCAAACTTCTTTAATTTATAATGAAGAAGAAGATATTCCACAAGAATATCCTTTTAAAAAATTACAAAGAAATAAATCTGAAAGTAATACTATTGTTAAAAATATTAAATTTGAAGGAGAATTATTTACGAGTTTAAGTAGTATTAATATTTCATCGAATTTTAAAAATAATACTTTTAATAATAAGAAAAATAATGATTTAGAATTTTATATTATTAATAATAATGATAATATTGATAAATTAAATGAAAGAGAAGAAAAGATTATTAATCAAAATGAAAATAAAATTGGTTTTGATATAATAAATCATAATGAAAATAACTTAAATAAATTAAATGATAATAATAAAAATATTTTGTCTCAATTAGAAATTAATAAGAAGGAAAATGAAATTAATATTAAAAAAAATGATGATTCAAATAATATAGAATATAATATAATATCTAATAACAATAAAAACGAGTTAAAAACTTTAAATGATAAAAATAATAATGAAAATAAAAAAAACATATTAAATAATAATAATAATAATAATGAACATAACATTGAAACAAATTTAAATTCTAAAAAAGATAAAAACAATAATTTAATAAATTCTTCCGAATTTGATATAGTAAACATTGAAAATGAAGAATCAAAATTGAATAATATAAGTATTTTTAAAATAAATGAAAACACAGAATTAAACGACTTAGATTTTAACATAGAAAATAATTTAGATATAGAAAAAGAAATAATAAATAAAAATCCAAATCCAAGTTTTATAAGTGTAATAACAAATGAAGATTTTAAAATAGAATCAAATAAAAACTCAATAATAAATACAGAAGAAGAAAAAAGTTCAATTATTGAATCAATAATAAATCCAAAATCTTTAAGTTCATTTAATCAAAAAAACGAAGAAACTCAAATTGAAGAATTCGATCAAGATAAATATAAATTACAAAATGAAACAAAAGAAATTAATTTATCTGCTTATTCAATTAATAAAAATATTGATTCTAAGAAAATTAATTATTTCGAAGAAACTTTAGAAAAATTTCCCAAAAAAGAAAATAAAGATATTATACATTATGAAATATTAAATAATAATAATACTCCTTCAATAATAAAATTAGAATCTTTTCAAAATAAAAGATATGAAGATTTTCAACCAAAAATTTCAAATGTTAATGATAATAATAATATGATGATGAAAATAAATAATTCTGCAATGTCAAATAAAATAATGTCTAAGATTAATATTCCTTTAAGAAAAAATTCTGATATTTCACTTAATAAAAGTAATTTTAAAACAACTGATAGAGAAAATACTTTAGAAAGTGATTTTAGAAAGTCAGATAGTAAAATTAAAAATAAAAAAAAGAAACAAAGAAGAATTGATTCTTATTCTGATTATTATAAAAAAAAAGTTGAAATGTTAACTAAAGAAGAACCAAAATATATTAATAGTAATAATAGTCATGAAGATAATTATTTTAAAAATAATAATAAAGAATATAATAATTATAATAAACAAGGACATTTAAATTCAGGGTTAAATTCTAATATTAATTATGATTTTTTCTTAAAAGATAATAAAAGTACATATTATTAAATTAAAAATTTTTGTTAATATAATATATAATATTTATGATAATAATAAATACTATTTTTTGTGTGATAAATATTTTTTATAATAAAAACAAAAAAAAAATAAATAAATACTTAAATTATAATTCTTTTATCTCATTTGAATTTAACATATTTTAAATTCTTTGTTAAAATAAATTAATCACATATAATAATTTTAATTGTAATAAACACACATTCTAACTCATATTATATCATCAATAAATCATAATTAAAATTAATATTTTATATTAAACAAACATTAAATAACTTAATCATATATTAATTAAAAAAAAATATAATCTATTTATAAAGTTTTCAAATAAATAAAAAATGAAATTTGAAAAAAAACATATTTCAAGAGCAGCAACAGCAAAACTAAGAAAAACCCTAGAATCAACAATAAATAATTTAAAAATAAAAGAGAAGGAAGAACCTCCAATTGAAAATATAAAAGCAAAAATAAAAATAAGACCAGAAACAGCAAATAATTATGTATCATCTCATTCTTTAAAAATGAAAATAAATTCAATGTATTCAAAAAAGCAAAATCAAAGTAAAAACACTAAATTAAATTTAGAAAAAGGAAAAATAAGATCAAAATTATTAAAATTATTACATAATTCAATAATATTAAATGATGAAAAAATAAAAGAATATGAAGAAGAATTTAAAAAAACTTTAAAAAAAAAGAAAAAGAAAAGAATGGAAAATAATTTAATGCATTTTTCACCTTTACCTAATACTTTTTCAAATCCTGATTTTATATATAGATATGAAGATATATATGAAACACCAATGGAATTTATAAAAAAAAATTTTAATATAAATGAAATTAAAATAATGATTCAAGATCCTGTTTTTTTTCATTTAGATAAAATTCCTCTTAATAATGCTAATTTAAAATTACATTTTTCTTTAACTTCAAAATTAGCTTTTGAAGAAGAAATAAAAAATAAAAATAAAGATATTCAAATGTTTGTCATTCCTAAAATTAATATAGATAAAAAAACAACGGTTGAACATAAAAAAAATTTTAGTGAAAGGTTAAATATAAATGCTGTTAAAAAATCAAGAAATGAAAAAAAATTGGATTTACTTGGAACTTTGCCTATTTCAAATAAAAAAATTAATTTTACTAAAATTGATTTTAAAAAAAAAGAAATTAAATCAAAAAGTTATCAAAATACTTTTAGAGAATATGAAAATAGAAAAAAAACATATTTAAATGATAGACAATATGAAAGGAATAAAAAATATTTTCTTTTAGATAAAATGAATGATGCTCAAAAGAAAAAAAATCAAAAATTAATGGAAGATAAAAATATTATAAGAAAAACTATTAGTAATATAGAAAAAATTTATTCAAAAAAAAAAATTTAATATTTTAATATATATTAGGTAGGTTATTAATATTTTTAAAAATTCTTAAATATATAATACTTTTATTAAACATTTATATTTTTATAAATTTTTTGATTAAGTAACACAGAATTTTATATATATGTTTTTTTATATTAATTAATTAAAAAAATAAAAGATTTATATTACTTTTTCTTTCTTTAAAAATTTTATGCTTTATTTTATTCTTTTATTCCTTTAAAACAAATTAAAGTCTTTTATTTATTTGGATTTTGTTTTTCAATTATATCATCATATGTAATGATTTCACATTTTTTATTAATATTATTAAAAATACTATTTATATTTGTAGTTTTTTGAACAGTAAAACTTGATAAATCAAGTAAATTTAAAGAACTACAATAAGAAAACATTTCACTCATATCATTAACTTTTTTTGTATTAAAATTACTTAAATCAATTTCAGTTAAACTTTTACAATTATAAAACATAGAACTCATCGTAATAACTTTTTTAGTTTTAAAACAAGAAACATCAATATTTATCAAAAGAGAACAATTATCAAACATATGACTCATATCAGTTACATTTTTAGTATTAAAACTACTTAAATTTAAATTTTCTAATGATTTACAATAATAAAACATACTATTCATTGAAGTAACTTTACCAGTATTAAAATTAGATAAATCAACTTCTAATAAATTTTTACAATTATAAAATAAGCCTTTCATACTTTTTACTTTACTTGTATCAAAATTATTTAATATTACTGATTTTAAAGATTCACAATTTAAAAACATAAAATTCATTGATTTAATTTTTTTAAATAAACCTTTTGTTGTTAAATTAATAGAAGTTAAATTACTTGATCCTTTAAATAAGTTTTCAAATGGAATTATTAAATTTTTAGAAAAAATAAGTTGAATAAAGAAAGTTCCTGGACATTCTATTTTATTTTCTAATGAATTACAATTATTTATTAAATAAAAGTCATAATATTTTTCTTGATTATTTTGATTCTTATCATCTTTTCCAATAATTTCATTTAAAGTTTTTAATTTATTTTTTAGTATTTGTTCCTCATTTATTTCAACAGAACAAATATTATATTTATTTGTAAAACTACTATTTTTTTTGAAAGTTTCAATTTCTTTTAAATCTAAATAAATAGTATTAATATAAATTTCATTGATATTTGGAGAAATATTTAAAATAGATAAAATGTTATCTTCTAATTTATTTAAAAATTGTTCTTGTTTTAATAATATAAATTTTTTCATTTTTGGAAATTTTATGTTTTCATAAGAACTTAATTCAAAAGTATGTATTTTAGATAAATAATTTATGCTTGATTTATAATCAATATTAAATAAACATTCCCTAATTATTAAATAATTCACTTCAGAGAAAATTAATAAAATATTAGATTTTGTTTTACAATTATTCATTATTATATCTTTTGCTTTGATTAAAAGGATTTTTTTCAAAGAAGAAAACTCTACTTTATAAAAGATAATACTTTCTAATGAATTAAATATTTCATCATTTTCAAACTCAATTTCTATATTAAATAATTTTATTTTTTCTAAATGCTTTAATTTTAATATTAGTTTATTTTTTTGAGATGATTTTTGAATATTATTTAAATATAAATATTTTAAATTTTTTAATTTATTTATTGGTTCTAAACTATCCATTATTATATTTAGAAGTTCTAACTCGATTAAATTTTCTGAAAGAGAATAAAAATAAGTAAAAAATTTTTCAAAAATATTCCAATTGAATGATTCAATATTATTATCTTTATCTTTTTGATATAATTTAAATTTTTTTATTTTACTATAATCAATTGATAAACTATTTAATACATTATAACTTTCATTTTTGAGTATAATTATAATATTTTCAGGAGGATTATTATTATTTTCCATTTCCTTTATTTTCTCCTTTATTTTAACTACATTAAAATAATTTATTGTATGTAAATTAATTATAAGATTCTCAGAAAGAAATTTATAATAAAATTTTTGAATTGAATTTTTATTGAATTTTAATGATATTTGATTATATAATAAATCAAAACTAAAATTAATGTCTTCAAAATTAAAATTCTTTTTGACATATAATGCTTGAAAATCATAAATTGATAGTTTTAGCTTATGTTGCAGTTTTTTTGAATATAAAGATAATTTCATCTTTAAAATATTTGAATCAGGAATAAATTTAAATATTTGATTAAATAAATTAAAAGAAATAAAAGAGTATAAGTTTTTTTTCTCCATTCTCTAAAATTATTTTTTATTTATATAATTTTTAAATATATATTTAATTATTTTTACAATTTCAATTAGGAAAAATAAAAATAATTATCGTGTAAAATATTTGAATATAAACTATAGAAACTGAAAAATAGTAATTTATATAATATTTTCCCAAGAATAAATCCCGTAACATCATAGTAAAAATAAAATATAAAAAGTTAGAATTTTATAATTGTTTCAAATATGATAATTACAGATTTTAATAAATGATTATTTATTATTTACCAATACTAGACTTATATTTAATAAATATATTTAATTTTTTTATTAAAATAAAAGAAAATATTAAAAAGATCAAAAAACACATAAAAATAATTTAATGATTTATCATATAAATTTCTTCAAAAAAAAATTATTTGAAAAATATAATAAAAAAAATTATCAAAAATTATAAAACAATCATATAAAAAATTTACTTTAAAATAAAAATGAATGAATTAAAGCAATTTATTAAAATATTTGATATTTTTTTATGAATTAATATTTAAAGAATAAAAACTTCCTTAACATCATATAATTTAAAAGTTTAAAAAATAATAAATATGAAATGATATTTTTCAAGAAAAATTTTTTAAATAATCATAATTTCAAAAATTAATTGAACATAAAATTCAGTCTGAAAGATAATAATTACAAAGATTTAATTATTTTATAAATATAAATTTTTAATAAAATTTTTTTGTTTCTGATTAATATAAAAAAATTACATTAATTTAAACTATACTAGGGACAAAGTTGAATTTTAAAATATAAGAAATTATATATATATATTTAATTTATTTTATAAAATATTGTTATGGAAATAAAATAAATAAAAATGAAAACAAATTATGATATTATTACTATTTTAAATAAAATCCCATATTCTACTTCAATAAATAAAAATTCTTCAATATCACAGACAATAGAAATAATATTTAATTCATTAAAATTAAATCCAAAATTTTATGAAATTTCTTATGAAAATAATATCTTAAATTTAAATGATAATAGAAGTTTATCAACAATAATAGGAAATAAAAGAACTTTATTTTTTCATTTAAATAAAAAAAAAATAAAGTTTTTATCTGGAAAAAAATTACCTTATCTTAATAACCTTTCTTACAGTTCAAATAAAGACTCAACTTCTTTTTGTTCTAATATAAATGATAAAATTAAAAAATCTTCTCCAAACGAAATAAAAAAAAAGAATAATTATTGTCTAAATTTAAAACAAGTAAAAACAGGATTAAATAAAAATACTTTAACAAAAAATTATAGTCAAGTAACTAAATCAAATCCAAATTTTGGAAAAATCAAATTTAAAAAATTAAATCTTTTTTCTAATAATTCAAAATCATCATCAAGATTATTTGGAGGAAAGAAAAAGATGGTTTTAAATAAATTAAATGATAATAATTATAATATATCTTTAACACCTAGAAATTATACAAATAATTTTTCTTTAGGACAATTTGATCCATATATAAATAAAGAAAGTTCAGAAATAATAAATAATTTTTATTCAAATCAAAAATTTGTAAGAAATGCTTCTCCTTATATTACTGAAGAAGAAAAAAGAATAATTGAAGAAAAAATAAATAAAAAAAAATTTTTAACTAAAAATGGGTTTTTAACATGTGTTGGGAAATATAAAATGAAACCTAATTTTATTAAAAATTATGTCCAAATGACACCGAGTGAAAGTCCTTTAAAGTTTAAATTTAGAGTTGAAAATAAAAATAAATGGCTAACTAAAAAAGGATTTATAATTGCATAGTTTTGAATATATCAATAATGAAGTTGTATATGAATTAAGAAAAAAAGTTTAAATATAAAAAAAAGTGATAAAAGGATTTATTTAATTTTAAATCATTTTATTTATATTTTAATAAATATTGTAGTTTATTGTTAAGAAATTATTTTAATTATTATTTTATTAAATAAAAAATCAAAATAAAAACATTTAGTCAATAATATTAAAATTTATATTATTTATTGAAAGTCATCATCTGTAAAAAGAGGAGGTTTGAATATTTTCACGGCAAAGATGATTTTTTAAAGAAGTTTAATTTTAAATTAATGTTATATAATTTTTTTGTATTTACTTCTTTTTCTTCTTCTGTCATTTTTAATTCCTTCTTTTTTTTGAGTTTTTGTAAATCTTTTCATGGAAATATTGATTCACCATATTTTAAAGGGGTTAGAAAGTTTTTTCTTGTTAATTGTAAAGGACCTTGTTTCTTTTTTATTGGGTTTATTGGAAGGTATTGAATTTTGGATTTTCTTGTTGTGTTACTTATGTTTTTATTTTTTGGATTTTCATTTTTTATTTTATTTGATATAAGTTATATTTTTTTGAATATAATTTTGTTTTTTTAATTTGTATTTATTATTTTTATTTATAAAACCATTATATTCTATTAGTTTGTTAGGTCCAATTCCTAATCTCTAATAATATTTTTTATACTTATATTTTAAATATTATTTTTTTTGATTAAATATTAATTTTTATTATTTAATTTATTTACATTAATATTTAAATTACTTAATTTCAAAATTGAAAAACAATTTCAAAAATTCTAAAAATTATGAAAATAATTTTTTATCTTTATTTAATAATACGGAAATTAAGTTCAAACATCATAACAGCAGTAATAATATAAAACTTATCTAAAGAATTAGCATTTTCAGGAAAATGAATTTCATAATAAGGTGTTACTCTATAACAAGAACAACATCCTCCACAACAACATTTGCAGCAACAACAATCTTTTTCTAATCTATAAGAACAACTTCCAAAAGGAACAATAATATCTCCACATACTTTCATTTCAGAATCATAAATCTCAAAAAGTTTATCAGAGAAAACTTCATCACAACATTTACAACAATCACAACAACAACATTTACATTCACAACATTTTCTTATTAATCCAACAGTCCATTTTAACGCACCATTTTCATCTGTTATTTCAACTTTATGACTATTAGGTTGACAACCAGCAGTAATCATTCCAGTACTAATTCCTAAATATTTTCCATATGAAAAATCAGGATTACTTGGATTATTATTTAATCTTAAATATAATTTTTGTAAAATAGTTGTGCATTTATAACAATTACAACAATTACAACAACAATTACAACAATTGCAACAATTGCTATAACCGCAACAATTACAACAATCACAACAGTTTAATTTACAACAATAGCATCCTTTACTTAAATTTAAACCTAATGTTGCAAATGGTACATTATTTTTTAAATAATCTAATTGATATATTATTCTATCATTATAAAGATATGTACAACAACAACAATTTATTATTTCACATCTACAACAACTACAACATTTTTGAGGAACAAAATGTTCATTTACATTAAATAATATATTTATTTTGTTATTTTCATCTAAATAATATATTTTAAAAGAAAGAGAATTAATTTCTTGAGAATGGAATATACGAAATATATCTTTTTCTATTCCAACATAGGCAACTTTTATATTTTGTAAATCTTTATATACATCTATTGGATACTCTATTAATGGACTTTTTTCAGTAATTTGAGATAATGGCTTAAAGGGAGGTTGTGTTTTTATAGGAATTTCATTTTTCTCTGTTATGTTTTTATTTTGTTCTGTTTCTGGTTGGTTTTCTATTTTACTATTAGATTGCATTTTTTTTATCTTAAATTATTTATCAAAGGATACAATCTTTATATTCTTTTTTATTCTGAATTTAAAAAATAAATTTTAAAAAAAATAAGTCATTTCTTGTTAAAAGTTAATTTAAAATTAAATTAAAAACATATTTTCTTTTTAATTTTATATTTATTATATATTAATATCCCTTTTTTTGGGACTAATTTTTAGCAAGATTATTTTTTTAAATATAAAAAAATAATTTATATTAATTATTATATTCATATAAAGGGTGGTTAATTTTTTATTATGAATTAATATCCAAATAAAAATAAATAACAAAAAAAAAAATTAACTAAATAAAATAATAAAATAAATAATAAATTAATATAAATTAAATAAAATTTAAAAGAAATGGAAAGAAAAATGCGTGCAAAATTATATTTTTTATTTAAATAAATTAATCTATTTTCTTTTAAATTTAAATAAAGTATTTTTGCTTTTTATACATTTCATTGTTTCATTTATTAAATTACCATAATAATATTTTTCCCTTATTGCAGGAAGAATATTTGGATTTTCATTTTTTGATAATTTACAATAATAATAATCAATTTTACAATAATTACAAGTTAAATTTATTTGATTTGAAAAATAACATTTTATACAATTTGAATATATAACATGAGTTATTTCATTCTTTTTTTTTTCATTGTATAAATCTATTTATTTTGAATTGTTATATTGAAATAAATAATATGCATAATCTTTTGTATTAATAGAATGTTTTCTAAATTGTTTTAAATATGAAAAAATTTTGATCTGTTTAAATAATTATTATATGCTTTTTGTAATATTGTATAATTTTTTTTTTCATATTTTTTTATTATCATTTTATTTGATTCTTTTAAATATTCTTAAAATAAATTGCTTTTAATACAATTATTCCCTATTAAAAG
>JAEEGL015239295.1_pt1 | contig 17056 bp, 19 predicted proteins | sample 9134231 | NCBI WGS metagenome assembly JAEEGL01 (sample SAMN16246548, study PRJNA631951) | gut metagenome | biome: gut microbiome; feature: rumen; material: fiber-attached | host: Bos | place: Iran: Karaj | collected 2018-10
AGACCGAGATAGAGATCAGATATTTTCCTGAAGGAAAGATGATTTACGTCGACGGGGTAAAGCTTCAGAGAAGCGCAGATCTTCTCGAAAACGTCTATATAGTCGTATTTTCACCTGACGATCTCAAGATAGTAAAGGAAGGACCTGAAAACAGGAGAAGGTTCGTAAACAGGGAGCTGTGCCAGATAGATCCCATTTATTACAGCGACCTGGGAAGCTACAACAGAGTCCTCAAGCAGAGAAACAATCTTCTGAGGATGAACGGAGCGGACAAGGATCTTTACACCGTGTTCAACGAAGCTCTCAGCGACTACGGAACGAGGATAATAGAAAAGAGATACGAATTCACAAAGAAGCTCCGCGAGATAAGCAGAAGGATACACAGCGACATATCCTCAGGCGAAGAGGAGCTCGAGATAGATTATGAGACCGCCCTTTCTCCTTCGGAAATGAACACGGAGGAGATGAAGGAAGAATACAGGAAAAGGCTCGAGAAAAATATCGAAAGAGATATATTCAAGGGCCATACAGGCTTCGGACCTCACAAGGACGATCTCAAGATAAGCGTGAACGGCAGCGATATAAGGATATACGGATCCCAGGGACAGCAGAGGACCGCCGCCCTTTCTATGAAGCTCGCGGAAATAGATCTTATAAAGCAGGAGACCGGAAGCGACGCGGTGCTTCTGCTGGACGACGTGCTCTCGGAGCTCGACATAAGCAGGCAGAGATACCTCATAGAATCGATGAAGGGAGTACAGACCTTCGTGAGCGCGGCCGAGATAGAGCCGGAGCTCAAAAAACAGCTTTCCTTCGGGAAAACTTATTTTGTTGACAACGGCAGAGTTGAACAATTATAATTATCAAGCTATTGTCCAAAAGTGTCTAATATATTGAAAATTTGAAAGGAGGGAGCAGAATGAAGCAGACATTCCAGCCCAAGAAGGGACAGAGAAAGAAGGAGCACGGATTCAGAAAGAGAATGGCCACCAAGAACGGCAGAAACGTTCTCAAGAGAAGAAGACTCAGAGGCAGAAAGTCTCTCACCGCATAATCGGGGACTTTGAATGAAGAAGAAGGACGTCCTCAGAAACAGGGACGATTTCAGCAGACTTTACAATAAGGGAAGATCGGCAGGCAGCAGATTTCTGGTGCTTTTATGTCTTGAAAACGGACTGTCCTTCAACAGAAAGGCCTTTTTGTCCAGCAAAAAGGTCGGCGGGAGCGTCGAAAGAAACAGGGCCAGGCGCATAATGCGCGAGGCCTACAGGAGCGTCGAGGAAAAACTCCCGCAGGGTTATGACCTGCTGTTCATAGCGAGGAGCACCATAACCGAAAAGGACGCCGGGACGGAGGATATAAGGTCTTCCATGCTGACGGCGTTCAAGAGGACCGGACTGTTATAAAAATATGAAGCACATTTTTGTATTTTTTATAAACTTCTATCAGGTCTTCATATCCCCGCGTTTTCCAAAGGCCTGCAGATTTGAGCCCACCTGCTCGGAGTATGCGAAGCAGGCCATACAGAAGTACGGGGCATTAAAAGGAGGGATCCTTGGAATTAAGAGGATCCTGAGATGCCATCCGGGAAATCCCGGCGGCTACGATCCTGTTCCCTGAGCATTCAGAGAACAACAGGAGGTAAAATGGAATTTATTATAAGCCCGTTCGCGAAAGCGATCGGTGTAGTGCTGAGCTTTCTTTACAGCTTCATAAACAACTACGGCTGGTCCATAGTCATCCTCACCTTCCTCGTGAGGATGCTGCTCCTTCCGCTTTACGCGAAGCAGATAAGCTATCAGAACAAGATGAGCGAGCTTCAGGTAAAGGTAAAGGAGATCCAGACCCAGTACGCCCGTGACAGGGAAAAGATGAACGAGAAGCTGAACGATCTCTATACTGCCGAAGGCGTGAACAGCAGCATGGGCTGCCTTCCCCTCGTAGCGCAGTTCCCGATCATAATCGGACTTTTCACACTGCTCAGAAACCCGCTCAAATACATGACCAACGTCATGATGATCGCTGCGGTCCACGAGGCTTTCTTCTGGATCCCCGATCTGAGCCAGCCCGACCCCTGGATCCTCCCGCTCCTCGCGGGACTCACCACCTATCTCACCACGGCTCTTTCCACCAAGAACGCCGACGCTGCGATGGGCGGATCCATGATAGCCATGAAGTTCATGATGCCGGTGATGATCTTCGTCTTCGGCAGGAGCTTCCCCGCGGGCCTCGCTCTCTACTGGGCGGTGGGCAACGTCTTCACCATCTTCCAGACCATAGTCCTCAACAGGATGAGGGAAAAGAAGAAATTCAAGGAAGAGGTCGAAGAGGAAGTCATCAGGAACAGAAAGAAAGAACAGAACAAAGCAAAGTAAGACAATTTTATATCGTTGGAGTAAAAGATGAGATTTTCCGAAAAATGGGGAGACAGCATCGACAGCGCGGTCGAGCTGGCTCTTCAGGACCTGAAGCTCACGAGAGACCAGGTCACGGTCACAGTGCTCGAGGAGCCCTCCAGAGGCTTCTTCGGACTGGGATCCAAGCTCGCCAAGGTCAGAGTCGAGGAGAAGGCTTCAGAAAAGCCGGCAGCTCCCGTTAAGGCCGCGGAGGAGGCCGCCGCAGCGGCGGAGACCGCAGCGCCCGCGGAAAGGCCCGCGAAGGCTGAAAAGCCTCAGGCAAAGGGCGAAAGAAGAAACAGAAGAGGCCGCAGGCAGGACAGGGGCGATAAGCCCGCCGAAAGAGCCGCCGAGAAGACCGAATACACGCTCAGCCCCGAAAAGCTCGAGGAGATAAGAGTTCTCACCGAGCGTCCCGAAGGGCTGGTCCTTCAGGAGGAGCACCCCGCGAAGGCCTTCCTCGAGGAGATGGTCTCCAAAATGGGCCTCAACGTGACAGTCACCGTCTATACCGGAAGCGAATGCGTATTCGTCGACATCGACGGACCCGACACCGGCACCATGATAGGAAAGCGCGGACAGACGCTCGACGCGGTCCAGTACCTCACCAGCCTTGTGGTGAACAAGGACCAGAATGACTACATCAGAGTGGTCGTGGACGCGGAGGGTTACAGGACCAAGAGGGAAAAGACCCTCGAAAAGCTGGCCTTAAGGCTTGCCGACAAGGTCGCGAGGACCCGCAGGACCACGAAGCTCGAGCCCATGAACCCCTATGAGAGAAAGGTCATCCACACCGTTCTCATGGGAAGGGACGACATCGTGACCAGAAGCGAAGGCGACGAGCCCTACAGACGGGTCGTCATCGAAGCTGTCAAAAAGTAGTTTTAAAGCTGAGGCTGCCCGCAGGCAGCCTCAGCTTGTTTTCACCGGACTTATGCAGACAAGCACGATCGCAGCAATTTCAACGGCTTACGGCGAAAGCGGGATAGGCATCGTAAGGATGTCCGGCCCCGCCTCTCTTGACATACTCGGAAGGATCTTTTCGGGCGGACCGGTCACCGAGCCCCGCCATATGTATTACGGAAAGATCTGCCGTCCGGAGGACGGCTCCGAGATAGACGAGGTGCTCGCCGTATATATGAAGGCTCCCGCCAGCTATACAGGAGAGGACGTCGCGGAGATACAGTGCCACGGCGGCATGCTGAGCGTGAAGAAGATACTCGAGCTCTGCCTCGATCAGGGAGCCGAGCCCGCCGAAAGGGGCGAGTTCACGAAGAGGGCCTTCCTTAACGGCAGGCTCGACCTGAGCCAGGCCGAGGCCGTTATAGACCTAATAAAAGCGAGGTCGGGGGCGGCCTACGGAACGGCCGTATCGCAGCTTTCCGGCACGCTGTCGGCGAGGGTAAGGGAGATACGCTCTGACCTTCTCGAGCAGCTCGTTCAGCTCACCGTCAACATGGATTATCCGGACGAGGACGTCGAGCCGGTGACCTACGAAAACCTTGCCGCAGACATATCGGTAATAAACGATAAGATATTGAAGCTTCTTGAATTTTCGCGTGAGGGACGGATAGTCCGCGAGGGCCTTTCCGTCGCGATCTGCGGAAAGCCCAACGTAGGAAAATCGTCTCTGATGAACCTGCTCCTCCGCTCCGACAGGAGCATAGTCACCGACGTTCCCGGCACCACCAGGGACACCGTCGAGGAGGACGCGGACATCAGGGGCATAAGGATAAGATTCATAGATACGGCCGGGGTGCGCGAGACGGACGACGCCGTCGAGACCCTCGGCATAGAGAGAAGCAGGAGCGCCATGGACAGCGCCGATCTGGTCCTCGCCGTCTTCGACGCCTCCTCCCCCGAAGGAGAGGAGGACAGGGAGATAATCAGGGCAGCCGAAGGAAGGCCCCATATCTACGTGCTGAACAAGTGCGATATCGCCCCGGGCGGCGCGGAGCTTCCGGAGGAGCCCGTCAGGATGTCCTGCAGGACGGGCGAGGGCCTCGGGGCTCTCGAGGACGCGATAGAGGGCAGCGTCTTCGGCGGAAGGCTCCGCCGTGAGGAGGACCTGCTCGTCACGAACGTCAGGCATATAAATCTGCTCGGGAGAGCCTCGGAGGAGCTCTCTCAGGCTCTCGAAATGATAAAGGGGACGCAGGCCCTGGACTTTATAGAGGTCAACGTCAGAGCCGCCTACGACGCGCTCGGCGAGATCACCGGAGACACGGCCGGAGACGACGTTATAGAAGAAGTCTTTTCGCGCTTCTGCCTGGGGAAATAGCCATATGGAGACCAAATATCTCGGAAAATACGACGTCGTCGTCATAGGCGCGGGACACGCGGGCTGCGAGGCGGCCCTGGCCTGCGCGAGGCTCGGAAAGAAGACCCTGATCTTTTCGATCAATCTCGAGGCCGTAGCCAACATGTTCTGCAATCCCGCCGTCGGAGGCACCGGCAAGGGCCATCTGGTGAGGGAGATCGACGCCCTCGTAGGTCAGATGGGCCTGGTCATAGACAAGACCTTCATACAGAGCCGCATGCTCAACGTTTCCAAGGGTCCGGCGGTGCAGTCGCTCCGCGCCCAGGCCGACAAGAGGCGCTATCACGAGGAGATGAAGAGGGTCCTCGAAAGGCAGGAAAATCTCTATCTCAAGCAGGGAGAGGTCGTCGACATCGACATGGACGAAAGCGGCGTAAAGGGCGTTATGCTCCGCACCGGCGCTTACTACGCCTGCGACGCCGCGATCATCGCGACCGGCACCTTCCTCGGAGGAAAGGTGTTCATAGGAGACAGCGGCGTTTCGAGCGGGCCCAACGGGCTCTCTCCCTCGGAGCTGCTGGCGAAGGCCCTCAAAGACCGCGGAATGAAGCTCCGCAGGTTCAAGACCGGCACTCCCGCGAGGGCGCTCTCGCAGTCCCTCGATTATTCGAAGATGGCCGTTCAGAAGGGCGACGAGCATCCGGTGCCCTTCTCCTTCATGAACGACAACATAGATAAGGACCAGACGGTCTGTTATCTCACATATACCAACGAAAAGACCCACGAGGTGATAAGGGAGAACTTCTCGCGCTCGGCCCTCTTCGGCGGGCAGATCGAGGGCGTCGGCCCGAGGTACTGTCCCTCTATAGAGGATAAGATCAGGCGCTTTCCGGACAGGGAGCGCCACCAGCTCTTCGTTGAGCCCGAGGGCCTGAGCACCGACGAGATGTACCTTCAGGGCATGTCGACCAGCCTGCCCGAGGACGTCCAGCTCGCCTTTTATAAGACCATTTCGGGCCTTGAAAACATAGAGATCGTAAGGAGCGCCTACGCCATCGAGTACGACTGCATAGACCCTCTTGAGCTCAAGCTTTCTCTCGAGCACAAGGCCTTCCCCGGCCTTTTCTGCGCAGGCCAGTTCAACGGCAGCTCGGGCTACGAGGAGGCGGCGGCCCAGGGCCTTATGGCGGGCATCAACGCATCGCTTTGGCTCGACAAAAAGGAGCCCTTCGTGCTAGACAGGTCCGAGGCATATATAGGGGTCCTCATAGACGACCTCGTCACCAAGGGCACGAACGAGCCCTACAGGATGATGACCTCGCGCGCGGAGTACAGGCTGATCCTGAGGCAGGACAACGCCGACCTTCGCCTCACGCAGAAGGGACGCGATATCGGCCTGGTGAGCGGCGAGAGGTATGAAAACTTTATAAACGCGAAGAATTCAATGGCTTCCGAGCTCGAAAGGCTCGCTGCCGTGCACGTTTCCCCCCGGGCCGCGAATCCTCTTCTCCTTGAAAAGGGAAGCTCTCCTCTGGACAACGGCTGCTCGCTCAGGGATCTCCTGAGGCGCCCGGAGCTCTCCTACGAGGACCTCGCCCCTCTCGATTCGGAGAGGCCCGCGCTGTCCAACCACGTGAAGACCAAGATAGACGTGGAGCTCAAGTATTCGGGCTATCTCGAAAAGCAGCTCGGACAGATCGAGCGCTTCAAGCGGCTCGAATCCAGGCGGATCCCCGAGGACGTCGACTACGAGGACGTGAGGGGGCTTCGCATAGAGGCGCGCCAGAAGCTTGAAAAACACAGGCCTCAGTCCATCGGACAGGCGTCGAGGATATCAGGGGTGTCTCCCGCGGACATCAACGTCCTGCTCGTATATCTCGAAAAGACAAGGCAGCTGCTCAAATGAGCGGCGCCGCGCAAATGGAAATAAATGGAAATTGTTGAAATCCTGAAAAAATACGGTTCAAAGACTGATCCGCAGCTCTTCGAAAGGCTCGCGGACATCATTCTCGAGTGGAACGAAAAGATCAACGTCACCGCCGTCAGGGACAGGAAGGAGTTCATGGAAAAGAACGTCGCGGACTCCCTCGAACTGCTTGCGGTGCCTGAATTTTCAACGGCTGAGAGGATCCTTGACCTCGGCACCGGCGGAGGCTTCCCGGGCCTTCCTCTGGCGGCCGCCTGCCCCGAAAAGCGCTTCGTTCTGGCCGACGCCGTCGGAAAGAAGCTCAAGGTCGTTGCGGACGCGGCGGAAAGGCTCGGCCTCGAAAACGTCAGTGTGATGCACGCCAGGGCCGAGGATATGGGCAGAGATCCCTCCCTTCGCGAGAGCTTCGACCTCGTTACCGCGAGAGCCGTCGCGGCCATGCCCGTGCTCGCGGAATACTGCCTTCCCTTCGCGAGGGTCGGCGGATGCTTCGCCGCCTTCAAGACCGCGGCCTCCGCGGAGGAGATCGAAGGCGCCGCCGGCGCTCTTAAAAAGCTCGGCGGCGGAGAGCCGGTCCTGATCCCCTCGGGCTCCGAAGGAAGCGGCCACCTTATAGCCGTCGTTCCCAAGCTTTCACGCACTCCGGACAAATATCCCAGAAAGGCAGGGACCCCCTCGAGGGATCCCCTGAAATAGAAAGCGCCGTCCTTTTTCGCCCTTCCGGACCGGGCGGCGTTCCGGTACTTGTTGATCATGTTTCACGTGAAACATCCGCGATATGTTTCACGTGAAACTTTTTTGTGTGAAGTTTTTCCGGTAACGCTTCCAATGCTCCCCGGCCTATGGAAAGAGAGCTCTCCATGTAGTATAATAACCGAGGAAGGAGGCTCTCCATGGGAAAAGCGATAGCGATATTCAATCAGAAGGGCGGAGTGGGCAAGACCACGACAAACATCAATCTTGCCGCCTGCCTTGCGCTCAAGGGAAAAAGAGTCCTCGTGCTCGACGTCGATCCGCAGGGAAACACCACCAGCGGTCTCGGCATATCGAAGAAGGATCTCGCGAACACAAGCTACGATCTGCTGATAGATTCGGAGATGCGTACGAGAGACACCATTCTTCCGACGAGCGTAAAGGGCCTCGATATAATCCCCGCGAGCGTTGACCTCGCAGGAGCGGAGATCGAACTGGTACAGATCCAGGGCAGGGAAAAGAGACTGCAGAAGGCCCTCGAGGAGGTGCGCGGGGACTATGACTACATATTCATAGACTGTCCGCCGTCCCTCGGCCTTCTCACCATAAACGCTCTTACCGCCGTCGACAGCGTCCTCATCCCTATACAGTGCGAATTCTACGCGCTGGAGGGCGTGAGCCAGCTGGTAAGCACGGTGGAGCTGGTAAGAAAGAGCCTCAATCCGGGGCTCGTCATCCAGGGCGTCATCCTGTCCATGTTCGACGGCCGCACGAATCTTTCGATCCAGGTCGTAAACGAGGTCAAGAAATTTTTCGGAGACAAGCTTTATTCAACGGTGATACCGCGCAACGTAAGACTTGCCGAAGCTCCGAGCTACGGGCTTCCGATCACGAGCTATGATCCGAGATCCAAGGGCGCGAAGGCCTATATGGCCTTTGCCGACGAGTTTTTAAGTTCGGAGGAAAGACATGGCAGGTAAAAAGACCGGCGGCTTGGGAAGGGGCCTGGATTCGCTGTTCGCGGACTCACTGTTCTCACCCAGGCCCGAAAAGACCGAAGCGCCGCAGAGCGCGGCAGCGGGCGTACCGGCCGAAACGGCTGAAAGCGTCGTATATCTGAGGCTGAGCGATATCAAGCCGAACTCGAGCCAGCCGAGAAAGAGCTTTAACGAGGAGGCCCTCGCCGAGCTCGCGTCTTCCATTGCGGAGCACGGCGTGATCCAGCCGGTCCTCGTGAGAAAGGCGAAAAAGGGCTACGAGCTCGTAGCCGGAGAGAGAAGATGGCGCGCCGCGAGGCTCGCGGGGCTCAAGAGCATCCCCGCTATAGTCAGGGAACTCGACGAAAGGCAGAACGCCTTCTACGCCCTGATAGAGAACATGCAGAGGGAGGACCTCAACGCGATAGAGGAGGCCGAGGGCATCAGGGAGATGATGTCGGGCTTCGGGCTCACGCATGATGAAGCGGCGAAAGCTGTTGGAAAATCAAGGTCTTACGTCAGCAACGCCCTGAGGATGCTCAGGCTTCCCGAGGACGTCCAAGAAATGGTAATTTCTGGAAAACTGTCCGCCGGACACGCCAGAGCCATCGCGGGGCTCAAGACCGAAAAGCTTCAGAGCGAGGCCGCGGAAAAGGCCGCAGCCGAGGGCTGGTCGGTAAGGCAGATAGAAAGCTACACCGGCAAGGCCTCCGGAAGGAAGCCCGCCGCGAGGAAAAAGGTCCGCAGGAGCGCGGAGCTCGCCGACGCCGAGGAGAGGATGTCCGAAAGGCTCGGCACGAAGGTTCGCATCAACGGCAGCGAATCGCGCGGAAAGCTGGAGCTTGAGTATTACAGCAGAGAAGAGCTCGAGAGGCTCATTGAGCTGCTCGCGGAGCAGTAAGGCAGGGCGTTCGGTCCGGCGCGGGTTTGACGGTGACAGGTGATATGGGAAATCTGCTCTTTTGGATATTCATGCTGGTAATGGCTCTGATGATCCCGGTCATGATGATCCTGCTCGGGCGCAGGATGTCGACCAGACCTTTCCCCTACGGAAGCCAGATGGGCTTCAGGACTCCGAGATCCACCGTAAACGAGGAGACCTGGCTGTTCTCCCAGATCTACATGGGAAGGCTGTGGTTCAGGGCAGGTCTGGTAATGCTTCCGCTTTCGCTCGTTCCGATGCTGCTCGTATTCGGAAAGGACGAGGATCCGGTGGGGCTGGCCGGCGGACTTATCTGCGGCCTGCAGTCGGTCCCGATGATAGCGACTATCATTAAGACGGAGCTCGCCCTTCGCAGAAACTATACGAAATACGGTACGAGAAAGCGCTGAAAACCTTGAAATATCAATAAAAACGCCGGGGATGTCCCCGGCGTTTCGTTTTGCTTTCGAAGGCGGTGCTCCGGAAAGCTGCGGGCGCCTTTATTATCGGTACGCGGCGATTCGGAAGGCCGCGGCGCGCTTTAAATCTGCTTCATCGCCTCGAGGGTCTTGTTCAGCAGCTCGTCGAGCTCCCAGCCGAGCATCTCGGCGCCCTGCCTTATGACGTCTCTGCTGCAGCCCGCGGCGAAGCTCTTGTCCTTGAACTTCTTCTTGAGAGACTTGAGCTCCATGTCCTTGCAGCTCTTCGAGGGGCGCATCAGGGCGCAGGCTCCGATGAGCCCGGTAAGCTCGTCGACGGCAAACAGGACCTTCTCCATGATGAGCTCGGGCTTGTAGCCCGTGCCCGTGAGGCCGAAGCCGTGAGCGCAGCAGGCCTTTATGATCTCCTGATCGAGGCCGGCGGCCTTCATCATCTCTTCTTCCTTTACGCAGTGCTCCTCGGGAAATTCCTCGAAATCGAGGTCGTGGAGCATTCCGACGCAGCGCCAGAAATCCTCTCTTTCCGGGTCGTATTCCCTTGCGAATACGCCCATGACGGCGGAGACGGTCTCGGCGTGGGTCCTGTGAAATTCCTCTTTGTTGTGCTCCTGCATGAGAGCTCTTGCTTCTTCGATCGTTGGTATCATCGCGATCCTCCTTGTATTTTCGGCGGCGCGGCGTTCGTCCCCGGCCTTTCGCCCGGGCCGCCGCCCGCTCTTTGTCTATCTGTTTTCGTTTATGAACACGTTGGCCAGAGCGTCGCAGCGGACGTTCATGGCAACGGCGTCTTTGAACTGTTCGAAGCTCAGGTCTCCGCCCTGTTCGCGGAATTTTTTATAGTGAGGCTCGAGTCTTTCGTCCGGCCAGTCCGGGTTCAGATGCCCTTTGACCAGGAAAAACTCGAAGCCCGCGTGCTTTCTTATCAGCGAAAGCAGCTCGAGCCAGAGCTCCTTGTTCTCGACGGGCTTCTTCCCCGCGGTCTTCCAGCCGTTCTTCTCCCACGAGGCGTACCATTTGCCGCGGAAGCAGTTCACGAGGTACGAGCTGTCCGAGAAAATGCGGAGCGAGAGACCCTCCTCCTTGAGGGCCCTGAGTCCCTCTATCAGCGCGGTGAGCTCCATGCGGTTGTTGGTGGTGTCGCATTCTCCGCCGCAGAGCTCCTTTTCGCTCCTTCCGTATCTGAGCACGCAGCCCCAGCCGCCTATATTGCTTTCGTTCTGGTTTCCGGAGCAGGCTCCGTCCGTGAAAATTTCGACGATCTTCATATACATGTAACGGCGCTTTAATTCTGCTGTAATACTGCCGTAATAATTATCGTTTATACTGACTCTGTAAAATGAAGTATAATGTCGTGGATTGGCTTTAGGCAAGAGATTTTTAAGGAAAGGAGAGGCATGGCAAGACGCGCGGTCAGGTTTATCAGCTTTGTTCTGGTACTTGTCCTTCTCTGCACGGGCATATGCTCGGCGGCATCAGCAAGCGTAATAAGCCCATCGGCTAACAGCGTTGTTACCGGTGACAGCCTTCTCGTATCCGTAAAGGTCTCCGACGCCGGAAAGGTCCGCATATCCGTGTTCCGCGAGATGATAGAGAACGTCGTCTACGGGACGGACGGGGCCATCAAGGAGAGAACCTATTCCGACATAGACTGCAAGGACTTCACCTCGGCGGATCTCGCCCTGATATCGGCCGGAAAGACGACCGACGCGAGCGGAGCGGCAATAACCTTAAGCAACGGGACTCCGGTCATGAAGTACGCCGACAGGAAGTACATGGATCCCGTCATCTATGAGAACGAGGGCGACATGAGCTTCTACACCAAGCAGCTATCCTCGGTCTCGCCGGGACTCTACAAGCTGCGCGTCGAGGTGCTCGACAGCAGCGGCGAGAAGGTGACTCAGACCATATCCAGCCTCGTCCTCGTAAAGGAGAAGCCCGCCGAGCAGGAAAAGCCCCTGTTTGAAAAGGCTCCCAGCGGGGCGCTTCAGTTTATCCAGAACCTCCTGAGGTCGCTCTTTAAATAATCATGAGCAGCAGATATAGGGAGATCATCAAATCCGCGATCCTGGTAGTATTGTTGATTGTGACAATACTACTTTTATATTTGATCTATCAGCAGAAGTCGAGCAGCGGGCTCAGCCTTCGAAGCCTCCTTCCGATAGGAGACAGGGAGAGCGGAGTCACCGCGGCGGAATGCATTTCCGCGAGGGACGTCTGGTTCAGCATAGGCGACGGAGGCTTCTACCGCGCCGAGAGAGGAGCGTCCTCCCTTACGGGAAAATTCAGCGCTCTCGCCTTCGAGGCCGCGGGAAGTGCCGGCATAACCCTGAGCGACATAAGCCGCGCGGACTACGAGGACGCGGTCGGGGCCTACAGATCGGTGAGGCTCGAGTTCGCCTACAGCCTGCCTCTCAAAGAGCTTCTGGACAGCAAGGATATCAAGTACTCATCGTCTATTAACGATGCGGTCGTTTTCGACGCCGCGGCCTTCAGCGAGGCCTCCAGAGCGAGCATCATACTCGCGGACAGGGCGGGAGGAAGATACTACAGGCTCATACTCGAAGGAGAGGCCGACATCTTCAGCGAGCTTTACGCGGAGGCGGTCCTCGAGGGCAGCGTATATTACAGGACCGGTGAGGTCGTGGGCTCCGAGGGCGAAGCCCTGATCCCCCTCACCAAGGAATCAGGCATGGAGGGGATAAGCTTCAGCAGGTCCCGGGAGACCGATCCCGATTTCACAAGCGAGACAGCCGAGGCGATCTTCGGCGAGAACTTCGACTTTGTCAGAAGGATAAGCGACGGACAGGGCAACCTGACCTACATGTACGGCTACGGGGTAAAGACCCTGACGGTCTCGGACGGCGTGTTCGAATACAGGGCCGTGGCAAGCGCCTCGGAGAGCGAGGGCCTGCTCGGAGATCTGCAGACGGCGCTGGACTTCGCCGAGAGATGCGGCGGCTTTAAGGAGGCGGGAAGATTCGTGCTGTCCGGGATAAGGACCGGCGAGGCCGGAGGTCTTCGGACTCACGAGTTCAGCTTCTGCGCCGTGTCCGGAGGAGAGCCGGTCTACGCGCAGGACGGCGCGGCGATCCGGGTCGAGGTGAGCGGCGGCGACGTCACCTATTACAGAAGGGACGTCTGCGTATACGAGGAGGCCGCCGGGACAAAGAAGTGGGCTGCGGCAAGCGCGGCCAACACCATAGCGGCAAATGCCGAAAAGATGCTGGAATTTATAAACGCATCGCCTAATACCGATTTGAACATTACGCCCGGCGAGGGCCCCGGCGAATCGCCTGACGCCGATCCTATCGGCGCGATAAGCGAGGAGCTCGAATGGGTCGGCACGGGCTATTATCATATAACGGGCGGAGAGGGCTCCCAAAGGGAGGACTCCGTCGTTCCCGCCTGGGTGATGGAGACGTCATCCGCGAGGATGTTCTTTGATCTTTACTCCGGGGAGATGCTCGGGGCGGAGGAGAGATAGAGCGGCATGGACTGGGCAAGAGCTAAAAGGATACTCATAATAATGCTCCTGGCCGCGGATATGATCCTCGCCGGCTACTGGTACGGCATGACGGCGAGGGACAGCGCGGAAGACCGGGCCGCCGCCGAAGGGGCGGCCGCCTTCGCGGCCTCTCAGGGCGTCGTGCTCGAGACGGAGATCCCGCAGAGCAGCGAAAGGCTGCCCGTGCTCTTCGTGACCTTCGGAGGGGGCGAGGCCTCCTCTTACAAAGGCCACGCGATAGAGGTCACCGGCAGCGTTCCGGGGCAGAGCTTCCCCAAAGTGCAGAGCGCGGGAAAGACCAGGGCGAGGCTCAGCAGCGCCGGCGCCGCTCTCGTGAGCCTGCTTTCGAGGGAGGATATTCCCTCCGGGGCGACCATAAGCTCCATAGAACTGGTATACTGGGTCGACAGGAGCCTGCTTTCGGGCGAGGGCTCCGAGGATACGGCCGTTCCGGCGTGGAAATTCGTCACGGACGCCGGAAATTACTACATAATTGCTTTAAACTGACACTTTTTCTTCACAATCATGACCGATAATAACGGCGCAGGGATAAATCTGTCCATATGCTCCTTCGCGAGCGGAAGCAGCGGCAACAGCTACATGATCAGATCTGAAGGCTGCGTGCTGCTGGTCGACGCCGGCATAAGCAGGAGAAGGATAAAGCAGAGCCTTGCGGCCGCCGGGGCGGATCCCCGGAGCGTAAAGGCCCTTCTGCTCACCCACGAGCATTCGGACCACATAAAGAGCGCCGCGATGCTCGCGCGCGACGGCATAAGGGTATACGGCAGCGGAAAGACGCTCTGCGGCAGCTTCGAAAGCGTCCCGGAGGACGCCTGCGAGCTCCGCAGCGGAGACCGCTTCGAGATAGGCGGCATAAGCGTGAGCTGCTTCGGCCTTTCGCACGACGCGGCCGAGCCTCTGGGCTACAGCTTTTCAAGGGACGGCTCCTCCATAGTCATAATCACCGACACGGGCGTCGTGACGGAGGAGATGCTCTCCTTCATGGAGGACGCCGGCATAATAGTGCTCGAATCCAATCACGACGAGAGCATGCTCAGGATAGGCAGATACCCGTGGTTCCTGAAGCAGAGGATACTCGGAGAGCGCGGCCATCTTTCGAACGAGGCCGCGGCCCTTGCCCTCGCGGAGGTGCTGACGAGGGACAGGAATGCCGGAAGAAGGCGCCAAAGGACCGTTCTCCTGGCGCACCTCAGCAAAGAAAACAATTTCCCGGAGCTCGCGGAGCAGACCGTAAAGAACGTGCTCTCCGACAGCGGCTTCAGGGCGGGCTCGGGCGTCTGGCTCGAGACCCTTCCCAGAGACGAGATGAGCCCGGTGTACATACTGGAAAAAGGGGGAAAATAACATGTCAAGAGAAAACAGGGACATACTCAGGACGATAATGATCATGGTCCTTGTGGTAGCGTGCAGCTTCGCCGGGGGCTTTGCCTCGTACATATTCCTCTCCGCGAGGGATGCGGCCAAGAGCGACAGCCTGATAATAGGCGAGGACACCAGCGTGACCCCGGTCAGCCAGACCGGCACGATAATAATCAACGAGGACGGGGCGCTGACGGTCGCGGAGGCCATAGCCGAAAAGACTCTTCCGTCCGTCGTCGGCATAACGACGACCGTGACGACCACATATTCGAGCGGCTACGATTTCTTCGGCTACTATTTCGGCGGCGGAGGCTTCGGCCAGCCGCAGACCCAGGACGCCACCTACGTCGGCACCGGCGTCATAGTCGACGAGGCCGGCTACATACTCACGAATTCACACGTCATAAACGACGGCACCTATAAATCGATCTCCGTAAACCTCTACGACGGACGCGACGTCGAGGGCACGGTGCTCTACTACGAGCCCACGCTCGACATAGCGGTCGTCAAGATCGAGGCCGGAGGACTCACGGCGGCCGAGCTCGGAGACAGCGACGAGCTGCGCATAGGCTCCTACGCCGCGGCCATAGGAAACCCCCTCGGCATGGAGTTCGAAAGATCCATGTCCCAGGGAATAATCAGCGGCATGAACAGGACCATCACCGTATCCAGCTCGACGAGCTCCTCGGGAACGACGATGGAGGGCCTGCTTCAGACCGACGCGACCATAAACTCCGGCAACTCCGGCGGCCCGCTGCTCAACAGCAGGGGCGAGGTCGTCGGGATCAACTCCGCCAAGGCGAGCTCCGGCGAGGGCATGGGCTTTGCCATTCCCATCAACTCCGTCAAGCCCATAGTCGAGCAGATCAAGCTCAAGGGAAGCTTCGAGAGGGTCTACATCGGGATCAAGGGCGTAGGCCTTTCCTCCTCCGGCTATTCCGCGGACGCGCTTAAGGAGCGCTTCGGAGTAAGCGACGGCATCTACGTATCGTCCGTCTATCCGGGCGGCGGCGCGGCCGCAGCGGGCCTTCAGGAGGGCGACGTTATCACCGAGGTCGGCGGCAGGGCCGTCGGCACCATGAACAGGCTCAACACCATACTCGTCGCGAAGAGCGAGGGCGAGAAGATAAAGGTAACCTATTACAGGAACGGCGTCGCCAACATAACCGAGATCACCCTGACCGGGGCCTCGGCGCTCGAAGAATAGACTATGAACATCGAGATAGTCTGCATAGGAAAGCTCAAGGAAAAATACTGGACCGAAGCGGCCGCCGAATACTCAAAACGGCTCGGCCGCTTCTGCGCGCTTAAGGTGACCGAGCTCGCCGAGGAAAGGCTTCCGGCGGAGGCCTCCGCGGCGCAGGAGCAGGCGGTCGTGGACGCCGAGAGCGAAAGGATAGCCGCGCACATGGCGAAGGCCGGAAAGGGCTATACGGTGGCCCTGGCCATAAAGGGCCGGCCGATGAGCTCGGAGGAGCTCTCAAATAAGATCGAAAGCATTGGACTTTCGGGCGTCGGAAGGATATATTTCATTATAGGAGGATCTCTTGGACTTTCGCAGGGTCTGATCGACAGCTGCGACCTCAGCCTTTCCTTCTCGAGCATGACCTTCCCGCACCAGATGATGAGGATAATACTGCTCGAGCAGATCTACAGGGCATTCAAGATATCAGCCGGAGAAAAGTATCACAAATAAGGCGGCGCCGCGCACTTTCCGCGCATTCCGGCCGCACAGGATCATTCCGGGAGATCGATGCCTATGACCGACTTCAAAAGTATCTCAAAGAAGATCCGTATCCTGATCATGCAGACGATCGGATCTATCGGCTACGGTCACGTCGGCGGGAGCCTTTCCGCCGCGGACGCGCTGACCGTTCTCTATTTCGGGATAATGAACGTTGACCCCGAAGATCCCAGAATGGAGACCCGCGACAGGTTCATAATGTCCAAGGGCCACGCCGGCCCCGCGCTCTACGCGACCCTCGCGCTCAGGGGCTTCTATCCCCCCGAGGACTGCCTTACCCTGAACCAGCCCGGGACCAATTTCCCGAGCCACTGCGACAGGCTGAAGACCCCCGGAGTCGACATGACCACGGGCTCCCTCGGCCAGGGCATCTCGCCGGCTCTCGGCATGGCCATCGCTCTTAAGCTCAAGAAGAATCCGGCGACCGTCTATTTCATGATAGGCGACGGAGAATCCCAGGAGGGACAGATCTGGGAGGCCGCGATGTACGCCGGCAGCCACGGCATAGACAACCTGATCGGCATGACCGATTACAACAAGCTCCAGATCGACGGCCCCGTCAGCGTGATCAACGATGTCGCCCCTCTTGCCGACAAGTGGAGAGCGTTCGGCTGGGAGGTCTTCGATATCGACGGCCACGACCACGAAGCGATACTGAAGGCTCTTCAGGACGCCAAGAAAGTGGAGGGAAAGCCCTCGATGATCATCCTCAATACCGTCAAGGGCAGCGGAGTCAGCTTCCTCGAGGGGCAGCTCTCGTCCCACTGCATGACGGTCACCGAAGAAACGGTCGAAAAGGCCGTGAGCGAGCT
>JAEEGL016294308.1_pt1 | contig 17056 bp, 13 predicted proteins | sample 9134231 | NCBI WGS metagenome assembly JAEEGL01 (sample SAMN16246548, study PRJNA631951) | gut metagenome | biome: gut microbiome; feature: rumen; material: fiber-attached | host: Bos | place: Iran: Karaj | collected 2018-10
AGTTTTTGATGATTTTTGTAAGAATATACCAAGATGAATTTGAATTGGACTAACTAGATTGTTCGTATTGTCATTCTTTGGAGTGAAGAGGTAGTTTTAGAATAATGATTATATGGCAGAATGTATGTGAGCACCTGCTGTCGCAGGTGCTCACAAGCTCCATAATTATCGTAATTATTTAAAGAAAATCTGTAAAGCGTGGTACAGGTGGAGCTGCCATGCCTTCATGTCATGGACGCCGCCTGGGATGATGAAAAAATCGTAGTTTACTCCGGGCTCGAGGTATTTGCTCTGAGCGACTGCTTTTTCCATGATATCCTTGTGCTCTGCGAAGGCAATATCCTCGTCGCCGTTGCAGCAAAGCATGTAGGAAAGAGGAAGGTCTTTGCTATAGCCATTTTCAAGAGTTTCGCAAATGCGCTTAACTTCTTTGTCATGGTCACCGAATGGGCCGCAGCAGCCAGAGAATGGGCCGTACCATGCAAAGAGGTCGTAGTTTCTATAAAATGCTGCTCTATAGGTTGTCATTGAGCCAAGTGAAAGACCTGCAAAAGCTCTGTGGCTTCTTGTTTTAATGAGATTATCCTCAGATACATCTTTTTTCGCATAGGTTGCGTAGTGAGATTCCACCTGAGGAATCAGGTCGTAGCGAAGCTCTTTCCAGAAATTCTCGCATCTGGATTCGTCGTGAGTGTGCTTATCTTCCTCCCCATGGTAGAAGGTTGGTGTAACCACGATTGTCGGCTTGCAAAGTCCCTGCTCATGCATGTTGTCAAGGATTGTTACGGTGTCAGGGAACATTTTGAGCCACCACTCCTCAGTAAATCCGCCGCCATGCAAAAGGTAAAGAATATCGTACTCTTTTGCCGGATCATAATCTGCCGGCAGGTAAACCCAGGCGCCTTTGTGGAGAGGTGTGCTCTCGTCATCACCATAGGTCTGAGTGTCATATTCAAATCGTTCTACAATTCCGCTTTTTGTGGGCGTTTTCAAGATGTCGCCCGGCATTTCGAATACATATTCCATAAGAAATCACCTCCAGGCTTCTATTGTCCCACATTGCGCCTTTAGTTTCTTGCCTATTATTGCGGAGTATCGCAGAATCGTTGCTATTATGTGCTCTAGCGGATGATTTGGCTTATTATCTGCTGTTGTATCCGCCAAAACGCCCTTCTGTGGCGGATGCTTTGGGGAATTTCTCTTGATTGTAGCCGCCTACTCGGACAATTTCTCCGTTATCCTATTGATCGCGGCGGACCCATCGACTCCCTCCATGCTATTGTGACTGCCGTTTGGAGCTGCTTCGGCGGTTACATCGATAGATTTGTCTTAATTGTAGCTGTCATCCCAGACCATTCACCAGTTATCCTATTGCTCGTGGCAGACGCATCGACTACCTCCTCGTCATTGCAACCGCCGTTCTGGGCTCCTTCGGCGGTTACATCCAAGAATTTGTCTTGGTTGCAGCTGCCAGCCATGACAATTTCTCCGTTATCCTATTGATCGCGGCGGACCCATCGACTCCCTCCTCATCATTGCAACCGCCGTTCTGGGCTGCTACGGCGGTTACATCGATAGATTTGTCTTAATTGTAGCTGTCATCCCAGGCCATTCACCAGTTATCCTATTGCTTGTGACGGACGCATCGACTACCTCCTCGTCATTGCAACCGCCGTCCTGGGCTGCTACGGCGGTTACATCGATAGATTTGTCTTGGTTGTAACTGCCAGCCATGACCATTTCTCCATTATCTCCAGCTCACGGCGAGTGCACTCACCAACCGCCAGACTTTGTAACTGCCATTGTGTGCTACCTCCGTCAAACACATCCACTTCCGTCTCGCTGTTGCCCCCATAAGTCAACGTGCGCCGCACTGGAGCACACAATTATCCTTGATCTGCTTGACTACAGAATATCTGCCATGGAATGCCTGTCAACCCCGCAGCCGCTTCGCGGTGCGCTTTGCGCAGGGTTGACTGGTATTCCATGACAGATAAAGTAGTCAACAAGCAGACCAAGGATTAGAATGACAGCCTTGAACTGTCATCCAACCAGGCGTTATAATGAGTAAGGTTTGAACATCTGAACTGATCACAGGGGCAATCTACCCTTTCAAATCCTACAGTAAATTTACGCCGTCCCATCAACATTTTTTTCTTGACATATCTTTCTCCTGTTGATAAAATTCATTTCGTTGTCTTCGCCAAACGAATGACACTCACACACAATGCGGCCCATTCAGGGGTTTCAACCGCATAATTCAGCACATTTTATAACAACAAGAATCATATTGGAGTAGTACATGTTTATTAATCAATTAGAGTCAGAAAGAAATGACTTACTAAAAATGCGCCAAGAAGCACAATCTCATTTGGCAAAAGCACCAGAAGGCACTCTTCGCATTTCAAAACACCGTAATAGGTATCAATACTACATCAGGCGTAAAACAAGCGACCGTTCTGGTACATATATTAAGGACCAAAATATAGACGTAGCAAAATTACTTGCACAAAAACGTTACGCAGAAGATTTTTTGAAACAATTATATCCTAGAATAGAACTCCTTTCCCAGCTGATTGAAAATTACCAAAGCACTGACTTCACAGACATTATTGGCAAATATAGCGAAGCAAGGGTCTTGCTGATTGAGCCCTATGTTATGACAAATTCAGAATTTGCTCAACGGTGGGAAAGTGAATCCTATCCAGAAAACAACAAGTATCCAGAGCAAAAACGATTTAAAACGGCTCGTGGTGAATTAGTCCGCTCGAAATCTGAGGTTATTATTGCCGACACGCTCCTTAGATTGGGAATTCCATATAAATACGAAGCGCCTTTTTATTATGATAATTCTCACTTTTATCCCGATTTCACTCTTTTGAATGTGGATGAACGCAAGCTTATCTATCTTGAACATTTCGGTATGATGGATGACAACAATTACAGAGAAAGTTTCTTTAAAAAAATGAATTTCTTTTCAACGATTGGACTAAGACAAGGTGACAATCTTATTATGACTTTTGAGGATTCAGAGAATCCATTGGATATATCTAGCTATATTGATATTCTTAAAAGCATAGCACCAAAGCCTGCCACCAAGCGGGCAAAGCGTAAGTAATCCTGCTTACCTCCTTGCATAGCTCCCAGGCGGATGCATTTGATTTTCTCCTGTGATAGTATCCGCCAGTTTGAGCTATTGCGGCGGTTACATCGTGATATTTGTTCTGTTTGTAGCTGTCATCCATGACCATTTCTCCGTTATCCCCCTGGCTATGGCGGTCGCATCGGCTCCCGTCACGCTATTGTAACCGCCGTTTTGTCCTCCTTAGGCGGTTACATCGTGATATTTGTTCTGTTTGTAGCTGTCACCCATGACCATTTCTCCGTTATCCCCCTGGCTATGGCGGCCGCATCGTTTTCATATACGCTATTGTAACTGCCAAATAGATCTTTCTCGGCAGCTACATCCATTGTTTTCGTTTAATTGTAACCGTCTTTCAGAAGGCGTGCGCATAAAAAAGCCCTCCAGGTGGCACCAAGTCCACTTGAAGGGCTGATTAGTTCTTTACTTATTTCTATCTGCTATGATTGCCAAGGTATGGGATATATCATTTAAAGTCTGAGTCATATTCTGGATCATAAGCTGCATCTTGATTGGATCCGGAACATCCTCTTTTTTCATTCTCTCCTGCATTTCCCTGATTCTCTGCTGCTGCAATGCTGTTACTTCTGACACTCTGCTCATATCTCCACCTCACCTTTCAAAATGTATGAACAATGACAAATGATGTGCCTGTCCTGTGCATAATAAATAGCTTCAACATGGCACTTATCGCATATAATTATAACACCATTTTACTTTAAGCTCGGTGAAGAAAACGGAATTTAATACATTTTTAATCGTATGTTTATACAAACAATTTGTGTAATAAAAGTATCTATTTGATTACTATATTATATGAACTCACAGCTTGAGAAAATATCTCTGACAGCTGCTTTGTACTCGCCTTTACTGCGGGATTTGCGGATGGCCTTGAGGTACTTGTCGCAATCCTTAAAATGCACATGGATAAATGCCCAGTGCTCAAGCATCTTAAAGATCACGTTGCGGTCCTCTGGTATGTATTCTTCGTAGCCTTCATAGAGCCTGTCGAGGTAGATGGATAGTTCCTGGGCTGATAGCTTCTCACCGCCGCGAAGCTCACGGACGAGGGCAGGGTTAGTAAGGAGGCCACGGCCAATCATGAGGTTGAAACTATCGTTTGCTATGGAAGCTGGCATCATAGCCAAATCAAGGCCTGCGCCATCGTGTTGTCCATTGAGCCTGTCGGCATCTTGATTGGCAAATTCAGCTTGTTTACTTGTCATGTTTATGCTGCCGATGTCACCGTTATAGCAGATTGGGGCTGCACCTCCAGCGGCTTTATAGGTATCTACTGCCTTATTAAAAGCATCGAGACGGACAGCTCCCTTGTAGTAATCCTCACGAATGCGGGCATGGATTATGAGCTCGCTTATTGGGTACTTGGCGTAGATTTCCATGAGTCTTGTAGCCTCTGCTTCATCTGACATTCCAAGTCTTGTTTTCAAGGAGATGTCGAAGGGAAGGTTCTCTTTTTCCCTGGCATCGAATATCTCATATAGCATCTGATCCAGCCTGTCGGGGTCTTCCAACAAACCTGCCCCTTTGTGCCTGTTGACCACTGTAGCCACAGGACATCCAAGGTTTATATTAACCTCTTTGTACCCAAGCTCGTTCATTTTCTTGGCTGCCCAGATGATGGTCTCAGCATGATTTCCCATTATCTGAGGAACTACTTCTGTTCTGTAGTCCGCAAATGCTCTGCTAAACTCAGGCAGGATATCCCTTTGCTCTCTTTTTTTGAAATGATAGGTTTTGGCTGCAGTAACAAAAGGCGTGAAATACTTATCCACGCCTTCCCCAAACATTTCTTTATGAATATTGCGGAGGGGATAGAGTGTTATCCCCTCCATTGGTGCAAAATAATACTTCATTATTTACCTTTTTCTATTGATTTGAATACTTGAAGATGATGAAATATTGGATCCATCTCTAAGCTTTACTGAAATTGTTGTCTCTCCAGGTTGTTTAGCCTCCAGGTGCAGGCAGTAGCAGCCGTAGCCACTGTCATAAACGCAAGATGCATTAAGCAGTTTTGAATTGCCAACCTTTACATCATATGGGTAAGGACTAAGGACTGTCAAATATGATCCTCGTACACCACTTGCGTTAACAACATCACCCTGCGTCATAACAATATAACGTTTCATGTATCTGGTACTCTGAGGGAATCCAAAATTTGTAATTCTCTTAGTAAGAGTAACAGTCTTAGACGCTGATACATTTGAGCCATCGGTAGCTTCAACCTTGATTACAAAAGATGCTGATGAATAGCCCATGTTCTGGAGTTGTGTGAATGCATTCGACTTTGTTCCAATTCTTCCTGATGAAAAAGAAGCTATCTTCTTTGCATTTGCGTCGCTAAGAGCAGATGATCCATTACCATAAGCTGTAAATGTCCACTTAAGCTTTTTGTTTGAAGGACTGCCATACTTATTGCCAATAGTAGGCTTAAACTTGATTGCTCCGCCTGCAGCTACAATATTTTCAATCTGATTATTTGTAACAGCAAGTGATACTCCAGATACAGGAACAATAACCTTTACCTTAACTGAAGCCTTTTTGTTTGAGCCATCAGTTGCTGTAGCAGTGATTGTTGCAGAGCCTGACTTAATAGCTGAAAAGTTTACTGTATTTCCACTCTGGGAAATGTTGATAATCTTGCCGTTCTGAGGTGAAGACCAGGTTACTGCAGTGCCATTGTCTGGCTTGGCGGTTACTGAGCCGCTCTTACTGAGTCTTCCAACTGCAACTGTTGAAAGAGTAACATCCTTAGCAGAAAGGTCAATTTTCTTTGCCTTATTGAATACCTGAACTGGGAAAGTCGCTTCCTTTCCGCCATTGTCCTGTGCCTTTGCCTTAACTGTAAAGGATGATTTCAATGGAACGTTTTTGCCAACCTTTACCTGTCCTGCTGGTGTGATCTCAACTCCTGAAGGAGCACCTACAAGTGACCATGTTACCGCCTTGCTGCTGGCATCCTTGTTGGCTGTTACAGAATACTTGGCACTTGCGCCCTGTCCGATGTACTTCTGTCCGCTAATTGCAAGTGAAGTTACTGCCTTTCTTACTTCGATTGCAACAGAAGCCTTTTTACCTGAGCCGTCACGGGCTGTGCAGGTTACTGTTGCGCGGCCCTTGCCTACTGCTACGATGTTGGCGTTATTGCCGCCTGTGCTTGTAACTGTAAGAACCTTAGGGTTACTTGAAGTCCAGATAGGTGAAGCACTTGATACCTGCTTCTTGTCCTTGGCTGTATTGAACTGTCTTGCTGTAATTCCCATGGAGCCTGGACCTGCACTTACATAAAGTGAAGCTGACTTCATAGAATTGTTCTTGTTGTACTTAAGATTGTAGGCCTTGTTATTACTTGCGTTATTTGCAACCTGGCTCCAAATCTCAACGCTGCCAATAAGCTTCTTTGTTGTCTTTACTGTAACTGATACGGACGCTGTCTTGTAGTTCTTCATAGAACCATTTTTTGCCTTGACGGTGATCTTGGCTGAACCAACGCTGCGGGCTGTAACTGTAGCTGATCTTCCGCTACCTGATACTGCAAGTACCTCTGGGTTTGAAGATGTCCAAACATAGCTTACAGAACCTGAAATATCTCTCTTGGTATTGGCAATAGCAGTTGCAGTTAAAGAAACTGATGAGCCGCTGCCATTTGCATAGTTATAAGTAAGGTACTTCTGCTTGGCATTGGTAAAGTTTGCTTTTACTGAAAGCTTGCTGATAACAACACTTGATGTTGCCTTGAGCTGTGGAGCAACGAGGCTGTTTACATTAAGAACACCTACTCCGATTCCGGCAAAATCAGTAACATCAGCAGTATTTTTAAGAACTTCCTCCATCTTGTCTGGAGATACATGGCCGTACTCTGCCATGTAAAGGGCGCAGGCACCTGCTACTACAGGAGCTGCCATTGCTGTGCCGCTTACCATCTCATAGCCATCTTCTGCCTTGGTTGACCAGATGTTTGAGCCTGGAGCTGCGATATCGCACCATGTACCTGTAGCTGTATATGAAGAAGGAATTCCTGCCTCATTTACTGATGCAACTGCTATAACATGCTCATATGCTGCAGGATAAAGAGGATTCTCAGTCTTGTTGTCACCCATAGGTGCAACAACTGTAATTCCGTTCTCGTATACATCATTAACTACTGTTTCAAACTGAGGATCGCTACATTCGCTTACAAAGCTCATGTTCACAATGTCAGCCTTAGCTTCAACAGCTTTATTAAGCTGTGTCATTACGCTAGCTGCAGAAAAGTCAGTCTGAAGGTTGAGGATATTAGCGCCAGGAGCAATACCAGCACCGCCATTTGCATTGAGCTTGGCACCAATTACACCGGCAACTAATGTTCCGTGTTCATCTGTGAAACCAGCTTCATTTACAAGGTTAAGCTCTGAGTGTGCCGCAACACCACTATCGATAACTGCGACTGTTACACTGCTTGTCTTAGAAAGCTTATCTACTCCAAGAACTTCCCAAGCTGTAAAGGTGCCTATCATGCTGTGGTACCACTGATACTCCTTGGCAGAAGCATTGAGGTATGGCTCTGCATTAAGAAGCTCTGTGAAAGCTGAGTCTTCGGCTTCTTCTACCTCTTCGGCATCTTCTGAATCTGTTTCTGATGCCTCTGCAGCTGTTACGCTGTCATCGTTATTCTCAGCGTCATCTTCACTGGTTTCTGCAGTATCCTCATTATATCCGTCACCATATTCGGATACTTCTGCATCTCCATTTACGTCATAGGAATACTGTGCTTCCTCATCTACCGCAAACAGTCCGTAGAAATCGCCGTCAGTCTTTACAGCTTCATCTACATGGAAGTAGTAGTTAGGTGTAACAACCGGAAGGTTAATACCTTCAATAAACGCGCATGAGTAAGCGTCAGCTACAGTAACCTCTGTTTCAGAGATGTCGATTACCGCTACGCCTTCTTCAAAGCTCTTTACTGTTCCTGTAAAAGCCTTGGCTACTTCCTCGGCGTGCTCTTTTGTATCTGCAAGGAAAACTACTTCATCCTTTGCATAGTCAACGCCCTCTACAAGAGAAGCGAAATTATCATTGTAATTATTCTTGCCGCTTACAGCTAAAGCCTTTATCTTTGCTTCTTTTTCTGTAAGCTCGTAGTCTTCAGGCATTCCTACAATGCCCTCTGGAAGCTCTACTAAATTCTGAACAGTTGCATCGGCACTTGATGAATCTGAGCTATTCTCAGCACTGCTATCTGTGCCGGCATCTTCCGCTGCTTCGTCTGCATCTGTTTCTCCATCAAATGAAGCATCCACAGCCTCCTCAATACTATCTTCTGAATCTGCTTCATCTGCTGATGCTTCTTCTGCTACTTCATCTTCCTCAACTATTCCTACAGTTTCTGGAAGCACTTCTTCATCAGAATTCTCGTCAACAACTACCATCTCGAAATCACTACTGTCTTCATCAAATCCAGCTTCATCGCCTCCGAAATCAATAATGATCTCATTGTCATTTCCATAATCTGCTGCGTTTGCGTACTGAACATTTCCCGCAAGCATAGCAGCAGACAGCATTACCGCTAAAAACTGCTTAAACTTTTTTCGATACATACACTTCTCCCCTTTTCTGTAATAATTTAGTGCCTATAGATAATTAAACGGAGCATGCTACTGCACGCTCCGTTCAAATTCCCAACGGAAATATTATATATTAGTCCATAGCTCTGAACAAGTATGTATCACTCATATTTGAACCATCCATTGTCTTAACAGTAATCTTGGCTTCTTTTCCAGCCTTACCGTTCTTGTCTGGATAACCAACAACTACAAGGTATGTATATCCGCCTTCAATTTCTACATAAGCAGATACAGCTGAAGGATCACTACTTGTTACATAGAGGTCACAACCGTTAGGGTTGTTGATCTTATATACTGACATCTCGTCAGAATCTTTTCTGAGAATCTTAGCTTTCTGGTAGTAAATTCTCTTGAAGAAACCGAAATTCTCTTCCTTAGGCCATGGGAAACCAAATTTAATTTTCTCTCCCGTCTTCTTATCTATGTACTCAGAGTTCCTTGGTACTATCGAAACATTCTGGGTTGCAGATACATTGGATCCATCCTTTGCTGTAGCTGTTACAGCAATAACTACTCTGCCTGCGTTATATCTCTCAACCATTGTGATAACGTTCTTGTATGACTTAGCTGAAACCTTACCACCTGAAACTGTAGCAATAGAGCTAGCGTCCTTGCCTACAAGTGACTTGATAAGTGTTGAACCATTGTAAAGGTTTACAGAATAGCTCCAGTTAACACCTGTATTGGCCTTACCCTGAGAAGCACTTACAAGTGGCTTAAGGGTAATTGTGCCTCCTGTTGCTACAACGTATCCAAGCTGGCCTGTAGCAGGTGCAAGCTTGATGCTCTCTACAGGGTTAATTACGTTAACCTTTACACTTGCCTTCTTACCTGAACCATCAGCTGCAGTAGCTGTGATTGTAGCAGAACCTGCCTTGTGGGCATTTACAGTAACTGTGTTTCCGCTAAGTGCTGAAAGATCTGCAACTTCTGTATTTGATGATGACCAGAATACTTCTTTATTTCCAGTTGAAGTTACTGTAGCAGTAAGTGAAGCAGAAGTCTTAACATCCTTAGATGCAATTGTTCCCAATACTACAGTACCAGTCTTGTTAAGCTTTACTGCTGTTGCCTTCTTACTCTTGTCATTAGCAACAACTGTGAATGTGATGGAAGCAGACTTTGATACACCACCATTCTCATTAGCAATAGTCTTGGCAGTAATTGTTGCTGTCTTTCCAGCAGGAACATCCTTCGCAACCTTTACCTGACCGTTCTTTGCATTAACTGTGATTCCCTTGTGAGTAGTTGACAATGACCATTCTACTGGCTTGCCACTTGCATCACTGTTTGTTGTAAATGTGTATGTTGCGCTTCCACCAACACTAATTGTCTTCTGTCCTGCAATCTTGAGTGATGTAACAGGCTGCTTAACTTCTACGGAAATAGTAGCCTTCTTACCTGAACCATCTCTTGCAGTACATGTAATTGTTGCTTTACCCTTGCCAACAGCTTTAAGTATTGAAGATGTGCTGCCTGTTGATACAGTAACAACCTTCTCATTGCTTGATGTCCATATAGGAGCTGTATTGTATGCTCCGGCATTACCTGCCTTTACCTGCTTTGAACCAATTGTAAGGTTTGCTGCGCTGGTTCCGAGGTAAAGAGTAGCTGACTTAAGTGAATTGTCCTTGTTGTACTTAAGGTTATTAGTAGCGTTCTGTGCTGCGCTTCCTGTGATTGATACCTGTCCAACAATCTTTGATCCCTTAACAGTAACACTGATTGTCAAAGATACTGGCTTTGGCATTGCTGCGTTTGAAGCCTCAACAGTTACCTTTGCAGAACCTGCACCCTTTGCAGAAAGTGTAGCCTTAGCACCATTTCCTGATACAGCTACGATATCTGAATTTGATGAAGTCCACTTATATGTAACTCCAGATGAAACAGTAGTCTTCTTTTTGTCCTTAGCAGTAACAGTTACTACAGCATTTGCACTATCCTTTGTGCCATAGCCAAGTGTTACTGACTTCTTATCAGCTGAAAGCTGTGTGATTGTTCTATCAATTGAAGTTCCCTTTACGTTAAGGAGCTTTGCAACATTAAGGATACCCTTACCAGTTCCTGGGCCAGCATTTCCCTTTGTTGAAGACTTAAGAGCCTTCTCCATTGCGTCAGGAGAAACATGACCATACTTTGCCATGTAAAGAGCACATGCACCAGCAACGATAGGTGTTGCCATTGATGTACCACTCATCATTACGTAGCCGCCATCTGTGTTTGTTGACCAGATGTTAGAACCTGGAGCTGCAATATCGCACCAAGAACCTGTTGTTGTAAAGAATGATGCCTGTCCACCTTCATTTACTGAAGCAACTGCAATAACGTGATTGCAATATGCAGGATAAGAAATATCGTTAGCGCACTCGTTACCCATAGCTGCTACGAGTGTAACGCCTGCTCTGTAAACTTCATCAACAACGCTCTGGAAGTTAGCGTTCATTACAGGACCGCCAAAGCTCATGTTGATAACCCAAACGCCATCGTTCTTGGCCTGTCTGAGCTTTGCCATGATATCTGAATCTGAAAGTGCTGAAGCATAAGAAATGATCTTGGCTCCAGGAGCTACACCTGCACCACCGGCACCATTGTTTCTCTTTGCAGCGATAAGTCCTGCAACGTGTGTTCCGTGGTTACCATATGAAGGGCCACCGCCTGTTGCGCCATTGAACTCTGTGTGGCTTGTAAGAACACCACTATCAATTACTCCGACCTTAACCTTTTCGCAGTTCTTAAGGCCTTCCTCACCAAGTGCTTCCCAAGCAGCATAGGTCTCGATCATCTCATGATGCCACTGATAGCTTGAGTTAGTTGGTGTAAGGAATGGGTCGTTGAAAAGCTTGAGATTATTTCTAGCATTTTTCCAGCTATCAACTGAATCAAATGTGAAGTCTGCCTCTTCGCCAACTTCGATTTCTTCTGAAGTCTCCTCTGAAGCCTCGTCTGATGATCCCTCTAAAGAAGAATCTGCAGTCTCTACTCCCTCAACATTAAGCTCACCGAAGTGCTCTGGATCTATCTCAATAGGTTCTTCTATATGATAGAAGAAGTTAGGTGTTACTACTGGAAGCTCTACATCCTCATCAAATGCTAATGCATAAGCTTCTGCAACTGAAACCTCTGCCTCTGAAAGGTCAATAACTGCTACGCCATACTCGAAGCTCTTAAGAGTTCCTGAATATGCCTTAGCAACTTCCTCTGCGTGCTCCTTAGAATCTGCAAGGTAAACTACCTCGTCCTCTGCGTAGTCAACGCCCTCTTCAAGGCCAGCAAAACCGTCAAAATAAAGCTTCTCATTCTCAAGTGAAGCTTCCTTGATCTCCTGCTCTGTAGCTGTAAGTTCGTAGCCTTCTGGCATTCCTGTGATTCCATCAGGAAGCTCTGCCTCTGATGAAGCGTTTGAAGCAGCGTCATCTGATGAAGAAATGCTTGCTGCGTCATCGCTTGAAGCCTCTGAAGAAGCATCCTCGCTGCTCTCTTCTACAGAAACATCCTCTGATGCCTCATCTGAAGCCTCTGTATCTGCTGCGTCCTCACTTGACTGTGTAGCAGCTGCATCCTCCATAGAAGCTGCACTTGCTGCATCATCACTTGATTCCTCTGATGAAGCATCCTCAAGGACTTCCTCATCATCAACTACGATTACAGAAGAGTCTTCTGATGTAATATCAAGAAGGCTGCTTGTTTCGACGTCTGCAGCATTTACAAACTGTGCCTGTCCCACAAACATTGCTGCAGAGAGCGTCAGTGCCAATAACTGATTAATTTTTTTCTGAAACATTTTACACTCTCCCTATTTTTAACACTCCGGTAATTTTAATAAATTAGACATACTTTTTTCAAGTTTTTTCACAAAAAAAACACAGAAAATACACAAATCCCTGTCTGAGAAAATGTTTATTTGTGTGACAATTAAACGTTTACGAAACAGCAATTTGTTACGAACGTGTTAATTTCGCGTAAAATCCCCATGTCTAATTTATATACAATTGTAATAATATTTCGGTTGCAAAAAAATCTTTGAAATTGCAAAAAAATAAAACCCAATTCACCGGTTATGGCAAATTGGGTTTCATACTCTTCTTATTAATATGTTTAATAAAGACTCATTGTGTAGTTGATTGAAAGCTCTTTGTAGCCTTCCTTTTTTCCTCTTTCGATTACATCGGTAAGGCCCTCTTCTGTGTGGAAGGTTGCTACTCCGTATTCACACTTCACAAGTGTTATTCCATACTGCTTCGCAATCTCTTTGGCCTCAGCTTCTGTCTCCACAAGGCACATGAGCTCTTCACCCTCCGCAATGTTTGAGGATGGACTAATCTCTATAGCTGACACATCACCAGCAGATATCTCTTGAGTTGTAGGAACAAGTTCTTTTTCTGTGCCACATCCAAATAGTGAAAAAGGAAAAATCATAAGCATTGCTCCTATAATTAGTTTCTTCATATAATCACTCCTCTATATCTCTTTCTCTGGCGCCATTTACTTCACCTGATAAAAAGTGTCTGCGACATACTGAAACGTAGGACTCGTTGCCGCCCATCATGATCTGCTCGCCGCTTCTTACAATCTTGCCGTTACTCACTCTAGCGTTAAAGTGAGCTCTTCTTCCGCACCAGCAGACTGTTGGTACTTCCTCGATGTAATTGGCAATCTCCATAAGTCTCTTGGATCCTGTAAAAAGGTGGCTTGTAAAGTCTGTTCTAAGCCCGTAGCAGATAACAGGAAGGTCGTATTTGTCAACAACCTCCGCCAAAAGATCTACCTGCTCCTCTGTAAGAAACTGAGCTTCGTCTACGATGACGCAGTCAAGGTTTTTCCAGGAATCAGATTTCTTGGTAAACCATTCATTCTGAACAGTCTCAAGAAACTCCTCTACAAAGGTACACTCGGCCTCGAGACCAATGCGGGACTTTACTGTCTTTTCCCCGTCACGGTTTTCTGTGGCAGGCTTTAAAAGAATGGCGTTCTGGCCCTTCTCAATATAGTTATACCTTACCATAAGGGCATTAGCTGTCTTGGAGCTGCCCATTGCCCCATACCTGAAGTATAATTTCCCCATTGTTTACTCCCCTTCAATTATTTCTTGCTATTATTTATACATACACATTTTTATAATGTTGCATCTGTATATCATTATTTGCAAATTTAATTACTCGTTCCCCTGTAATACCACGAGCTTATTGTATGGAATCTCGATTCCAGCTTCTTTGAAGCGCTTCATTATCTCAACAAGACAGTCTGAACATGTTCTTGGATTATCCTTGAAGTCATGAGTCTCAACCAACACTCTAAGTGTTACACCGCTATCGTCGCAGCTCTTGCAAAGAACAGTAGGTCTTACTCCGTAGTGGTTTGGATGCTGTTCTATTACATCCGCCATGATATCCATAGCCTTCTGCATATCAGTACCATACGCAACTGACACTGTAATAGGAAAAGAAAATGAATTCTCCTGAGTGTAGTTAATGATGGTTGCACTACCTACAGTTGAGTTTGGAACATAGATTATCTCATTCTGGTAGGTCTTGATCACAGTGTGGCGAAGTGTAATATCCTCCACGTAACCTGCGTCAATTGAATCAATCTTTACCCTGTCACCGATGTCAAAAGGTCTGGAATGTGACGCCGAAAGTGCTATTCCGGAAAAGACATTGGCAAGAGTTGACTGTGCCGCAAGACCGAGAACTACAGCTGCAATTCCTGATGAAGCAATGGCTGTCTCCCATGTCTTTGAAAAGGCCGGGATCCCGCTAAGCGCAGTCAGAATAGCTACTGCCCAGATAAATGCAACTATAATACCCTTTAAGAAAATAAGGTGGAGCTTTCCGCGAAGGAGTTTCTTATTAATGCATTTATTAAGGATGAAATTAAGAAGGTATGCCACAATGAAGGGCAAAATGTAGTGGAGGAAAAAGTTTAGTACGTCCTTCATTATCTGTCACCCTCCGGAAACTTCACTATATTGCCTTTGCCGTCGTCTGCACAATCATCTTCGTTTTCACATTTCTCCTCAAAGCTATACTCGTCGTCCTCGTCATCACCCAGTTCATCAAACATGAGCATAGAATCGATGATATCCTCGAAGTCCTCCTGCAGTTCCTCAAAGGTATCCCCCTCGTATGTGTAGAACTTGCCGTCTATCTCAACTTCCCCAGTGTAGTAATCGCACTTCTCGTCATAGTTGACGGTGCCTGTATATCCCTCGTAGTGTAATTCTTTTTCCATATATTATCCCTTTAATCAAAACTTCTAGATTCTATGAATTTGTCAAAGCGTGGCAATCTGATTGAAAGATAGCCATACTGACTCCCATCCACTATACCACTATCTAACAATCTTGTCCTGTATGTATTAAAAGTATTTGATGTCATATCAGCTTTTTTGCGGATTTCTTCTACTTTGACAGCCTTGCCGCCATTTTCTTTTGAAAGATTATTTATTGCTCTTACAACTTTTCTATCACTTTCTGATAATTCATCCCAGATTTTTTCATAGGCAAGTTCAGAGAGCGTAACATCATATTTCCCGTATACTTCCTGAATTACAACATCTTCCGGTTTCTTTGCGTAGCTGAGCGCTTCCCAGTAATGATATCCAAGCGCCTGAAAAGCCAGCGAATATCCTTTGGTCGCATAGGCAAGTTCTTCTGCACGGCTTCTATCAAGCTCAAGCACCTTTTGATAATCTGCTGTAATAGCCGTAATATTCAAGCTACCAATCTCTTTTACCTTTGCTCTATATAAAAAGGTAAGAGATTTCTTATTCTTGATGACCTTGATATTCTCAGCAAGACTTGTCATCAAAACAAATATGTCATAATCTGCTCCTGCATAAGATGATAATGCATGTGAAAATCTGGCAACGTCACTGCAATAGGTTATTTCATCTATTGTCACCAATACTTTCTTTCCGGCCTTTTTCAAAACCTCAAGCATCATCTTTATGGCATCTTCTTCATTGGATGCTACCAGATTGGCATTCTCAATATGCACACCTACACCAAGAACGGAAAAATCCAGATTTGCCTTTACAAATAATGCCTTTATCTCAGGAATCAGGTAAAGTCCTCTTGCAAGGGAATCCAAAAGATTGCTCTCAGGATTAAGATCTAAAGTTATCCAATCCTCCATAGCACCAATCTTATTGCGGATATCTCCCATAATAACTGTCTTGCCCGAGCCTCTGACGCCAGTAATAAACATACCTCTATAAGTGGGTACTTCCCTAATGAAATTACCTATTATCTCATTTGTTATCATTGTCCTCTCAATGAATTGTGGAGGAATAAAGCTAAACTGCAAGGTATATGGATTTTTTAATAACTCAAATTTTCCCATGACATGCCTCCATAACTTACTTTCTTAATAAAACTTTACCACAACATTCCACAACCTTATTTTTCTTCCGCAACTTTCCACAACCTTCCACAACTTATTTTTTCTTCCACAACCTTCCACAACTTTTTTACCTCTTCATTATGACACGGCGCATAAAGCCCCAAAGCCATGCTAGAACGCCGCACACAGTCATAGACAGGATGCAGTAGATAACTGATGTGAGTAAAAGATGCGGAATGACATTCGGGTACAGTCCGTGTATAAGTGGCTTTAGGAAATTGCCAATTATGGGGTCAAGAAGATAGATGCCGAAAGTAAGCTTGCTGATGCCTGCAAGGGCTTTACTAATCTGTTCTGAAAATGGTTTTATAGTCAGGACGTACTTTATAATAAGAAAAAATGAACAGGTCATTACAAAATCCAGACCGCTGAAATTTGCGCCAGGCCCTTCATACCAGGTAAGAAAAGCTTCTATGACTACGGTGCCTGTAAACGCTGCAAGAAGCGCAATAAAGCCGCGTCTTTTTATACTTGTAATGTCTAAGCATCTATCCAGCCCATAGCCTATGATTGGATAAAATAAGCAGTCCGAAAGAATAATTGCAGGATTGAATTCTGCAGCAACATAAAACCCTGATGCTGAATATCTGTTTAGAAAAACGAACATCATCGGCAGTATACCAGTAATTAGCAGCCTTAATATCAAAAGATAAACAGTTTCCTTATATGAAAGTTCTTTTGTTATGTATCTCAAAAACACAAGAATAAGCAAAAGGCCGATGTAGGCATAAAGATACCAGTATGGGCCTGCGCCATCCACCTTAGCTGTAATAAACTGTCTGATAAATCCCGGAATATATAGATGACCTTTGTAAGAAAAATTGGCTACAAGACTGAAGCCTAGCAGAATCAGAAAAAAGCGGATTGCCTTCTTTAACAAATCTCTTAAC
>JAEEGL011516082.1_pt1 | contig 17055 bp, 14 predicted proteins | sample 9134231 | NCBI WGS metagenome assembly JAEEGL01 (sample SAMN16246548, study PRJNA631951) | gut metagenome | biome: gut microbiome; feature: rumen; material: fiber-attached | host: Bos | place: Iran: Karaj | collected 2018-10
TAATAACAATACAATTAATTCAAAAGATACTATTGATAAAAAAAATAATAATAATCAAACATCAAGAAAGCAATTAATAAAAAAAAAAGATTTTAAAATTTTAAAAGCATGTAATACAGATGAAAATCAAAAATTTAAAAAGAATTTTAAAATTGATTCATATAAATCAATGAAGAAAAATTTATCATATAAACCTTTAACAACAAAATCAATGACAAAATTAAATGAGTTAAAAAATAATAAAATATTAAGTGATGCAATTTTTCCAGAAAAAAATAATTTAAATAAAAAAAATAGAATTAATTTGAAATTAAATAATAATATAATAAATTCAAGAAATAAAGAACAAAAACAATTATTAACAACAAAATCAACAACAACATATATAAATGTAAATATTACTAAAAGAAAAAATTCACTTTCAAAAAATAGATTATGTAAAACTCCAAATGTATCAAAACCAGTTAGTTTAATTAAAAAAAATAAAAATATTAAAAATCAAATTAAATATAAAAATACTTACTCAAATTCAAAAAATAAAAAACCATTAAAGCTTAAAAAAGATAATAATCAAAATATAATAAAAAATAATAATTTATTTCCCAAAAATAAAGAATTAATAAAGAAAAAAATCCTAAACAAACTAAAATTAGATTAAACCATATAATTAACTTATTATATAAATTAACTATAAAAAAAGCAAAATTAAATAATATAAACAAAACAAAAAAAAAAAAAAACTAAAAACAAAACAAAAAAAAATATTATTTATTATATCTCTCCTTATTATAATTATTTTTATCATGATCATCCTTATTATCAATATTATAAACTTCTTTACTTAAATTTGGAATTTTAGAAAAAGTCATAAAAAATTCATTTAATTTAATAATTTTTCCCAAACCAAATTTTGCAGTATATAAAATTAAATGTTGTTTAAAAATACTTGCATAAGCACCACTTAAAAAAAGAATATCACCTTCTTGAACAATATCTCCTATATCATCATAAAAATTACATTGAATACATCCTGTGTCATCACCTACTAAATATTGAGTTATGTGACTTCCATTTTTTATTGTTGTTTTATTTAAATATTCTATTAATATTATTATTATGTCTATTCCTTTATCTCCTGGATGAATGTCTTTTATTTTTTTGTTAATTTGATAATTTAACATATTTTTTTTAAGGTTTTTTTATTTTTTTTATTTTTTAAATTAGTTTTTTTTAATTTAGTTTTTATATATAAGAAAAAGGTTATTTTTTATTTTTTTTTTTATTTTTGGTTTTTTTTTTAAATTTTTAATTTAAAATTTAAATTTTGATAAATGTTAAATATTGAAATTTAATTTAATTTATTTTAAAAAAAAGTTTTTTTAAATACCTTATTTGTAAACCAAAATAATATATATGATTTTAATTTTTTATTCTTTCTTTACTTTCTTTTCTTTATTTTTTAAGATTTTTTCCATTTCAATTTCTTTATCCTTTGGTTTAATTTCAATTTTTATATCATCATAATCAAAAGCATTTTTCATCATAGCAAAACCCAAAGCTAAAAATATTAAAAATTCCAAAGAAGGAAGTGCCTCATTATAAAACTTATAATTATTTTCAAATTTTTTCTTAAAAAATTCTCTATAATGTCCAATAGGATTATAATAAATAAATCCAGTAATAATAGTAAATAATCCAGTAATATATTGAATAACATTAATTCCTAAAATACTTAATCCAGAAAGAACAATTAAACCAATCATATAAATTTTATAAGTGTCTTCATCATCTTCTGGTAAATAATCATAATAATCATTATTAATATTTAAATCTTCTGTTAAAGTATGAAGTCTTCTCATAAAATCTCTATAGAATTTATAAGCTAATACTAATCTATATATTGAAAATACTATCAAACATTGATATAGAAATGCTCTTTTAAAACAATTTTTTAAATATTGAATAAACCCCATTTTTTTTTTTTTTTGGTTTTTATGTTTTATATTTTTTATATTTTTGAAAAAAAAATTTTTTTTTATTTTGGTTTATTTTTTTCAATAATTAAATATTAAATATTTATTTAATAAAAATAATAATAATAATAATAATTATTAATTTTTTTTGGGGATTTTTTTATATTTTTTTCTTTTCTGTTTCTTTCATTTTTTGTTTAATTGTATTAATTATTTTTGAAACATTTGGATTATTATTTGATTCCTCCATTTCTTTATCTTCATCTTCATCTTCTTCTTGACTTTTATCAATATTAATTTTAACAAATTTATGATCACTTGAATTATCAGATGAAGAAATAATATTTTTTTCATCATATTCTTTTTTAATATCTTCTTCTTCTTCTTCACTTTTTTCTTCATTTGAAATATTTTCTATTAAATTTTGTACTTCTTCTTTTATTTTTGCTAATTCTTCATTATCATGAGAAGTATTATTAATTTTAATATCTTTATTTATATTATTAATTTTAGGAAAATGTAAATGATTAATTTTAATAAAATTATCATTTGACTTTTCACTACTTGAAATAATTTTTTCTTCATTATTACTAATATTACTTGAATTATTAATATCACTATATTTATTATTATTATTATTTTTATTATTTATTTTTCTTTTTCTATTTAAAAATAATTTCTCAGTATTTACAACAGTTTTTCTTGCTTTAAATTTAGGTAAATCTTCATCATATTCATCATCATAATAATAATTATTATTTTTTCTTCTATTTCTTCTTATTTCTTTCCCATCATTAATCCAATTATATTTTTTACATAATAAATTATGACCATCATAATCAAAAAATATTTCTTCATCTTTTTTAATATCTTTTGAAGCATATAAACAAATTCTATGATTTCCACCTGCAAATATTATTTTAGAATAAGCATTTGCATTTAATTTACTATGATTAGCAAATCTTAAACAATTTCCCATAGTTCTTGAATCAATTGTATAATCATCATTTAAAGTAAATAAATATGTAGTTCCTTGTAAATCAATATATTCACTTCTTTCATTTAATATATTATTATCTATATATTCACCTACATATTCTCCTATTAAATCTCCTTTTTTAAAATCTTCTTTTGCAAATAATCCCCATCCTATAATTGAACTAATTCCAACTCCTAATTCTTTAAAAGTTTTTTTTCTTAAACTCATATTTTTACATACACAAACATTTCCTCTTTCTCTACAATCTAATAAATAAAAAACACAAATAAAAAAAAAATAATATAATTTATGTATATATATAAATAAAAATAATTAATAATATATTATAAAAAAATTAATACAATAATAATAATAAAAAATTATTATTATTATATCTTTTTTACATAATACATTATTAATAAAATAATAAATATACATATACATAAATATACATTTTTTTTTATTTATTTGAATTAAAAAAAATATATTTTACATGAACATAAATCAGGATCGCATTCTCTATCAGCATGAAAACAAGGACATTGTGATGTATTACATGGTCCTCTACAACGACATCCAGAATATTTTAATTTACATAATTGTTTATTACAAGCACAAAATTTTTCACAAAAACCTCTTTGAAAACAAGGACATTTTTCATTACATATTTCATTACCTAAATGTGAACATGGTTTATATGGTATTATTAAATCTATTTTTAAAAAGTAATTATATAATTTTTTTATTTTTTTACTATTTTTAACATTTTCATTTATATGTCTATATCTTTTTGTATCCATTCCTCTTTTTTTATCTTCTTGTTTTTCTTTTAAGAAATGTTCTAAATATTTTTTATTTATTACTTTTGTTATACTATAATCATTTGATAATAATCTTAAAAATATTATATAACAATCAATACTATTTTTTTCTGGTAAATTTATCATTTTCATACATTTTGAAATTGAACATGGTTCAAATTTTAAAATTTGAATTAATTTTTGTAAATATAATTCTAATATTATTGGTAATGGTTTAGAAAATGTATTATAAAATTCTGTTACTGTATTATCATTAATTTTTAACAATTCACAATAACATAAATCACAACAATTAACTTTAATAATATTATCTTCTTTTTTTAAAAAATCAATTTCTTTACAATAATGAAATAATTTTAAATTTTTGATAATTGAATTAAAATCAGTAGCAGCTTCAATTAATCTTTTATAAAATATATCATTTTCAATATTATTTGAATTTAAATAATAAATTCCAGTTTCAATCATTTTTTTATATGAAACTAAATAATCTTTAATAGAATAACATTGAGAAGAATCAAAATGATTATTAATTAAAGAATGAACATGACAATCATATATAAAACAAACAGGACATAATAATTCTTTACTAGTTTGAAATAAATTTTCATAATTTTTTTCTTCTTTTATTTCACAACTTGCATGAAAAAATTTAGTTTGACATTCTTTAATATCCCAATGTAATCTATCAAATAAAATTCTTATTCTTTTTATAATAGAACCAAGTGAAATTGAATGATTTCCAAAAATATTACATATTCTTTTATGAAATTCTTGAATATTATCTTTATTTTTTTTTAATAATGTTAAAAAAATTAAATTTGTTTGTAAATCATCTGGAAATTCATTCCACATATAACTTGGTATATGATTATATTTTTTTGTAACTTCTTCTATATTTTCTTCTCCAAAATAAGGATAAAATAAATTTTTTTCTTTTATTGAAAAGTAATTTTTTGTTAATGGATAACAAAAATTTCCTGGATCAATTGAAATTGAATATGGAAGTTCTTGAGTTAAACTTTTTATATTTGGTTTGTAAATGGTAAATTTTTTCTTTTTTGAATATGGTTGAAGTGATAAATTGTTTTTATTGATCAACTAAAAAATTATATTTAAATATTTTTTTTTTTTTACTTCTTTCTTAATATTAACACTATTTTGAATTAGCTCTTTTAATTCTGGTTCATTTAATTTTTTCATCTTTAGATCAGTCATAATATATTATTGAGCGGGTATTATTATTTTAATATTATTTAATTAAAAAGAACATTTATATAGGTTTCAAATATCATTTATTTTTTTCAAAGATTATGTTTTTCATATCTAAGAAATATATTAAAGTAAAAAAACATTATCTTTAATATTTTTTTTTAGTTTGTTATCATTTAATTTATGTTTATTAATGAGATTTAATATCATTAAGATAATTTATTTTAAATTATGAAAGTTAGTTTTTTATTAAGTAAAACGCAATATTTTAGTGAGATTTATTTGATTATTTGTTATTATTTTAATTAGTAAATCTTTTCAATTAGTTTTTTTTATTAAAAAATTTTTATTAATTTAATTATATTAAAGTAAAATATCTTTCATTCTATATAAAAAGAATTTTAAAAATCATTTACAAACTATATAAGTTTAATATTTAAAGTAATTTTATAGTAATATTTTATTTAATTATTCTAATTAATTTAAATCTTTTTCTTGAATTTGATTATAATTATATATGAATTTATATAGAATTGTTATATTTAATTATAAGTTTTTATTTCTTTATACTTATTTTATCTCTTTTGGTCATCAAAAGGTCGACAATATATATTATAATATTACATATCACAAAATTTTTAATGTCAAATAATATTAAAATTTTTGTTGAATAAATTAAAAATTATATAATTATACAAATTACCACCTTTAGTATAGAAAAATAATTGAAGAATAACAAATCAATTATCATTAATAAATAAATTTAAAATTATTTATCGAATAATCGTATATTATACTAAATATATTTTGTTTAAAAATAATGATTATAAAAATTATAATAAGTTTATTATTAAATTAAAAAAAGTTTTAATCTAAAAAAAGAATACATTAATGTTTTTCTTTTAAAATAATAATTTTAAAGATAAGTATATTAGAATTAAAAAAAACCAAATATTTCATTTTTAATTCTAAAAGAACAATATATTTTAATATTTATCAATAAGAACAATTTAATTATATCCAATATAATATATTTTCTTTCCCAAAATAATTAATTAATTTAAATCAAATAATAAAAAAAATAATGAGTAAATCAAAATACATAATAACAATATCAATAATACTAATAATATACATAATATACACAAAAACAAAAAAAAATATAGAAGAATTCGACATAGTAATAGTAGGTTCTGGTTTAGCAGGATTAATATCAGCATATGAATCATTAAAAATATCAAATAACAAATTAAAGATACTTTTATTAGAAAGAGAATTAAAATATGGTGGAAATTCCTATAAAGCAACAAGTGGAATAAATTTATTAAATTCAGAAGCTCAAAAAAAAAAAAATATATCAGATTCCTTTTATCAATTTTTTAATGATACAATAATATCATCAAAACAAAAATCAAATCCAATTTTAGTATCAGAATTAATAAATGACTCACAAGAAATATATAATTATTTTTATAATATGGGTATTTACTTAACAGAAATTAATATTTTAGGAGGACATACAATTCCAAGAACTCATCGTCCTCCAAATTCTCCTATTGGATATACTTTAGTATCAAGTTTATATAATTTATTAATTTTTAATGGGAAATTATATTTTAGATTTAATTCAACTGTAACTGAAATTTTATATAATGAAAAAAAAAATAGAATTTATGGTTTAAAATATAAAAAATTAAATCAAATTTATGAAATTAAATGTAAAAATATTATTTTAACTTGTGGTGGATATGCACATGATTTTGAAGAAGATTCTTTATTAAAAGAATTTACTCCTAATTATATGAAATTTCCTACTACTAATGGAAATTTTAGTAATGGTTTAGGTATGAAAATTGCAAGAAAAATTAATGCTCAATTAATTGATATGAATTATATTCAAATTCATCCTACTGGTTTTGTTGATTTAAATAATAGATTTGAAAAAAATAAATTTTTAGCTCCTGAATTATTAAGAGGTGTTGGAGGGATTTTAATTAATTTTAAAGGAGAAAGATTTTGTAATGAATTAGGAACTAGAGATTATGTTACTAGGAAAATAATTGAAAATTGTAATAAAGTTAATAGAGATGATATTGATCAATATGAAAGTTATTTAATTATTAATGAAAAAGGTTTTAAAGATTATGGTTTAAATATTAATTTTTATTATAATAAAGGTTTATTAAAAAAATATTCAAATTTCAAATCATTTTCAGAAAAAAATAATATTAACTTTACAATATTAAATAATACAATATTTAAATATAATGAATATGTAGATAAAGGAGAAGATAATTTTGAAAAAAAAATATTTTACACAAAATTTGATATAAATTCAACAATATATGTAGCAATAATAACACCATCAATACATTATACAATGGGAGGAATAAAAATAAATTCAAAAGCAGAAGTTTTAAATATAAAAGATAAGGTAATTAAAGGTTTATATGCAGCTGGTGAAGTTACAGGAGGAATTCATGGTGCTAATAGATTAGGTGGTAATTCTTTACTTGAATGTGTTGTTTATGGAAGACGTGCTGCACATAGTGCTTTTAATAATATGAAACATTTAAAATAAAATTTTTAATTTTTGTGATTTTATTAAAATGATTTATAGATAGTTATATATTATTATTTAATATATATTTTTAAATTATTATCATACAAATTCCCAAAAAAATAAAATTTTTTTTGAAAACCTAAATATTAAAAAAAAAAAACCAAAAAAAAATATAAATATATAAAAAAAAAAAATGATAAACATTTAATCATCATTTCTATGAATTTGTCTATCATTTTCATAAACTAAAATTTTCTGTTTCATTTTATTTTTAACACCAGTATAATTATCAGTATTAAAAGTAAAATTTCCTTCTTTTTTTCCATTAATCCACATTCCTTTTAAAACACAACCATTTTTAAAAATATAAACACCTTTTCCATCTCTTAAATCATTTTTATAACCTCCAAAATAAACATCTCCATTTTTAAAACAAAATTCTCCAAAACCATCCATTTTTTCATTATTCCAAGAACCATAATAATTTTGTCCATCATTCCATTTATAACAACCATCACCATTAACTTTTCCATTCATAAAATTTCCAATAAATAAATTTTGATTTTCTGTTCTAATAAAACCAAAACCATTAAATAAACCTTCATGAAAATTACCACAATAAAAATATTTTTTTGTTGTATATTCACCATAACCTTCAAATAAATTATTATGAAAAAAACCTTTATATTTATATGAATTAGTAATTAAATATCCATATCCAAATTTAATTCCATTTCTAAATTCACCATAATAACATTCTCCATTTTCTTTTATTAACATTCCTATTCCATGATAATTATTTGATTTAAAATAACCACAATATTTAAATTTTATTTCTTTTTCTCCTTTTATTCCTAAATGCTCTATGTAATATTCTTTTCCTAATCCACATTTTTGATTTATATTTTCTTTATATGAACCTTGATAATATACTTTTCTATTATCTTGAAATGTTTTAACTGAACAATAATGTTTTTCATCTTCTTCTAATTCTTCTATTATTTCTTCAAAAAATGGACCATTTTGTCCTATTAAAATTTCCTTTTTATCATTATTTGTTACTACAAATATATGTTTATCTTTTAATCTTTCTGGAATTGTTTTTGAATGAATTTGTTCAAAATCAAAATATAATTTTCCTACTTCTTTTTCTAAATTTCCTATATTATAATTTTGACTTAATGATGTTAAAAAATATACTCTGAAAAATATTTGAAAATCTGATGAAGAGTTTATTTTTTTTATATTTGCTTTATCAAATTGTTTAAAATTAACATCATTTACATTAAAATCATCATCAAATGAACTATTATTATTATTATTATTTATATTATCTTTTTTTTTATTTGTATTTATTTCATTATCACTATTATTTGATTCATTATCATCTTCATCATCTACATTATAAATTTTTGATATTGGTTTTTTAGTTGAAAATTTCATATGTATATTTGATATTTTAAAAAAAGAATTATAAAATTCACTTATTTTAGAACGTAATTTTCTCAAACCATTAATTGAAAAATCATATTCTTGTTTAAATGCAAAATATAATTCCCAACTTTGTTTTATTGAAAATTGAGAAACTATGTTAAATAATCTTTTTTTTTTATATTGATATAATGATATTACTTCTTGTTTAAATTTTTTTCTTGATTTATATCCTTTGAAATGAGATTGAATTTTTGTTGCTGCTTTTATTTTTAAAGGATCTATTTTTTTTATTTCTAATTCTGATGATTGTTGTTGTTTACATGATACATTACATTTTGTTCCCATAAAAATTAATTTTTTTGATTTTAAAAATTAAATAAACTTAATTATATTTTTTTTTATTTTTATTAAAATATTAAACTTTTTTTTTATAGAATAAATGTCTACAATTGAATTTGAGATTCATTCAAATAAAAGTGATGATGTTAATATTTCATTAGATAAAAATAATCATTCTGTTGATTATTTGAAAAAGGTAATTAGTAAAAAATTAAAAATTAAAAATCAAGAACAAATTTCTTCAATAACATTAAATTATGATGGTAAAGAAATTATTATTGATGATGATATGGCAGTAAAAATTTTATTTGATAAAGTTGAAAAAAATATTTTTAAAAATAAACTCTATATTAAATATAATGATAAAGTTCAAACAAAAAATGATAATGAGGAAATTTTAAAACCAAAAAATCTTCCAAAAAAAAATATTGAAGATGTAATTGATTATTTATTAATTAATATGAAAGAAACACTTATGAATGAAATGAAAGAAAAAATAAATGAAGATAAAATGATTTATAGAGGTCATAAATGTAATAATTGTGGAAATAATATTATTGGTCATTTATATCAATGTTCTGAATGTCCTCAAGAAGATAATTCTTTTTATTTATTATGTAATAAGTGTATTGAAAAAAATTTAAAGAAACCTTTTCATGATCATAAATTTTATATTTTATAAAAAAAATTTTTAACTATTTTATTAAAATAATTTAATAAGAAAAAGATTAATTAAATTTAAATATTTAAGATATTTCATTTTTATTAATATATTTAAAAAAATAAATTTTGATAAATTGAATTTATAAATAAATGAAATTTAATATCATTATCCAAAAATATTTATAATCAAAGGATAATAAGGAAAAATAAAAAGAGAAAAAAAAATAACAATAAAATAAAATAAAATAAAAACAAAAATAAAAATTAAAGGATGTTTTCTTTCATTAATAAAAAAACTACAAATTCTTTTATTGACTCCAGTTATAAAAACAAGATATCCAACAATAATACAAATAATATCAAAAAAAATATCAGATTTTTTTCTTCTTTTTAAAAATTTATTTCTAAAAAATATTTTACAATAATTTTGTGATCTTTGATTTAAATGTTCATCATTATATTCTTTAAAACAATATTTACATAATTGAAAAGAACAATTTAAACATTTAACATATAAATTAGAATTTCTTCCAAATAAAGCAGGTTTACCACATTTAGTACAAACTAAATTTTTTAATTTTAAATAACATTTTATTATATCATTTGGTTTTTCTGTAAATTCACATATATTTCTATTAAATAAACATTTATCATATATTTCTTCTATTTTATTTATACAATTTAAATTATTTTCTGATGAATTTTTCAATAAAGTAAAATTTCCTTTTTTATTTTTTATTTTTTTAAAGTAAGAAGGAGAAATTAAAGAACGTATTATTCTCATATCTAAAAATTTATCACATGTATATTTTGGACATTTACAAGTAAAAATTCCTAATTCTATTAATTCTTCATAATAATTTCTTCCACATACTTTACAAAATTTATGAATGCATAAATGAGTTGAATATAAAGTTAAAAAAACATTATCACAAATAAAACATTTAAATTTCAAAAATGATATTAATTTTCTGGCATTTTCATTTTTTTTTCCTATACCTGATTTTGAATTTAAAAAAAATGTTTACTTGCTAAAGAAGTTTCTCTACTTAATAATAAATTATTTGAATGGTTCATTTCTTTTAATTGAATTGTATTTGCTCTCTTTTTAATAGGTGATTTATATATAAATGATAAATAATTTTTTTGAGTTATATTTCTATTTGATGGTACTGATCTTTTTGTATTTAATTCACTTTTTTCATTTGGTATTGTTAGAATTTGTTCTTTGTTTTTGGTTATTTTTTTATTTATTTCATGTAATATTAACATTATTTATAAAATAAAAAATTATTTTTATCATTTTCGAATCATATTATATTTTTTTATTGTTTTATAAAAAATAAATAATATTTTTTATTATAATTAATTTAAATATTATTCTTTTTATCCTAAATCTTATTAATTATTAAAAAATAAATTAATTAATTAAAAAAATAATTTTGTGACATTCAAAAGATAGTCTAAAGAATTCTTTTATTAAAAATAAAATATAAAATCCTAATATAACCTTATCTTAAGGTCCAAAACTCCTAAATTATCATATTCAAAATTTAAAAAAACCATAAAATTATAAAAATCAATATATTACAATAAAAAAACTTCAAAAAACAAAATTTTAAAAATCATATAAAACATATCAAACAATTTTTTTTTATAAAAATGGGTGAAATAAAAGTACAACTTCACAAATTTAACAACAAATACGTGGGAGAATTACAAATTCAAAAGAATCAAAATTACCAAAATCAACAAGACAGTACATTCATAGTAATTTTAGACATTTCTGGTTCAATGGGTCAAAATGTAGGAAGAATAGTAAAAAATTATTTACCAAAAACATTACGACAACTTGGTATAAAAGAAGATGAAATAATACATTTAATAACATTTGAAAGTAATACAGAATATACAAAAATTCCATTATCAGAATTATCAAATTCTTCTTTATCTGCTCGTGGTGGAACTACAATGGAATATGTATTTGATAAATTAAAAGAAATAATAAAAGATGAAAATAAATCATATAGAATTTTAACTATTAGTGATGGAGAAGTTTGGGATCAAAAAGAAACTTTAATGAAAGCTTGTGATTATAAAGAAAGTTTAATGGATAAATTTATTATTAATTCACAAGCTGTTAGATTTTTTACTTCAAGTTCTCAACCTGATACTACTGCTTTAAGTTCTGTTTTACAATTTAATACTTTATCAGAAGCTAATTTAGTTGATATTAATTATTCTAGTGAAGCTGATATGATTTGTAATACTATTGCTTCTGTGATTTCTGATGTTGGAATTGGTGTTAAAATTAATTTAATTGGAAATAATTTAAGAAATACTCCTTGGAATGAAAAATCTAATAATATTAATTTAAATTTTGGTAAAAATATCTTTTGGGTTGATGATTTAGAAGATTTAAAAATTAAAATTGGAAATGATGAAATTAAATGTGATGTTGAAATTGGAGAAGATATTAATGAAAATAATTTTGAAGTTATATTAAAGGATAAATTAAATGCTATTATTAATAAATTGAAAGTACTTAAAATTGTAAATACTGAACAAGCAAAAAATGAAATGAATAAAATTGTAAATAGTTTTAAAGAATTTGAACAATTATTAATAAATAGTGAATCATTAGCATTAAAAGATAATAAATTATCTTCAAGAGTAACATTCATAAAAAAATTAATAAAAAAAAGAGAAGGTTCAATTATAAATAAATTTAATCAAATAATAAATGATGATAAAATAAATCAATTAAATAGTCAACAAAAAGCAGATTATTTAAGAAATGTTGATAATACTAAAAGTGGTAAATCATTAGCAAAAAGAGCTTTTGTAGAAGGAATTGATTTTGATTCAATTGCAAGAGAAGAAGTTAAAAAAATGGCAGAACATATAAATGAATTAAAAGATATTGATGATTCAAATCATTTACAAAGTTTTTATTCACTTTCTACTACATTAGAAGGAATTAAAACAGTTTGTGATTTAAGTAAAGATGAAATTTTTGAACAAATTGAAATAAATGATATTATTAAATTATTAAATATTGTTGGAGTTGGTGTATATGGAAATATTGGAAATTATCCAGATCCTTTTAATTATGTTATAAAAAATATTTATCCTGGATGTTATATTAGTTTAAGTGATATTATCACAGTTGAAGAAATTAATAAAAATACAATTGAAGTTCCTGGAATAAAAGAACCAATTAATAATGCAATTCCTATTTTTGATAATGAAAAAATTCATAAATTTTTAAAGGATTATGCACCAAAATTATTAGAATATATTTCATCAATTGGAATGAGAAGAATTTTAAGTGAAATTCCTAGTACTTTTGAAGCAAGTATTATTATTGGTAATTGGAAAATGATATGTGAATTAACAAAAAATAAAAGTGAAATTTATGTAAAAACATTAATTGAATTAATTAAATCTACACAATTTCAATGTGGAAATCATTATTTAAATGTTATTAAATGTGTTGAAAATTATAAAAGTGATGATGGTTTAAGTATGTATTTATATAATTATGGTTTTGCTAATATGCTTTCTCCTATTTATGAAATTGCAAAAAAAAATAATGTTAATAATGAAAATATTCAAGCAATGTTAAGAGCAATTTTCCAATTTGAAGTTTATCAAAATATAAGAGGTTTAATTAGAAAAAGTGAAAATCCTGTTAAATTTGTTAGTGAAAGTATTGAAAGTTTATTAGGAATTGATTATGTAAAATATGGAACAAAATTACCTGAATTATTTACTATAAATCCATCTCCTCAATTTCATGATGAATATGAAATTAATAAAGAAAAGTTAAATGAATATAAAAAAAAATTTGGATGGACTTTTAATATTTCTCAAATATATTCATATTATTTAACTTCTCTTTCATCTGATCCAATTAAATCTTTTAGTGAATTACCAGAATATAATTATGAATGTATTAAAAAGAATTTTGGAATAAATTATGATTTGGATTTATTTTTCTGTTTTAATATCATTCAATCATTTTTATTTAAAGAAAAAATTGATAGAGTAAATGATGATGAAAAAAAAATGAAAATAAAAGATTTATCCAATTTCGATAAAGTAAATAAAGATATTAAAGATTATGTAAAAGGATTATATGCAGCACAATATGATAAAGAAAATAAAAATCAAATAAAAAAACAACTTGATATAATATCAAATGAATTAGTATCATTACTTTTATCATCAAAAACAAAAGAAGAATTTTTAGATTTAATGAGAAATGGTATAACAAAAGGATATTTAACTCATAAAATTCAAGATGAAGCAACAAAAGGTTACATTGAATTAAAAAATGGAATTTTAGATGAATCAAAAGAAATTCCATTAAGATATGAAAAAATAGAATATTTACTTTTAGCAAAAGATGAAAATGATAAGGAAATATGGAATAAAGGAAATTCTTTAAGATCAAAAATTGGTGATTATAAAAAATTAGTTGAAAAACTTTATCCTGGAAAATGGAATGAATTAATAAAGAAAATAAAGTCACATTCTATTCATAAATATAGAGAAAGAATTAATAGACAAGGACATTCAAATGATAAACCTTCTTATTGGGGACTTGGATTTGATACTTTAAGTGAAATGGTTGAAGCTTATCAAAAAGAAGAAGTTGAGAAATATAAAAGTTTACATAAAAATTGTTGTGGGTTAACTTCTGCTGATGGAATTAGTTTGAAAGAAGAAAAAAAAAAAGAAAGAAAAATGAAAAGAAAGAATTTTAAGAAAATGAAGAAAGAAGGGAAGAAAGAAGAAAAGAAAGAAGAAAATAAAGGAAAAAAAAAATAGGAAAATGAGAAAGGAAAGTGAACTTTATATATTTTCTTTTTTTTAATTAATAATTATTTAATATTTAAATTATGAAATATTTAATTTTAATTGTCTTATTTTTTTGATTTAATTTTTATATTAAAATTAAATATTACAATTCCTTTTTTATATTTATTTATAATAATTAAAAAAAAAAAAATAAAAAAAAAATAACAAAATAAAAAAAATAATTGATTATATAAAAACAGCTAACATTAAATTAAATAAAACTAAAAAGAATAAAATAAATGTCAAAATACTTAATCACAATATTACTATTTCTCTTATCAATAGTATCATCATCAAAATTACAAAAATCTCATTGTGTTGCATATGGAGGTGACTGTGATGCAACATCATATTGTTGTTCTGGAATGGTATGTAAAGATTATAGATGTGCAGTTAAAGGAACAAAAGATAATCAAGAAGCTTGGGCTCCTGATGGAGTTAAATGTGATTGGTTCCATCATTGTGGAAAAAATTATAAATGTGAAAGTCATAGATGCGTTTTCTTAATTAAAGATGTTATTAAAGCTTTAACTAAAAAAGTTAAAAAAATTGCTGAGGATACTGTTTAATGTTATTTATGGATTTTTTATAGTTTTTTAAATATTCAATCAAAAGAATAAATGATACTTTTTAAAATTTTTTTTTTTTGGATAAATATAGTTTTTTTTTTTTTGTTTTTTTGATTTGTTTGTTTTTTTTTAAATGTTTATTTTTTTTTTTAATTTAGAATTTTTGTTATAATATTAATTCACATTTTATATTTTTTTGTATTATTATTGATAAAAATTAAATTTGATTTTTTTAATATATTTCAAAAAAAAAAACAAAAAATGAAATCTATAAAAGATGAATTAAGAGAATTATCAGAAAATGAATTCAACAAAAATTGTTTCGATTGTTGTAAAAATAAACAAATAATATAATAAAAAAAACTAAAAAAATTATAGTAAGAATCCCAGCAAATTTTGGTTCAATTTCAGAAGGAATATTCTTATGTATGCAATGCGCAGGTGCACATAGATCATTTAATCAACCAATAAAATCAATAAATTTAGATCAATGGACATCAATAGAATTAAATCATATGAAAGAAGGTGGAAATAGGAATTTACGTATATTTTTAAATTATTATTCAATTCCAAGAGGAATAAAAAGAGAAGTTGTTTTTATTTCAAAAATAATGACTTTTTATAGAAAAAGAGTATATTAATAATATTTTTAATTTCAAAAAAATTTTTTTATTTATTTATTTTAGTTAAAAGCTAAAGCAATGAATATTCCTTTTAATGAAGAACCACCAAAAGAAGAAGAAAGATTTAAAATTGATAATTCTGATTTAAATAAAGAAAATGGTATTTTATATAAGAGAACTGATATTAAAAATGGAGAAAAAACTTTTGTTTCTAGATCAATTAGTGAAAATCAATTTATTAAAGATACTTATAAACAAAGTAAATTTGATGGAATTGAAAATGAAACTGATGATGAAGATGATTATAATAATAATGAAAATAATAATAATTCTTATTTAAGTATGTTATATAATGGATTATATAATGGAATTGGTTATACTTATGGTTTTTTTTCTAATTTAGCTTATAAAGGTTATTCTTATTTTACTTGGAAAAAAGTTGGTCAAGATGAAAAAGAAAGTGATGAAAAGAAAGAAAGTTTACTTGATGAAAATGATAGAGATGATCAAATTTAAATAAAGAGAATTTTAATTAAAGTAAGATTAATTTTTTTTTTATTTGTTAATAAAATTTTTTTTATTATTAATATTTTATTTATTATTATATTAAGAATTTATATTTTTTTTATTTTTTTTTTTTTCTATTTTTTAATTAAAAATATCTATTTCATCTTTTTCGAAATTTTTATTTAATTTTGGTTTTTTTTTCTTTTTATTTTTAACATCAATCATTTCAATATTTTGTTCATTATTTATATTTATTTTATCAGTTTCTTTACTAACATTTTTCTTTTCAGTTTCTTCAGTTTCTTTATCTTCTTCTTCTTCAAAATCATCACTATTTTTATTTTCAAATCCATTATCTTTTTCATCTTCTTCTTCATCATTTTCTTCTTCATCTTCTTCTTCTTTTTCTTCTAAATCAACAATATCATTACTAGAAACTCTTTTAGTTTCAGGTTCATATTCTTTATTTAATAAATATAATACAAAAGATAAATAATAAAACATTA
>JAEEGL010089591.1_pt1 | contig 17054 bp, 17 predicted proteins | sample 9134231 | NCBI WGS metagenome assembly JAEEGL01 (sample SAMN16246548, study PRJNA631951) | gut metagenome | biome: gut microbiome; feature: rumen; material: fiber-attached | host: Bos | place: Iran: Karaj | collected 2018-10
AATCAAATACTAACCAATAAAACTTATTGTAATATGAAGATTTGTAACAAAATGTTTGCTGAAGGTCTCGGTACCTTCGTGCTGGTACTCGGTGGCTGCGGTACGGCTCTCTTTGCCGGACATGCTGTCGGATTCCTAGGTGTGGCCATCGCCTTTGGTCTCACCGTTATCGCAATGGCCTATGGTATCGGCCATATCAGCGGCGCACACCTCAATCCCGCCGTATCGTTCGGCGTGTGGGTCAACGGCCGTATGAAATTCACCGAGATGCTGCTCTATTGGCTGAGCCAGTGCATCGGTGCCGTAGTTGCGGGTGCTGTCCTGCTGTTCGTCTGGAAGAGTGCCGATTTGGGTGCTACGGGAGTCTTCGCCGCCAACGGTTATGGTGATGCCTTTAAGGCTGCCGCAGGCGACAACTATCATGCTCTCAGCATGTGGGGCGCCTTTGCTGTTGAGGCTGTGCTGACCTTCATCTTCCTGATGGTTATCCTTGGTGCCACCGACGAGCGCAGCAATCCCAAAGCTGCAGGTCTCGCTATTGGTCTCACTCTCACACTGATCCACCTTGTAAGCATTCCGTTGACCAACACCAGCGTCAACCCCGCCCGCTCGCTGAGCCAGGCTATCTTCAGCGACTGCGCCACTTGGAGTGCATGCAGCCAGCTGTGGCTATTCATCGTCGCTCCGCTCGTGGGTGCCGCTCTCGCCGGTCTCGCCTACAAGTGCATCTGTGGCGAATGCTGCTGCAAGAAGTGCAAGAAAGACTAACCTTTTGCATGCCAAACAAAAAGAGGGCGCCCTACAATACGGGGCGCCCTCTTTTTTTATTTATTGTACGGACAAGCCAACTGGCAGATGTCGCATCCTAAGGTATAACCTCTTGTATCGACGTCGGGCGGTAGAGGTCTGGAATTATGGGTTGTGTAGTATGCTGTACAGCGGCGAACGTCGATCATTGGGGCTCCGTCGGCGGCAATGGCGCCGTTGGGACAGGCTTCCATGCAGAGGTTACAATCGGTGCAACGTGAGGGTAGGGGAGAGTCGTAGCAATCACATTCCATGGTTGTTACCAGCTCACCGAGGTTCACCCAGCTGCCCCACTGCGGGGTAACGAGCAGTGTGTGGCGACCAATCCAGCCTAATCCGGCACGGGCGGCCCAGTGTTTGTCGGAGATGGGTACGGTATCGCAGCATGCTTTCGCTTCGATACCAAGCCGTTGGCGAAGATTGAAGAGCATATCCTTTACCACTTTGTGGTATTCTCGGTGTTGGGCATAGGCGGCAACGCCGTCGGTGCGGCCGCTTTCAGGCGGACCATAAGAGCTTACAACACAGATGACTGACTTTGCGTTGGGTAGGAGCAAGCGCGGATCCATCCGCTTGTCAACGTTACGCTCCATATAGTCTAACTCTCCATTCCAACCGCGAGCAAGCCATTGGCGCAGAGGATATTCTTCGTCGGAGAGTGCGTCGGCGCGTGCAATGCCGCAGGCATCAAAGCCCACCTCGAGGGCAATGTGCTTTACCTCTTCGCTATTCAGCATCAGATTGATACTTGGCTTTCTTCGAGCCTTCGTACAATTCGAACTTCAAGAAGCGGCAGTCGAGCGAGCCGTTCTGCACGGGAATCTTCTTCGAAGGGTGCAATCCGATATGCTTCATGGCCTCGAAGTCGCTGGTAATGAGCCATACTTCGCAGTCTTTACCGTAACGTTGTTTGAAGGTGTCGCCCAATTTTTCGTACATCGCGTTGAGGTCCTCAACCTTGATACGCTCGCCGTAAGGCGGGTTGGTAACGATGAGGGTCTTTCCTTCGGGCGGATCCTGTTCGGCGAAGTCGCCGATATGGAGCATTACGTCATGGTGTAACTTGGCGTATTCCAGGTTCTTCTCGCATTGCTCGATGACCTGCGGGTCGATATCGTTGCCCCAAATCTCGCCTTCATAGTCGATAGAACCAATCTTGCGGTCTTCTTCGTTCTTGACGCTTTTCCATTCGCCGAGATTGAATTCCTTCCAGCGCATAAAACCGAAGCGGTTGCCGCGATAGTATTGGGCGGGTATGTTATTGGCCATCATGGCGGCCTCGATGAGCATAGTACCTGAACCGCACATGGGATCGTAAAAGTTGCAGTCGCAGTTCCATCCGGCCAGTTTGAGCAATCCGGCAGCGAGCACCTCGTTGATGGGTGCAACACCCACCCCTTGGCGGTAGCCGCGCTTGTGGAGCGAGTCGCCGCTGGCGTTCATGAGCAGCGTTACGTGGTTGTCGCGTATATGCAGATTGAACTTATAGTCAGGCTGTTCGGTATCGATAGAGGGACGCTTGCCGAAGTTTCGTCGGAAGCGGTCGACGATGGCGTCTTTGGTCTTGAGGGCGGCGTAGTAGCTGTGGGTGAACACCTCGCCACTAGTGGTGCTGTCGATCATGAAGGTGCAGTCGACGTCCAATATCTTCTCCCAGCGAATCTTATACACCTGGTCGTAGAGTTCCTGCTCGTCGTTTGCATCGAATTCGGCAAAGGGTTTGAGGATAGCTAAGGCCGTGCGGCAGCAGTAGTTGGCGCGGTAGAGCAGGCGCATGTCGCCTTCGAACTCGACGGCACGTGTGATGGGCGTAACGTTCTCTGCCCCAAGGGCGCGCAGCTCGTCGGCCAACACCTCCTCGAGGTTTACCATCGTTTTGGCTACCATCTTGAATTTCTGAGTGGTGGAGCCGCTATTGGCTATCACCTTCCCCCGTTCTTTCTGTATTATCATTTTTTATTTTTTGTTTTCTCTGTCGCCAGAGTGTTTTGCTTGCGCGGTTCTTTTTCTGGATAGAGTTGTTGTAGATGCTGATATTCAGTTCGTAGCCAACGAGCAATACAAGGCAGTTGAAGAATATCCAGAACATGAGCATCAGCAGGGTTCCTATCGAGCCATAGAGCAGGTTGTAACGGCTGAAGTTGTTGAGGTAGATTCCTAAAGCCCAGCTCAGTACGAAGAACATACCTGTGGAAAGCACCGAGCCTGCCGAGAAGAACCCCACACGTTGCTTCTTCACCGGAGCCCAGTAGTAGATTATCGACACAGCCAGCAAGGTGGCGAAGGTGAGTAGAACCCATCGTCCGATGTTGAATAGCAGAGTGTTGGCTTTGGTAATGTTCATCCATCCCTGCGAGAAGATAATTTGCAGAAGGTATTTGTGGCCGATTAGCAGGCTGAGAACCAGCACCAGAAGTGTGTAGAGCACGAACACCAACGCGATGCAAATCAGGTAGCGCTCAACCCACGGGCGCTTCTCGATACTCTGGTTGGCGAAGTTGAGCGACGACATCACACCGTTCATGCCATTGGCGGCCAATAGGATAGATGATATGAAACCTATCGACAACAGGGTCGAATGGCGATGTCCCATAACGTCGTTTACGGTGTTCGATAGCGGACCCAGAATGGCTTCGGGCACTATTCCTCCGAGGCCGGTAAGCAACTCATCCTGAAGGCCGTCGACTGGGAAGTAGGCAATCAGGGTGAAAAGGAAAATCAGCAGCGGCGGAATGGCCGTCATAAACGAGTAGGCCAACCCTTTCGAACGTTGCCAAAGTGTTCCGTTGAAGATACTTACGAGGATATATCGCAGCACATCGTAGACGGGTACGCCGCGATTGCCGGGCAGAGCGAAGTTCTTGAGGAAGTAGAGCGTGCTGCGTACCCACCTGCGGTAGAGCATCTGCCGCCCTTTGTGTTTGGCTTTGCCTGCGTATAGTCGTATGTATGCCTTACTTTTGGCCACCATCTTGGGATTGTCAATTATTTCTTTACCAGCGAGATGTCGAGGCTCTTGATGTGATGGGTGAGGGCTCCGACCGAGATGAAGTCGACCCCCGTTTCGGCATATTGGCGGAGGGTCTGCTCGGTGATACCGCCGCTGGCTTCGGTCTCGTAGCGGTGGTCGATGCGGCGTACCGCCTCACGAAGGGTATCGGTATCGAAGTTGTCGAGCATGATGCGGTCAACACCGCCGTGATTGAGCACCGTCTGCAGCTCGTCGAGGTTGCGCACCTCGATTTCGATACGCAGGTCTTTGTTCTTTGCTTTCAGGTAGTTGCGGGTGCGGTCGATAGCATTGACTATGCCTCCAGCAAAGTCGATGTGGTTGTCCTTGAGCATCACCATATCGTAGAGGCCGATACGATGATTGGTACCGCCGCCACAATGGACAGCGTATTTCTCGAGGAGACGCATGTTGGGAGTCGTCTTACGGGTGTCAAGCAGCTTGGTATCAAGGCCTTCGAGCATCCGAACCATGCGGTTGGTCTCGGTGGCGATACCCGAAAGGCGCTGCATGAAATTGAGGGCTGTACGCTCGGCGGTGAGGATACTTCCGGCGTGCCCGTCGATAGTCATAATCACGTCGCCCTTGCAAACACGCTCGCCGTCGTGCTTCAAGATACATACTTTCAGACTGTTGTCCACTAGGTTGAACACGCGTTCGCCCACTTCGGTGCCGCAAATGATGCCGTCGGCTTTCGCCACCATCTTGGCCGAATTCTCCGCATCGGGCGGGATGCATGCGAGGGTCGAGTGGTCTCCGTCGCCGATATCTTCGGCTAAAGCCATTTTGATTAGCTGGTCAAGATTGTCAATGTTCTGCATAACAGTCTGATTATAAGTTGGTAAATAAAGTATTTGCCGCGTCTGGCGGCCATACTTTTCCATTGCAAAGATACACATAAAATGTCAATTGTCAAAATATATTAGAAACTTAAATTTAAAATTGTTCGCGGAAACTCACTAACTGCTATGGAATGAGTGTGTTTGCGTTTTATATTCGTTTCTCTGGTATTTCGGACTATTATGCTGATTCCATGATGTTTAGTGAGTTTCTACTCCATGTCTTCGGCGGATAAACAACCTAGCATCAACGTATGAACACCGTCATTTCTTCGATACTTCTTCGATAGTTCTTCGATAGTATTTCGATTCGAATCGAAGAACTATCGAAGAACTATCGAAGAAGTATCGAAGAACGGTGGTAGTTGATAGGTAGTTGGTAGGTAGTTGATAGGGTGTTGGTGGGGTGAAAATGCCGTTTTGTTGGGTGAAAAAAAATGGTGTAAAATGAACTTTTTTTTGCTGTATTATAAAAATTATTTGTATATTTGCCAATTCAAATAATGTGGTAAAATATTGCTATGTGTTTATGTTTCAAGTTGAAATATAATAATAGCATAATAAAAAGTATATGCAGATAGCTATATCGGGTAATATCGGCGCAGGTAAGACGGAGCTGACCAAGCTCCTGGCGAAGCATTATGGCTATAGGGCTGTGTTCGGTCCGTCGGACGAAAATCCCTATCTCACCAGTTTCTCGGAGGATATGCGCCGCTGGTCGTTTAATATGGTTGTTCATTCGCTTTATGCTAATTTCCAGCAGCTTGCCGAGCTTCAGGCAACCGGCGAGAACTTCATTAAGGACCGCTCGCTATACGACGACGCATGCATCTTCGCGCCCAACCTGCAGAGCATGGGGCTTATGAATTCCAGGGACTTGGCGACATATACAAACCTTTTCGAGTTGATTTATTCGCTGCTCCCCAAGCCCGACCTGATGATTTATGTGAGGGGCGACGTTACCACGTTGATACGCCACATCCAAAAGCGCGGACGCGAGTATGAGAACAGCATCCGGCTCGACTACCTCACCAACCTCAACGACCGTTACGAGAATTGGGCCGAAAACTATGAGGGCAAGATGATTGTGGTGAATACCGACGAGTGCGACTTCGTGGAGGACCGTACGGCCTTGGGACAGATTATCAACCAGATAGACGCCGAGTTTAATAGTCTTTTTGCATGAACCTAAAGCAATGAAAACCATCGTTATAATACCGGCACGTTACGCATCGACCCGCTTCCCGGGAAAGCCTTTGGCCAAACTGGGCGGCAAGCCGATAATCGAGCATGTGTTCGAGCGAGCAAGCGGTGCCGATATTGTTGACGATGTGCGTGTTGCGACCGACGACGAACGGATTGCCTCCACAATCAACGCCGCTATGGGACGTGAGGTGGCCGTGATGACCTCGACCGAACACAAGAGCGGTACCGACCGTTGTGGTGAAGTGGTGAGAAAGCTTAAGACTCAGGGACTTGACTTCGATGTTGTGGTGAACCTTCAAGGCGACGAACCGTTTGTACGTCCGTGCGATATTGAGTCGTTGACGGCTTGCTTCAATAATCCCGAGGTGCAGATTGCGACCCTCCGTCGCCGCATTACCGACGGAGAGGACCTCACCTCGCCCAACTGTGTCAAAGTGGTAAGTTCGGCTGCCGGTCGTGCGCTCTACTTCAGCCGCCAGACGATACCTTATCGTCGCGATGTGCCGCAGAATCAGTGGCTTGCCGAGGGTGAATACTACAAGCATATAGGCATCTATGCCTTTCGCACCGATGTGTTGCTTGAGGTTTGCCAATTGCCGCAGAGCGCTCTGGAAATGAGCGAGAAACTTGAGCAGTTGCGCTGGCTCGAGGCCGGATACCAGATTGCCGTTGCCGACACCGATTACGACGGAGTCGGAATCGACACACCCGAAGACCTGGCTCGCGCCGAAGTGAAATGGAACGAACTAAACAATTGATTTGTTGAAGAATATAAAACAACTTTTATGAATATTTCTGACTTAATCGTAGAATTGCTGCAACAGGGTAAGCGAGTTGAGATCCCTGGTATTGGAACGATGGAGAGCGTTCTGAAAGAACCGTATCACGATCCCAAGACTAATACCTACTATCCTGCAAGCCACACTATTGCATTCGGAAACGAGACCGCCGGCGACACCACAATGATAACGACCATCGCTGCGCGCGAATGTGTGAGCGAAGATGTGGCCAAACAGATGTGGCGCAATTATGTCGATGCTCTTACCGACAGGATTAAAAGCAATGGTAGTCATACGTTTATGGGTCTCGGTACCCTTTCGTGCAAAGATAAGAAGACCTTCGTCTTCAGCGTGGCCGACGACCTTGTGCTCGATGCCGACAGCGACGAGGTGCCGCTGACCGATGTGAAGATCTACGACCATGAGGGTGAGGCCGATCCGTTCGCCCAATTCGATGATGTTCCGGTTGTTGAGGATAAGCCGAAACCAGAGCCAGAACCAGAGCCGGAACCCGAACCAGAGCCAGAACCCGAACCTATACCCGAACCGGAACCAGAGCCGGAATCTGAACCAGAACCTGTACCTGAGCCAGAACCTGAACCTGCTCCAGCTCCAGTTGTCGACAATCAGTGGGAAGGCGAGTTGGATAAGGTCGACGAGATATCGCGAGAGAAAGACAATTACGTTGACCCAAAGGCTGCCGCAAAGGCCGAGAAGGAGCGCCTGAAAGCCGAGAAGAAGGCCGAAGAGGAGCGTAAACGTCTAGAGAAGAAAGCCGAAGAAGATCGTATCCGTGCCGAGAAGGAGGCCGAGAAGGAGCGCATTGCCCGTGAGAAACAGGCTGCCGAAGAACTCCGCCGCGCCGAAGAGCAGATGCGCAAGGCCGAGAAGAAAGCCGAGGAGGAGCGTATCCGTACCGAGAGAGAGGCCGAAGCCGCCCGTATCAAGGCCGAGAAGAAGGCCGAGGAAGAGCGTATCAAGGCTGAGAAGAAGGCTGAAGAGGAGCGAATCAAGGCTGAAAAGAGAGCTAAAGAGGAACGTATCCGTGCCGAGAAGGAGGCCGCTGAAGCTGCCCGCCTGCAGGCAAAGGCCGAAGAAGAGCGCATAAAGGCAGAGAAGAAGGCTGAAGAGGAGCGAATCAAGGCTGAAAAGAAATCTGAAGAAGAACGTATTAAGGCTGAGAAGAGAGCTGAAGAGGAACGTATCCGTGCTGATAAGGAAGCCGCTGAAGCTGCCCGTCAGCAGGCTAAAGCCGAAGAAGAACGCATCAAGGCCGAGAAGAAGGCTGAGGAAGAGCGTATCCGTGCCGAGAAGAAAGCCGAAGAGGAGCGTATCAAGGCCGATAAGAAGGCTGCCGCACTGGCTGCCATCGCTGCCCGTCAGCAGGCAAAGGCCGAGGAGAAAGCCCGCATCGATGCAGAGCGTGCCGATGCTGCCGCACATCGCGCCAGCGAGAAAGCCGCCCGTAAGGCCGAGAAGGAAGCAGCCAAGTTGGCCGAACGTAACCGTAAACTGGCCGACGAGCTGCTGCCGTCGACACCATATAGCGAAAAGGGCGGCGACGAAGATAAAAAGAAGACCCGCGTATGGCCTATCCTGCTGCTGATACTGCTCGTGCTGTTGCTGCTGGCTGGTGGCGCCTACTACTTCCTGCTCAAGCGTGGCGAGAAGAAACCGACTGCTGTCGAAGCCACTGTGGCCCAGAGCGGCAAGCACCTCGATGTGCCTGCTGTGAACAGCCTGACCTTCAATACCGATATGATTGAATACGGTCCACGCGATGTGAACGGCAATACCGACCGTGTGTGCCGCGCAATGGCCGATTATATCAACAACTACCTTGCCGATCGCGGTTATGCTGGAGCCAGCGCTCCGATGATGGACCGCGTGCGTCAGTATGCCAGCGACCGTATGGCCGAACTGCTCGGTGACCGCTTTGCCGTCCAGCGTCTGATACCGTACGACGACTACATCTACAAGTTCAACGAGCCGTGCCTCAAGGCCAAACGCGCCAACAACGCCCGCATCAAGGTGCAGACCGAGCTGATGAACTATAGCGCCCTCGACGATATCCTCTACGCTATGGTCGACGAACTGGGCCTCCAGCCCGGTGGCGCCGCCAAGAAGACCGCAGCCGAGGTGCAGCAAGTGAAGGAGACCGAGAAGAAGGCCGTCGAGAACAAGAAAAAAGTGGCCGAGAAGAAGTCTTCGGATGAGACTCCGGTGTTTGTATATGTCTCGAAGGACAGCAAGCAGGGCTTCGACCTCATTGCCGGCTTCTACCTCAATCGTTCTACCGCTGCCAACCTCACCGCACGTCTGCACGAGCAGGGTTGCGATGCCTACATCATCGAGAAGAACGACCTCTACTATGTGAGTATGGGTAGCGCTTCGAACCGTACGGCTGCAGAGGCTTTGTACAAGCATGTGAAGAGTTGGTACGACGGCGATGTCGTGATTAAAGAATGGTAGTCTGATGGGCCATCACAAGTTGCAGCGATTCGCCGAGAACCTGACATTCCCCAACCTGTTCCAAGTGGGCTTCGACCAGTTGGAACAGGAGGGGTTCGCTCTCCGCGGGCGTTGGAACGAACATTTTGGCAACGATAACCCTATAACCCTCGAACTAGGGTGCGGCAAAGGCGACTACACCGTTGCACTTGCACGCATACATCCCGACCGTAACTATATCGGTGTGGATATCAAGGGTGCCCGTCTCTGGCGCGGAGCCAAAACAGCCGTCGAGGAGCCGTTGTCCAATGTGGCCTTTATCCGCACTCATATCGAGTTGATTGACCGATTCTTCGGCCAGGATGAAGTGAGCGAGATATGGATAACCTTCTGCGACCCGCAACTCAAGAAGCCCAACAAGCGGCTTACGTCGCCGCGCTTCCTTGATACCTACGGTCGTATACTTGCCCCACAGAGTATTCTGCATCTCAAGACCGACTCGCAGGAACTTTACGACTACACACTCAACGAGGTGCTTCCATCTCGCGATGTGGATATATTGGTGAGTACTAACGACCTTTATAACAGCACCTACGAAGGTGAGGCAAAACTTACGCAGACCTTTTATGAGCGGATGTTCCTCGCCGAAGGGATGCCTATCACGTATATCCAGTGGAAAAACAATAATTAATCAAACAAACAATAAAACATTCATCATTATGTCAGGACACAACAAATGGTCTAAGATTAAGAGAGCTAAAGGTGCAGCAGATGCCAAGCGCTCGAAACAGTGGAGTAATATTCTGAAACAAGTTGCCATCGCCGTGCGCGAAGGCGGCCCCGACCCCGACAGCAACCCCCGTCTGCGCCTGCTCGTGCAGAACGCCCGTGGCTGCAATATGCCCAAGGATACCTTGCAGCGTACTATCAACAAGGCCAACGACAAGGATGCCGCCCAAATGCAGGAGCTTACCTTCGAGTGCCACGTGAATCACGGTATCGCCCTCTTCATCGAGGCCCTCTCGGACAACAACAACCGTACCGTCGCCAACGTCAAGTCTATTATGAACAAGAACGGTGGTACGCTCGAAACCAACGGCAGCCTCAGTTTCCTCTTCGACCGTAAGGGTGTGTTTGTGATTCCCCGCAAGCCCGAAATGGATGTCGAGGAACTGGAGATGGAACTTATCGACGGTGGTCTCGAAGAGATGGAGGCCGACGATGAGTACTTGACCCTCTACACCGCCTACGAGGACTTTGGCAACATGGTCAAGATGCTCGAAGAGAAGGGTATCGAGTGCGAGAGCGCCGAACTTCAGCGCATCCCCAACACCCTCCGTCAGGTGGACGAGGAAACCATCCGCAAAGTGATGAAAATCATCGGTATCCTTGAAGAGGACGACGATGTTACCAATGTCTACCACGACATGGAGATCCCCGACGACTTCGAGGAGGAATAATGAAATTATATCTAGTACCAACCCCTGTAGGGAACCTCGGCGACATGACCTATCGTGGCGTCGAGGTTCTCCGTTCTGTCGACCTCATCCTGGCCGAGGATACTCGTACTTCGCGTGTGTTGCTTCAGCATTATGGTATCCAGACCCCGATGCAGAGTTACCATATTTTCAACGAGCATCAAACTGTAGCCGAACTGGTGGAACGTCTGAAGGGCGGCACCACCATAGCTGTGATAACTGATGCTGGAACGCCGGGTATAAGCGATCCGGGATTCTTGTTGGTGCGTGAGGCGGTGAAAGAAGGGGTTGAGGTGGAGTGTCTTCCGGGAGCTACGGCCTTCGTACCGGCGCTGATTGACAGCGGGTTGCCGTGCGATAGGTTCGTCTTTCTGGGATTTCTGCCACACAAGAAAGGGCGCCAGACAGCTCTACGTGCACTTGCCGACGAGTCTCGCACTATGATAATCTACGAAAGCCCTTTCCGTTTGGTGAAACTCCTTGAGGAACTGGCCGAAGTGGTGGGTATGGAACGCCAGGTGTCGGTAAGCCGTGAGATAAGTAAGGTACATGCTGAGACCGCACGTGGTACTGTCGCCGAAGTGCTCACCCATTTCAAGCAAAAGGAAGTGAAGGGTGAGATTGTGGTGGTATTGGGAGGTAAATAGTTAAAAAAAAGTAGTATTATGCCGTTGAATATCTTCATCTTTCGACTGGCCTGCGCCTTGTTGGCGGGCATAATAATTGGTACCCAGCGCGAGCTCAAGCAGCGCAATGCAGGTCTAACGACCAATTCGTTGGTATCTGTAGGTGCCTGTATTTTTATTCTGATTTCCGAGAGCGTCATCATGTCGGCAGTGGCTGCTGGCGGTCCGGTAAACAACGACAACCTGCGTGTCCTTTCTCAGATTGTTACCGGTATTGGCTTCCTCGGTGCTGGCGTGATTATGAAGAACGGCGTTACTATTCATGGACTTTCCTCGGCGGCTACTATCTGGTGTTCTGCCGCAGTGGGTTGTCTCTGCGGCTACGGTATGTGGCGCGAGGCCCTTATCGCTGTTGCCGTTATCATAGCTATCAATTGGGGTCTAAAGAGCATCGAACTCTTTATCAAGAAGAAACTCGGCAAAGGGGAAGATTAACCTTTTTGCACGATACACTTTACCCAATCAAAGGCCTGCACCACAGGCTTTTGTTGTTTCTTGTCTTCCAGACGGTAAGCTGACCGTTCGAAGGGTATTTCGCGATACGCCCGTTGAAGGTTGCGGTAGCGTAATAGTCCAATTAGCCAGAAGAGGAAGTAAAGAAAGTAGAATGGTACCACTAGTAATGCAGCCTGTTGCCATATGTGCACGGTCTCATGCCGTAGATCGCGTTCGTTCATCGGCCTTTCGTTGTAGAAAACGAAAGGGAACAGCGTGATAGCGTAGAACTTGCGCGGAGGGAAGTGCCGTGTGTATACCAGCAGAGGTTTCATGGTGGCTATAAAAAAAGGCGCCACTATGGGCGCCTTTTGTATTGTTTTCAATGATTATTTACCAGCCTCGGCCAGAGCGATGTATTTATCAATTTCACTCCACTCGGTGCTTTCGGGATAGTTCTGCTTGACCTGTTTGAAGCAGTCAATGGCTTTGGTATTGTCGCCAAGCATCATGTAACCCATACCTGCTTTGAAGAGGGCGGTGGGTGTGGTTACGAAGTTCTGCTCCATATTGGCGGCCTTCAGGTAGTTGTCGACGGCCTGCTTTGTGTTGCCAAGCTCCATTTCGGCATCGCCGAGGGCTATCTTGGCCAGCGGACGGGTGAAGGTGTCTTTGCCATTGTACTTCTTAAGCCAGCGGGCGGCCTCGTCGAAATTGCCAAGACGCAGATTGCAAATACCGGCATAGTAGCGGGCCAGATTGCCGGCCTTGGTGCCAGAGTAGCTGCCAGCCAAAGCGAGGAAACCACGGTAGGTATCGTCGCCATCGAGGGCTTTCTGGAAATCGCCCTGGGCAAACCACTGCTCGGCGGCGAACATCTCGCTGGCGGCACGGTCCTCACGGGGCTGGAAATACCATTTGCGCAGACCGAAGATGGCCAGGATGACGACCAATACGGCAACTACGGCGATAATGAGGGTCTTTTGGTTCTTCTGGATGAACTCTTCGGAACGGGTGATCACGGAGCCCATCTCGGTGTTTTTTTCTTCAAGTTGCTTTTCCATTATCAATGATTTCTTTATGTTTCTTTTAACTAAATTTCGGGCTGCAAAATTACACATTTTTTGTGAATTACGCATCAGAAATTGAAAAAAGTGATTAACAGGTGCTGTTTTTATCTTTTTTATTTGAGAAAAATATTATTGAAAATCAGCGTTATAGCATAAAATATGTTAAAAAAATAAAGAAATATTTTTTTTATAAATATATTTTACATATTTTTGCAAAGTATATTGAATGAAGAAAAATAGATAAAATATGGATACAAGAACTAAATATTTGGGCCTTGATTTGAAGACCCCGATTGTGGTTGGAAGCTGTGGCCTTACGGCAGATATTGAGAAGCTTGCAGAGATGGAGGCCGCCGGTGCCGGCGCCATTATCCTGAAGTCGGTTTTTGAAGAGCAGATTATCTACGATATAAAGCGCAACACCCACGTTGTGGCCCCTACCGACAACTATGGCGACAGCTATGAGTATATTGCACAGCATGTGGCTGACGACTCTATGGGCCGTTATTTCTCCCTTATTCGCGAGGCTAAAAAACGCCTCACCATACCGGTTATCGGCAGCATCAACTGCTTCTCCTATGAGAATTGGCTCACTTATGCTTCGAAATTCCAGGAGGCCGGATGTGATGCCCTCGAATTGAATCTCTCCATCCTTCCTTATGAGACTTCCCTCTCGTCCGACGACGTGGAGCGTACCTTCAGCCAGATAATCAATACCCTCCGCAAATCCATTACTATCCCTATAAGCATTAAGGTAGGTACTTATTTTACCGATATGGCCAAGCAGATGCAGCAGCTTTCGTGGATGGGTATTCAGGGCGTTACGATGTTCAACAAGAGTGTCGAAGTTGATATCGATATCGAGAATGAAACTCTCAAGAACGCCTCTTATCTTTCTACCCCCGAACAGCTCTACAACACTTTGCGCTGGGTGGCAATACTGAGCAAGAAGATGCGTTGCGACATTTCGGCTTCGACAGGTGTGTTCACCTCCGACGATGTGGTGAAACTTCTGCTTGCAGGTGCAGGTACAGTCCAAGTCGTCAGTTGCCTCTACAAGAATGGCATCGGCTATCTGCGCAACCTTAACGACGGCCTCACAGCTTGGATGCAGCGCAAGGGATACGACAACCTGCAGCAGTTCCGCGGCAAGCTTGCCGTGCAACCCACCGACAAGGCCTCGGTCGCCATGCGTACCCAGTTCATGAAGTATTTCGCTGAGATTGTATAAACAAACCATAAAACACTATTACAATGGAACAACAAGAAGAAAAAAACGTCAGCTTCTTCCGCTTCGAGGATCTGAGGGTCTACGCTAAGGCTACCGACTATGCTTCGTGGATAAGTCGCAACCTAGTGGCCACCGCCGAGCCTGAAAGCCAAAAGACGCTCATCAGTTCGTTTTGCCACTCGGCTTACGATATAGCGCTGAACATCGCCGAAGGTTCGAGTCGCAGCAAGAGCCAGTTCGACCACTACCTGAAGATAGCCAAAACAGCTATCCGTGAGTGTGTGGTATACACCGAGGTGGCCCACAACCTGAGCATCTTCGACGGCGAGCAGTATGAGCGTTCGCGCGAGCTTCTGATGGAACTTACCCGAATGTTGGGTGCCCTCATCATTTCGCTGCAACGCAGCGCTGACCGACGCGCCGACCGGGGCGAAGATGAAGCCTCTGACCCATACTCCAACGACGAGATGTCGTATTGATTTAATGGAACTAAACCTTACTAAACCTATAGTCTTTTTCGACTTGGAGACCACTGGTGTCCAAGTCGGTAGCGACCATATAGTTGAGATTTGCCTCCACAAGGTGATGCTCGACGGCACGACCGACACCCGTGTCGAACGTGTGCGTCCCGTCGATGTTTCCGGTCGCACCATACATATTCCCGAACAAACAACAGCCGTTCACGGCATTACTGATGCCGACGTTGCCGACAAGCCCACATTCCGCGAGTTGGCTCCGTCGTTGCTTGAGTATATTGGCGATGCCGACTTGGCGGGCTATAATTCCAACAAATTCGATGTTCCGCTTTTGGTCGAGGAATTCCTGCGTGCAGGATTCGACTTCGACCTCTCTTGCCGCCGTCTAGTCGACGTGCAGAACATTTTCCACCAGATGGAGCAACGCACCCTTGTGGCCGCCTATAAGTTCTATTGTCAGAAGGATCTCGAAAACGCCCACAGCGCTGCTGCCGACACCATAGCAACCTATGAGGTGCTGAAGGCACAGCTCGACCGCTATCAAGGCGTTGACTACAAGGATCGTTCCGGTAAGGTGAGCCAGCCGGTAGTGAACGATATCGCCGCCCTCAGCGCCTTTACAGCCAACAGTCAGTGGGCCGACCTAGTGGGACATATCGGCTACGATGCCAAACATCGCGAGGTGTTCAATTTCGGCAAGCATAAAGGAATGGTGGTGGAAGATATCTTCGAGCAGGAACCGTCGTACTACGACTGGATGATGAAGAGCGACTTCCCGCTATCCACCAAGAAACTTATCACCGAGATATGGGAGCGAAAGAAGAAGAAAAAACTTGATGCCCTAAAGCTTCATTTCCAAGGATGAAAAAAGGAGTGCCAATCGGCACTCCTTTTTCTTTTTATAGTCCCATGCTTATGCCCATCATGTGCAGCCCGTCGGCGCCTATGCCATTTCTGAAGGTGGGTAGCAGATCGACGAAGATGCTCCAGCTGCTTCGCCCTAAGAATGGACCTGTATTCAGCCATAGTTTGAAGCGAATATTGAACGGTCGGTACACAGAGGCTTTCTCTTTCGTCAGGTGCCAGTGTTCATCAGTGCCGTAAACATGTGTGAATAGCTTCGTTTCGGTGGTGAAGTAGGGCGTGAGCGAGGCACCGAAGCCGTAGATAATCGAGCTCCATCCGATGCTGTTCACGGTGTAGTTGTCGGTCAGTTGGTAGAAAATATTTATTGGAACGCCGATGGAAAAGCTGTAGAGGTACTGGCGCGGCTGGCGTGCGCCGAAACTAGCGTCTAGGGCAAGAGAGGTGCCGTCGGTACTTACATTGTTTATCAACCTGTCGTAGTTGATATTGAAGTACACTTTCGGGGTGGTGCTGAAATGGTATCCATAACATATTGGGTTGGTACCTATTGAAATGTTTATTGAGAAATGGTTTCCTATGCTGTAGGGTGATGCATATCGGCGGTTCATCCAAATAGGTACTTCATAGTCGAACTGGAAACCGAGATTAGGGTGGCGCAAGTTTTCGTGAAACTGGCGATAGTTCACTTTCAGGTGCCGTTTTGAGTCGCTCTTCAGCAGGTTTCCACCACGAGTATCAAAGTCATGGCTGTGCTCGCATAGTTCGACATCGAGGCTGTCAATGACGATTTGGCTTCCTTTCTCGCTTATTATTTCTAGTTTTGGACAACGCACAGTACCTATATGCACTATGGCGTTGGTGTCGAGTTCGATGCCTATGTTTCTGCGGCTGACTAGAAGGTCGATGTTGAGGGTTGCACCGCGCATCACCCGTATGAGTACTCCGCGTACGCGGGTGCTGTCCATGTGGAGCTTCATGGGGAGGGTGTCTATTGTAAAGGTAGCACCTGGCTGGATATGCAGGGTCTCAAGGGGCTCGCTGTGATATATCTCCAATATGGTGCCATGGGGCATCACCGTGTTGTTCCACAATGTTAGCGAGTGCTTGCGGAAGCAGCTGATACGCGGCTCGTTCTCCTGCTCGAAATAATAAGGGCAGGGGGTGACAATTTCTACTCGGTCGCTGTCCAGAAACGGATTAATGAATAACTTTACGTTCCAGTTCTTGGCAATGGACAACTGGTGAATTTTGGCGTCGAGCACCTGTTCTATGCGGTATTCGTCCTGTGCCTGCGTCGCTGTGTAACAGAGAATGGCGACAATGATGAGAAGTGTTTTCTTCATATCGTTGATGTCTTGATGTTGATATTCTTATAGAAAGGATTGTCGGAGGTGTCGATGCTTATGCGTTCGGCCAATAGCTGGAAGATGCTTTCTCGGCGAGGTGCCTCCTGCTGTACCAGGCGTGTGGCACGACGTCGGTGGATGGTTTTGCTGGTTGGTGCAGATGTATCGGCCGCAGAGGGCTCGTCTATGGCGACGATAGGCGTAATCTCTTCTGACAGAGGCGATTCCTCTGAAATCGTAATTGACGATTCCTTCGGTTCGTACTTTCGTATGAAAGAAGGTGAGTCTTCTGGTCCACGAGTGGGTATTTTTTCAACTATCGCTACATTATATTGTGCCACTTGCACGGTAGGTATCGAGGTCTCTATATCAT
>JAEEGL010196886.1_pt1 | contig 17054 bp, 17 predicted proteins | sample 9134231 | NCBI WGS metagenome assembly JAEEGL01 (sample SAMN16246548, study PRJNA631951) | gut metagenome | biome: gut microbiome; feature: rumen; material: fiber-attached | host: Bos | place: Iran: Karaj | collected 2018-10
ATGAGTGCGTCATAAAGTTTGCCAACCAGCACACCCGCCTTCAACGAAAGTTCCTCTTCGCGGCGCAGGTAATCGTGGCGGCTGTCAACCAAAAACTGCAGTCTATAATACTCTTTTTCAAGGTCTTTCAAGAAAATCTGCTCGGGCTCAACGTGCGGTTTCTCAAGGTCGTAAACCAAAAATTCCCGAAAGTTGCAGACCACAATCCAGCGCGGTCGCAGCGAGTTGGGCATCTCGTCGGCGTAACGTTTGGCCTGCTGATATGGCGTAAGCTCCTTGCCATCGCTTTGCGCGTATGCCTTGTGCAAGTCGATTTTCAGACTTTTCTGCTCAATAAGCACTTTTGTTTCAGGAATATACGCATCGATAAACGAAGTATGCGACAGCTCGACACGTTTCTCAAATTCAATGTAGGTTGTGGCATCGGCTACGTCCAAAACGTTTTGCAGAAGTTGAATCCAAAAGCGTGATGTTTCTTGCTTCTCGTCGCCGCGGCCGTTCCATTCATTGGCAAAATTCAGCGCGGCTTGTGCTTGTTGTTGTGGTGTCATTGGTGGTAGCTAAATCATTTTCCAAATATATACAAAAAACGCAACCTTGTGGGCTGCGTTTCGTGCTTATATGCAATGTTTTATCTATACAAACTCTTTACTGATTTTTGCGGCTATGGCCTCAAATTCCTCTTTGGTCAGTGTCTGTTTTTTGTCGAAACGGACATCGGCCTCGCTATTCATCGGTATAAGATGAATGTGAGCGTGCGGAACTTCAAGCCCAAGAACCACAACAGCCACCTTGCGGCACGGAATGGCTTTTTTGATAGCCTTTGCAACGCGCTGCGCAAACTGGTGCAGACCACCCAAAACGGCCGGCTCAAGGTCGAAAATGTAGTCAACCTCTTGCTTAGGAATAACCAGCACGTGCCCTCTCTGCACCGGGCTGATGTCGAGAAAAGCAAAATAGTCCTTGTCCTCAGCTATCTTGTAGCAAGGTATTTCGCCGTTTACAATCTTTGTGAATATCGATGCCATGGTTTAAGAGATTGGTCCAATTTCAAGAATTTCGAATTTCATGATTCCATTCGGAACCTTAACCTCGGCTATCTCGCCAACCTTATGTCCCATCAGACCTTGCGCTATCGGCGTATTTACCGAAATCTTGAATTCCTTCAGGTTGGCTTCGGTTTCCGAAACAATGCTGTATGTCATTGTAGCGCCGTTGGCTGTGTTTTTGATTTTCACTTTCGACAATATCTGCACCTTCGAAAAGTCAAGTTTCGACTCGTCAATAACTCTCGAGTTGATGATTTTGGCCTCAAGCTGCGATATTTTCATCTCAAGCAATCCCTGCGCCTCTTTTGCTGCATCATATTCGGCATTTTCCGATAAATCTCCCTTGTCGCGCGCATCGGCAATGGCTTGCGATATGCGTGGACGCTCCACCGATTTCAGGTATTCCACTTCAGCAACAAGTTTTTTCAATCCCTCGTTTGTAATGTAGGATACTTTGTCCATGATTCTCTTTTTTTAATTTTGATATAAAACAAAAAGAATCCCGCTTTTTACGCGGAACTCTTTTTACAAATATACAGTTTTTCTTTTAAACCGAGCCCTCTTTTTTAAAAAAGAACCCGTTTATGTCGATTTATTTCTCCTTGAAACCAACTAAAATCGACACACAACCGCTTTTAGTGTCCTCGCTGGTCTTGTTTTCGGGAATGCTCACCTCGACTGTCAGCAATTGTGTCGAGTTAGTCGAGAAGTCCCAATGGTCGGCGTTGCCATGATTGGTGTTCGAGTAAAGCTCCTTGCCTGTCAGGTCAACCAAGCGGAACTGAACATCGTCAAACTCATCGGCGCAAACAACAATGCGGTAATCCTGATTGCTGTAGAATGTCAGCATCAGCTCGGCAATGTCGCCTTGATTGAGCACAGCGCTGTTCATCTGACCGTTGTAGATATACGGGTCGAGTTTCGGCTTGCACACATTCTTGATAAAGGTCTTGCATTGAGCATCAACACTTGTCTGAAGAGTCATACAAGCTATAGCAACCGCTAAAATTCTGATTATCTTCTTCATATCGTATTTATTTAAATATCAATATTTTGTTAAATTATATTGTTTCTGATTTTCTCTACCAGTTCAGCTATTTTCTTCACTTGGTCGGCGGTTACTTTCACTGTCACCGGCGCGTCAATGGTTGTCGTGTGTTTGTCTTGGTCTGTCACCACAACCGATTTGTCGTAAACTATTTCGATATTATTGTATTCGTCCTGAAGTTTGTTGAAATCGTCAATCAGAACGGCTATTTCAGGTGTTCCTTTGTATTCCTCCATCAGATTGATAAGGTTTGTAACCGTATGTTTTTGGTCGATAATGCTTTGCACCATATCGCCTTTGGCATTCGGTCTAATGGCCAATTGGGTGGCGTAATGCATACCCTCAACCCAAGCGCCTACCAAGATGAGCGAAGCTGTCATATCGCGCTCTGTTTCTTTTAGATAGCTGTCGGCTTTTGCGTAAGTGTCCGAAATGATATAAAATATGGTATCGCGGTTTTCGATGCTTTGCTCAACACGGTTGATTGTCTCCGAACCTTCTTCCTCTGGAATTTGCAGTTTCTCTGTCACTTTCTTGATTACCGAAAGGTAGCTGATAGCTTCCTGCAACTGGTCGTAAACGCGGCAATAGCACAAATCGGCGCCATATACTCCGAAATTCAACGCCAGCGCACTCGATGTGTTGTATTTGTCAAGATTGTCAGCCGAATTAAGTAAGTTAGCGTCAAAATCCTCTTCGGTTTTTAGGAGTGTCTGTGTAATTTCAACCGGCGAAGGCAAATTAAAGAATATCTTTTTTGCTGTTGTCTGGCTCATACTGCTATCAACGGCAAGAGCCTCGGCAAGCTGCTGATGTTTTTGCCTTTTCTCGTTCGAACATGCTGTTACTAAGCATATTAGCAAAACTGCCGTTAGTGCGCGATATATGTTCATTTTACACATTTTTTAGTTGTTTTCTTATAAATTGTCGCAATGGTGTATGCCTATTACACACGCAACCAAAAGTAATGAAATAAACGGTATGCAAAATGTTATTGCAAAAATTTTATGATTGTTGTCACAAAAGTTATGCCGTTTTTTTTCATTTTACTTGAATGTGCCTATTATTCCCTTGATTTTCTCCAATTTCTCGTCAAGCATCTGTTGTGTTTTTGCTTCGGCCAGAAGTCGCAAATAAGGCTCGGTGTTCGACGGGCGGATGTTGAACCACCAGTCGGGAAACTCAACGCGGTAGCCGTCGAAATCGAACATGGCGGTTGGTTTTTCGGTGCTGGTGAAATAGTCGCGCACAGCGTCCATGGCTTCTTGTTTCTTCTCGATTTTGAAGTTGATTTCGCCTGAATTGCAGTATTTTGCAATGCCTCCAATAGCTTGCGACAGCGTTTTTCCCTGCTTTTTCAGGTTGGCCACAATGCCCAGCACAATGAGTGAGGCCATAATGCCCGAATCGCTGTAGTAGAAGTCGCGGAAGTAGTAGTGGCCGGCCAGCTCGCCGCCGTAGATGCCGTCAATCTCGCGCAGTTTGAGCGCAGCGTATGCCCGGCCTACGCGCCACATATTCATTTTCGAGCCGAATTTTTCAATGTATTCGCCCACGGCTTTCGATGTGCGAATATCTTGCAACACATTGCCCTTCAAGCCTTTCTCCTCAAGAAAATAATGTGCCAGCAAGCCGATTATCAGGTCGGGACTGATGAAATTTCCGTTTTCGTCGATGAACATCACGCGGTCGGCATCACCATCGTAGATGACGCCAACATCGGCTTTTTCACGTTTTACAAGTTCCTCAAGGTCAGCGCAGTTAGCCTCGATGAGCGGATTCGGCTCGTGGTGTGGGAAAGTACCGTCGAGCGTGTCGTAGATGTAGGTTGGCGCATCGCCCAAAATATCGTGAATCAGCATCGATGCCATGCCGTTCGAGCAATCAATAGCGATTTTCAGATTCGACAGGTCTTTCAAATATTTTCGCTGAAAATCAATGTATTCGGCTTTGAAATCGAAATCAACAATTTTACCTTTTTTAGCCACGGGTGCCACTTGGCGCGTCTCAACCATTGTTTTGAGTTCGCCCAAACCGGAGTCGAGTCCGACGGGCAACGCTTGCGCCCTCGAAATCTTCAACCCGTTGTATTCCTTCGAGTTATGCGAAGCCGTTATCTGTACCGACGCCTCGAAATTGAATTTTGCGGTGGCATAGTAAACCATTGGTGTGGTGGTGAGACCGGCAGCGTAAACGTCGGCGCCCGCATCGGTTATGCCACGGCACAGCGACTCGAAAATCTCGGGCGACGATGTGCGCATATCGCGGCCAACAAGTATCTTGTTGGTTTTGAACAGTTCAGGAATGAAAAAGCCGATTTTGTAAACGTCGTCTTTGTTGAATTGGTCGGGATAGATTCCGCGAATGTCGTAGGCGTGAAAAGCGTTCATAATTCAAAGTTTTTGTTTTCCGAAAGATATAAAATGTCGGAAATGAACGCGAATTATTCTGCAGTTTTTTACTTGCAAAGGGTTTTCCGATAGTGGCAGTTGATTACTTCGTCGCACGCACCATGCCAGTTGTGCATTCCGTTACCAAGACATAGATTGAAAACTTTGCAATCCTTGCAGCTGCCTATTTTAGCCCAATTGCGGTTTCTGAATAGCTCAAATCTGTTATTCCAGACCTCAAAAAAGTTATCGTTATATATGCTTCCTTGCGAAAAGTGGTCGCGGTCAATGTTTGGGCAGGCGCATATTCGGCCGTCTATCAAAACCGATGCAATGTTGATTCCGGCATGACAGAAAAACGGCATGTTTCGCACTTGGCACTCGTAACGGCCAAGATAGCCCTCGCAGCTGAATGTTACCCGCATAGGTTGATTTGGCAGCTCGCGTTTTGTTTTGATAAACTCCATAAGTTCAACAAATTGGCTGTCGCTCAGATGTAAATCGGGTTCTTTTTTGGCGCGGCCGATTGGAATTATTGTGAATATGCGCCACTGCCGCACGCCCAATCCGCTAAGCAAATTATAGATTTCAGCCAACTCGCCTATGTTGCGCTTGTTGACACATGTAACCACATCGAACGTTAATCGTTTCTCTTTGGCTGCAATACCGATAGCCGTTATAGCATGGTTGAAACTTTCTGTTTTTCCGCGCATCCAATCGTGCGAGGTTTCCAATCCGTCAAGGCTGATAGTCAGAGATTCCATGCCGGCTTGAAGTAGTTTTTGGTGTTTTTCGGCAGTGTAGAAATAACCGTTACTCACCATTCCCCAATGACAGCCGTTGGCGCGCAATTGTCGTCCAATTTCTTCAATATCAGGACGCAGCAACGGTTCTCCACCAGTCAGCACAACATGGAAGTTTCGGGGTTTTTCTTTTTCAGGGATAGTTTTCAGCGCACCAATAAAATCAGCAAGCGGCATATCGGGTTCGCCTTTCGATTCCGAACAATCGCTGCCACAATGGCGGCAATGCAGATTACAGCGGGTTGTGCACTCCCAAAACAAATAATTGAGTTCGTGAACTTTAGTCTCGTTCCAACGGAAAAACCTAAACAAAAAATTGCGGATAGCGACTCTCATAATCGAAAATTAAGTGCCCGCAAACCAACAGATTATTTCTTGTTGAGTTTTATCACATATTTTGCTGGTCCTGAATATTTTACAACGGTATCTTTCTCTTGATAATAGTCTTTTGGCTTGAATTTGAACCACACGCTGTCGCACTCGCTGTAAATATCACGTCCATAGACAGTTCCTTTTATATTGGTAGTTCCAATATTATACCACTCGCCTGAATCCTCAGTTTTCGATAATACATCAACATCAGGAATGCATTTGCCCGACGCGTCAGTAACAATGAATTGCATTTCTTCAAAATAGTCATAGCCGGAGTCATCGCCATAACATGCTTGAAATGTGAATAATACTGCCGAAAATGAAAAACACTTTAATAAATTATGCAACCATTTCATAACAATAGAAATTAAGGATTTTACTTCAACTCTATTTCTGTTGTTCCAATCATATTGCCGTCGCAGAAGATGTCGGTTTTATAAACACCTGTTTTTAATTCGCCTTCTTCGCACTCGTAGTAAATAACCATATCTATTTTTTCGCCTTGATAATCAACCTGACGCAAAGCCGAGAAGGTTATTTTATCGTCTTCGAATTTGAAAGTGTCTTGCTCTTTGTTGACAAGCATAAGACCATCGGGGTTGGTTATGCGTATATATACTTTTTTATTACCGCGCGGGGCTATTGGGTTTTCGTCGAGAGTGAAGCTGACTGCCAACCGTTTGATTTTCTTTGCTTTATTGGCCGGTTTTCCTTTCGCGTTAAAGCTTGTCATTGCCGAATTAATGGCTTTAATAACCGACGCCTTAGCCACTTTAGCCTGCGACTCCTCGTATTTTTGAGTCAGCTGCTTGTTCTCTTTTTTGGCGGCTGTAATTTGTTTCTTAACCTCGGTATTCTCCTCTGTCAGCTGTATGTTGAGCGTATTGAGAGAGTCTATCTGATGCACAAAATTCTTCATCACATCGCGCAAAGTTTTCAGCTCTTTTTTCATCTTGGCAATCTGCGCTTTGTTTTCCGATTTTGTGGTCTTCAGTTCGGTCATCAATTCACGGATGTGCTCTTTTTGTTGCTCAAGTTGTGCCGAAATGCTGTCGTTTGTTGTTTCGATATTCTCATAATCGGCCAACAAATTCTGATATTGCGCCGCCAACGAGTCTTTTTCGGCGCTAACCGTTACTATTTGCACTTGCTGCACAGTGGATGTGTGCTGTTTTGTGAAAAAAAGCACGCACATTACAGCTAATAAAATGGTTTCGACAGCAATTATAACAACGTATTTCTTGTTTCCGTTGCCATTGGCCGATTCAAAATCTTTCAAGTTGTCCACAGTTGTAAAGTTTTATTTATCAGATAATCAGCATTGCATCACCATAGGCACCAAACCTGTATCCCTCTTTAAGGGCAAGCTGATAGGTGTCCATCAGAAGGTCGTAGCCTGCGTAAGCGGCAACCATCATCAACATTGTCGATTGCGGCAGATGAAAATTTGAAACCATCGATGTGGCCACGCTGAAATCGTATGGCGGGAAGATGAATTTGTTAGTCCATCCTTCAAATGGCTTCAAGTAACCATATGTCGAAACCGAACTTTCAAGTGTGCGCATCACCGTTGTACTAATGGCGCAAACCTGATGTTTTTCCTCTTTTGCTTTATTTACAATATTTGCCGCTTCCTCTGATATGAATATCTGCTCGGAATCCATTTTGTGCTTTGTCAAATCCTCAACATCTACCGAACGGAAATTACCTAAACCGATATGAAGTGTTATCTCGGCAAATTTTATTCCTTTTATCTCGCAGCGTTTCAGCAACTCGCGACTGAAATGCAAACCTGCAGTAGGAGCGGCAACCGCGCCTTCGTGTTTTGCAAAGATTGTCTGATAACGTATGGCATCTTCGGGTTCCACAGGGCGCTTGATTGAACGCGGCAGCGGTGTCTCACCAAGTGAGTAGAGTGTCTTTTTAAATTCCTCGTACGGACCGTCGAACAAGAAACGAAGCGTGCGGCCACGCGATGTGGTATTGTCTATAACTTCTGCCACAAGTGAATCATCTTCACCAAAATAGAGTTTGTTACCTATGCGAATTTTACGGGCCGGGTCAACCAAAACGTCCCAAAGACGCTGGTCGTGATTCAGCTCGCGAAGCAAAAAAACTTCGATTTTAGCGCCAGTTTTTTCTTTATTTCCATATAAACGTGCCGGAAAAACTTTGGTGTTGTTGAACACAAACACATCCTTGTCGTCGAAATAATTGATTATTTCCTTGAAAATCTTATGCTCAACTTGTCCTGTCTTACGGTTCAAAACTAACAATCTTGATTCATCCCTATTTTCGGTAGGATACAACGCTATCCTGTCCTCTGGCAAATCGTAGTTAAATTGTGAAAGTTTCATTGGAAATTTATGTTTTTATATGAATAATAAACTATGTTTTTCTATTCTTATTGTTAAGAAAATGAGTTTGTTTGCCTATCCGCAAAATTCGGCGCAAGTTTTTATAATTTTTTCAAATTCCAAAATATCAACCGCATTATTTAAAGAGAATTCGCCAATGCGTGTGCGCTGCAGTCCGCCAAGATACGCTCCGGAGTTAAGCCTCTCTCCAAAATCGCGAGCTATCGACCTGATATACGTTCCTTTACTGCATACTATCCGAGCAGTTACTTCAGGAAAATTGTAGCTTACAAGCTCACATTTCTCAATATTGATACGGGCGGGTTTCATCTCAACATTTTTTCCTTTACGTGCAGCTATGTAAGCACGCTGACCATCGACCATTTTGGCCGAAAAAAGCGGCGGAATTTGCTCTTGCTCGCCTTCAAATGATTTCAGCACCTCGCGCACTTTTTCTTCGGTAATTCCTTCGGTTGGATACCTGTTATCTATTTCTGTCTCAAGGTCAAACGAAGGCGTGGTGGCACCAAGTACAAACGTGCCGACATATTCTTTTGTGCTTGCCTGCAGTTCTTCTATCTTTTTGGTGAATTTGCCTGTGCAAACTATAAGCAGGCCTGTCGCCAAAGGGTCCAACGTTCCGCAATGGCCCACTTTAATTTTTTTGTAACCAAACTGATTTCTAAGCAAATAACGGACTTTGTTCACCACATCGAACGATGTCCATTTCAGCGGTTTGTTAATCAATATGATTTGCCCCTCCTCAAAATCATATTGCTTTTTTCCGGGTGTAAATATCATTGAATAAAAATGTTACTCTTCTTTCGGCTTGTGCATTATGGCATAGATTTCGAAAAAGAAACCGGCTAAAACAATGATTGGTGCCACAATAATACGACGTGCGCTGAACATTGTCTCGTTGAACACCTGCGGGTCGTTTGAGCGGCCGCCTGTCATAAGTATAAAACCAAAGATTATCAATGCTATGCCTATCAATATAAACCGATAGTTTTTCTGGCTTAAGGCAAAGTCTGTTTTTGATTTTTTTTCTTCCATCTCTGTTATTTTAAGCGTAAAGTTCGTTTCCTTTCATCCGTAAATATCTGTTGACTGCAAAAAAGTTTGAAATCCAAACAATTAAGAAGCCAATTATCATGATTCCGGCGTAAAGAATAGCAATTGTATCGAGCTCACACATTATTTCAAGTTCTTGCACATGCTCGTTTATCATATAAATAACACCTCCCAGCAGTATGTACGCTATTATTATGCTATAAAGCGCATGACACAAACTCTTGATAATGAACGGTGCGCGGACAAACGACCGAGTAGCGCCAACAAGCTCCATTGTCTTTATAAGGAACCGGCGCGCATATACCGACAGACGTATGGTGTTGTTGATTAGCGAAAGCGATATGATGAACAACAACCCGCAAAATACAAGCAATATTATGCTTATCTTTTTGACATTCTGATTGATAGTCTCTATAAGCGATTTTTGGTACGAAACTTCTTTCACCAACGAATATTTGGCAAGTTTCTTCTCAATCTTGGCAATGCTGTCGATGTTGGCGTAATCGGCTTTCAGCTTCACTTCTATCGACGGCGATAACGGATTGTAACCCAAGAAACTAACAAAATCCTCTCCTATCTCTTGTGTCAGCTCGCGAGCGGCCGAGTCTTTCGAAACAAACGCTGTCTGTCTTACAAAATCCGATGTTTTTAGGATATTTTCGAAGCGAATCATTTCCACCTCTTTTACATCATCGTTTAAGAAGATTGTCAATTCAATGTTTTCTTTAACATGCTGCGAAATCTTGTGTGCGTTCAGAATCAACAAACCCACCAGCCCTATTACAAACAGCACCAACGAGATGCTGATAACTGTTGTGATATAAGAACTTCGCAATTGCCGCGAAGAGATTCGTTTTTCTTTTTTGTTCATTTTCAACAGAATTTGTATGGCAAAAATAGAATGTTTTGGCGGTTTTTCTATTTTTTTTCGCTTTTGTATGCGTTTTCTTCGTATTTCGACAAAAATGCTTTTATCGAACCAACGGCTATTTTAGCCTGAACAAGTATCGGAATACATTTTTCGTCAGCTGTAACCCAAGCAACAAGGTCTTCTCCACCATTGAAAATAGTGCCACTAACCATCATTACCGCAAATTTTCGGCAGATGTGTTTTTTTTCGTTTCGGTCGGTTATTTCCTCTTTTCCTAAATATCTTATATGCAGATTATAAAGTTTGTTTCCAACAATCACAGGTATCGGCACTTGCTGGTTTATTTTTATGTTACTGAAATCGATTGACCGGCAGATGTATATTGCTGAAACCAAATCGGTTACCTGTCTATTGATTTTGATTGTGTCTATTCCGTATGCTCTTTTGGCTGTTTCTGTTTTGGTTATGGTTATGCTGTCGGCATAATTGAAAATGGCCTCCTCCATATCCCAAAAACTACCCTCGTGTGTGTTACATCGAAACCAATATGGACGGTATTCTACAGGCTCAACTATTGCCTCGTATGTGTCGCGAACTTTGAAAAACCAATCGTATCCCGGATTTGTCGCACCGGTGCTATATAAATGCAACGCCTTGTTTTCACTATATAATGTGTCTCTGATTTCGAATTTTGCCCAGCCTGCGTTCAACCAGATAAAACCCCAGTTGTAATAAATATCGAGAGTGAACGACTCGCCCGACTTGAACTTTCCGTAATTATAATTAATCTGCGTATGAGCAAAAAGTGGCAAGAGGCACAGAAAAAAGATTATAGCTTGTTTTTTACACATTATTCAACTATCCAAGTATATTCCATATCCCAGCCCGATTTAGTCTCTATATTTCTACCAAAGTAGAATACTTTTTCAGGTTGACGTTGTTCTTTGTAATTGCCTGTATCCCAGACTCCATTGCCGTTTTCATCGTAAAACAGTTTGCATTTGTAGGTTCCGGGCGCCAAATAATTGATAGTGATTGTTGTGTTGCCTGTAACTTTATGTTCTTCAAGCACTTTTTCTTTCGAATTTAGTAATTGTAAGATGCTATTGGGATTTTTAACACCGCTCAGATTCATTATAATACTACTGTAATACTCCGAACCACGTGTAATAAACTCTTTTTTAAGAGTGTCGTTGGTATTTCCGTAAATATCTGTAAACGAACCTTCTGGTATTTCTACATAATAGTTAGCCGCCTCTTTCGGGCTAAATTTCAAATTAAATATACGGTCGCTGACGCTGTCTTTTTCGATTGTGAAATCAACTTGATATTCGTTTTCTTCTTCCTTTCTTACAAATTTCACATTTTCGGTCGAATAGTGTTTTATCGGATAGCTCATTGTAAGTTTTACCGGCTGATTCAAATCGAAGTCTTCCTTCATATTGTGGTTTATCTTCAACTCCGATTCTTTTCTTTTTTCTTCTTTATCAGCATTATCGGTGTTTTCCTCGCCTATGATTTTAGCCAAAAAATTGTTTCCTCGCTTCTTTTTATCCTTGCTGGCTTTTTCTTTATTGGCTTGCTTGCTGTCAAAAATAAAATCGAGTGTATCGGTTCTGACATAATCAACAGTATCTGTCATTAAATAACTTACAGCAATCTTAATTGTGTCTTTCTTATAGATTGTAGAATCGGTTATCCAAAACACAACTGAATCGGTAGGTTGCTCTCCCTCAATTAGATACCAGTCTTTATTATAAGTTGAATCTGAAATCAATTTGAACGCAAACGACTCATCAAGCTCGCTGTTGAATGCTATAGAACATTGTCTGTCTTGTTTTCGGTAAACACCATGCAGATATTGAATCTTATGTTCTTCGGTGAACATATTCAGCTTTATATCGTCAATAGTTGTCACCATCATTGTATAAGTATAGATTGAATCGCGGAAAACAGTGTCTTTTTTGTTTTTCGATATTGATTCAATAATACGCAGTGTGTCAGTGAATTCTGCTGGTTTGAATGTGGGTCGGAATGCGCTGTCACAAAATGCTATAGCCTCGTTTGGTAAATCGAATAACATATTGTTATTCATATCTTTAAGCGCAAAAATGTAGTATGGAATATCACGCATATTAGGCACTATAAAATATCCGTCCTTATTAGTTTTTCCTACACATTCAGGTTTTGTCTTGCGCGGAATAGAATCGTCATAGCTTTTGTAAAGCATTATGTATGCGTTCTCGATAGGATTGCGGTCGAAAGCGCTCAACAATCGGCCTCCAATATATATTGAATCAAACGTGCTGCCTGTCGAAAATTCAAACTGGAAATTTTCCAGCACATTTCCTTCGTTCAAATCTGTTATTGAATTGAAAAAGTTGAAATTATATGTTGTGCTGTCGGCCAACTGATTGTTAATTGTCACAACCATTTTCTTGCCACGCATCAAAACTTTAGGTTTTTTTTCGAGTGGTGGTGATACTATAAGTTCTTGATTTACATTCTTTAAGTCGATAAACTCATCAAATTCGACAATGAACTTTTTGCCTTTGAAATTTGTGGAATAGTTGACTGGCGAACTTCGCAAAGCAACAGGCGGTTCGGTGTCTTTTGGTCCGCCTACTGGTGACGATTGTTTCGCACAACCAGTTATAAACAAAACAAATACGATTATTATTATTTGTATGTTTTTCAAATTCATATGAATCTTGTTTTGGTCGCAAACTTAATTATTGTTTTGCAACCTTTGAAGTCATCGGATATTTGTTTCCTTTAACATTTTCCATTACCGCTCTTATGCTTCCTATCTTAAGCTTCGATTCAATAAGAATAGGTATCTTGTTTTGGTCGTCGGTAAGCCAAATAGTCATAACCTCGCCTTTGTCAAAAAGGTCGCCTTCTACAAAGTATGGACAAATTTTTAAACACTTGTAAGTTTCTCCTTTTCTGAGAGTTATAAGTTCTTTTCCTGCATATCGCCAATAAAGGTCATAAAGGTCCATTTGAAAAACCGATGGCATTGGCATCTTCTGGTTTTTGTAAATTTTACTGAAATCAGTATTTCTCAAACCATATAATATAGTTACAACATCCAGATACATTTTTTCATTTCTGATTGTAGTATCTTTTTTCAGACCGTCGCGCTTGTATTTTTTGATACGCAAAAGGTTTTCTCCATTCTCGTCTTTTGTATATGTGGTTTGGAATGAAGCAAAATAGTCATCTTCGTGCGATTGCACTTGTGTAAAATATGGTTCCATTGTTTCGGCATCTACTATCGCACGAAGAGTATCGCGTACTTTGAAAGCTTTAAATGCCTTTATGGTTTTTGCTCCTATCTCAAGATTCACAGCTTCTTTTCCTTCATATTTACAAGCATTTGCTGTGATGTTTGCTTGTGCTGCTTTCAACTCAATAAAACCAAAAGTATAGCTAATTGTTAGTCTGATGTTTTCTCCAACTTGCCAGGCGTTTTGCTGCTGAGCAAAATTTTTTTCTGAAAAACAGACTATTATCGTAATTGACATCAAAAGTGTCCTAAACTTTATCATTTTGATTTTGTTATTACTTAAAATCTTTATTTCTATAAATCAAACAATCAAACAAATATAATTCATTTTCCTCTTTGAGTATGTTTTTAACAATGGTTAATTTTTTAAAATTCAGTCATATATAAATCTGCTTTTGAGTATATGTTTGATAATGAATTTTAAAATATTATGTTAAATTGTTAATAACATAAAGAGAGAGTTGTTTATTATTTTTATGAAATTTTTCTTGCTTTTAATTTTTAGCAATTGGATATACAAAAAATTAATTGTGCAAATTTTTTTCAGGCCTATTTTTATCTAAAAATTCAACACCCTATTGGGTTTTTAACAATTTTAGTTTTTAACAATTTTATCATCGTTTTAGTTTTCAACAATCTGTTTATTTGAAAATATAATGACTTGATTTTTAATAAAAGCATAGGTTACTATATTGTTAAATAAACTTCATCAAAACGTATTTTTTAAAAATCAAATTTTTTTGCCGTTTTTCTTTCAACATTTTCAACAGCATATAATATACATCATCTTTTTTAAATTAAAAAATCAATATATATAATTTATATGTGATGATTTTTGATGACAAAATTTCGTTTTTTTGTTTGCTACGGACAATTTTACCTTGATTTTAGAATTCAAAATTATGACAATTTTTAATGGTAGCAATAACTGTTGCTTTGCTTGAGTTATTATTTTTGCAATCGGCTGATTTATATTTTTTATGAAGTTTTTTAAAGGCCTTGCCGGGCAGACAATGATTTATGGTTTGGGCACCATTGTGCCGCGGCTGCTCAATTATCTGCTGCTCACTCCTTTCTATACCAGAATTTTTACTCAAGAGCAATATGGTTCTGTTTCAGAACTTTACGCTTACTCTTCACTTTTGCTTGTGTTGCTGATTCATGGGATGGAGACTACTTACTTCCGCTACAGCGTCAATAAAGAGGAGGAGCAAAGCACATACAACCATGCCGTTTTCAGTACTTCGGTTTTTGCCACACTTTTCCTGGCGTTTGCGTTGGTATTCAAAAACGGAATAGCACATGTTATTGAGTATGAAAATAATGTGAATTATATTGTCTGCTTTGCTTTCATAATTTTCTTCGATGTTATTACATCGATTCCTTTTGCTCGAATGAGAAACCAGAATCGTGCACTTAAGTTTTCAATTATAAAACTGATAAACGTTTCGGTCAACATTCTGCTCAACATTTTCTTCTTCGTTATCTGTAAAGATTCTGAAAATGAAACGCTAGCGTCTTTTTATAATCCTGACATAAATATAGGTTACGCTTTCATCAGTAATGTGGTTGCTTCAACTGTTACTTTCCTTCTTGTTTTGCCTGAGTATCGTAGCTTCAGGTTCGATATTTCGGCGAAAAAATATATTACGATGCTCAATTACACTTGGCCGCTTATTGTGATTGGAATTGCCGGTGTCATTAACGATGTGTCGGACAAGATTTTTATTAAATATCTGTCGTCAAACGATTTGAATGCTCTTGAGCAAGTTGGAATTTATTCCGGCAACTATAAGCTTGCTGTTTTGATGACCATTTTCATACAGATGTTCAACTATGCGGCCGAGCCATTTTTCTTCAAAAAATCAGTTTCTTCCGATGCTAAAGAATCGTATCGTGTTGTCATGGATTATTTTGTAATTTTTTGTTTGCTGATTTTCCTAATGGTTACAATGTATATTGATGTATTTAAGTATTTCATTGGAAGCAAGTTTCATGTTGGTCTTGCCATTGTGCCTGTTATTCTTTTGGCAAATATGTTCTTAGGTATTTATTATAATTTGTCGGTTTGGTACAAAATCAATAACAAAACTTACTGCGGAGCTGTTATTTCTCTCATAGGCGTGGTTATTACACTTATTCTCAACATTTTACTTATTCCGAAAATTGGCTATTGGGGTTCAGCTATTGCAACAATAGCTTGCTATTTTGTAATGGTTGTAGTATCATATTTCTGGGGTCGTAAGGTTTATCCTGTCGGGTATAATGTTGGGAAGATTTTAGCTTACATTGTTTTGGCTGTCATTTTTCTTTATGTCAGAAAATTGTTCATTTTCAATAATATAATAGTATCGCTTTCAGTAAGTACGCTGTTTATGCTGTTTTATATCGGCATTTTGTATTATTTTGAGCGGAAAAACATTAAGAAACTATTATGCGTGTAAAGATTATAAATAAGTCAGATAACCAGTTGCCGGCATATGAAACTGCAAGTTCGGCCGGAATGGATTTGCGTGCGTTCATCGATTCTGATATTGTGCTGAAACCTTTTGAGCGTAAACTTATCCCGACAGGCCTTTATATTGAGTTGCCGGATGGTTACGAAGCGCAAATCCGCCCCCGTAGCGGTTTGGCCATTAAAAGTGGAATTACAGTTTTAAATTCGCCTGGTACCATTGATGCAGATTATCGAGGCGAGATTAAGGTAATTCTAATCAATTTGAGTAACGATGATTTTACAATAAAATCAGGAGAACGTATCTGTCAAATGGTTATTGCAAAGCACGAAAAAGTTGATTTTGTTGAAGTTGAAGAGATTAACGAAACTGAGCGCGGCGCAGGCGGCTTTGGTCATACAGGTAAGTAGAAGATGAATAAAAGACTTTCTTCAGTTTTATTTTCGCTGTTTTTTTCAATTGTTTCATTTGCTCAAACTAATGATTCTGAGGTTTTTTTGTTTGACGACGAAATAAATTACTCTTACAATTTCTTTGAGGCCGACAAATGTTTTCTTGATGAGAATTTCGAATTGGCCGAAAACTATTATCAACTTTGTTTGAGTCAAAAGCCCGACAATCCTTTTGTTCTTTATCGTTTAGCTGCCATTTATCTAAAAAAGAATGAATTAAGTCTTTCTGAAGAATATATAGACAAATGTCTTTCCCTTTCTTCCGACAATGAGTGGTATATGTATTTGGCTGGCACCATTTACGGTTTGAACAATCATTTCGATAAAGCCAAAAATATTTTTCAAACACTTATTAATCAAAAACCTAACGAATTTGATTTTTATCTTTCGCTTGCCGATGTATATCTCGATGCCAACGATTTAAACGGAGTTTTGGAAATTTACGATATGATTGAAAAAAAATTCGGAATTGACGAAGCTGTATCTGTACAAAAGAAAAATATCTATTTGAGACTCAATAAGAAAAAGAAAGCTGCAGCCGAATTGCAAAAACTTGTTGCCGCTTTTCCCGATGACTTACATTATAAACGTCTGTTGGCAGATTTCTATCTGCAAACAAATGATATAAAGACTTCAATTTCAATATATAACGAAATTTTACAAACAAATCAGAACGACGGATTTTCTCATATTGGTCTGGCAGGCTGTTATCAGATAATGAAAGAATACGACAAAATGTATTCGGAGCTTTTCAAAGTCTTTCCGTCACGCGATGTTCCTTCCGATGTCAAAGTCAATATTTTGGTAATGCAGATGCAGCATACCAATTCGCCTGAAGAACTCGATAAGTTATTTCAACTTTGCGAAATACTTGTTAAAAATTACCCAAA
>JAEEGL010518909.1_pt1 | contig 17054 bp, 5 predicted proteins | sample 9134231 | NCBI WGS metagenome assembly JAEEGL01 (sample SAMN16246548, study PRJNA631951) | gut metagenome | biome: gut microbiome; feature: rumen; material: fiber-attached | host: Bos | place: Iran: Karaj | collected 2018-10
TGAAAAGAATGAGATTTTTCCATATAAGTACTTAATATTTTATCTATTTTTTCATCATCTAAAAATTCAGGATTAATTTTATTAAATAATTCAAATATAATAGAAATTTGTCCAATAACTCCTCCTGAAAGAGTATAACCTCTATCTTTTTGATAATAAGCATTAATATCAAATATATTTTCAGGAGAATTATCTTCTGTAAATTCAGCTTCTTTTAATAAATTTTCTTTTATAATGTCTCTAATTCCATCTAAAATTTTTTCATGTCTTCTTCTTGCTCTTTCTTCTTTTTTTCTTTTTATTTCTTCAGCTTCTCTTATTTTTAAAATTTCTCTTATTCTCTCATTTTCTTTTAATCTATTTTTCTCATTTATAATTGATTGATTATGTTCTTTACTAGTTTCTTTAATATATTTATCTTTAAGCATTTTTTGAATATTATCAAGATTAGTATATGAAGTATTATATTGTCTTTCAGCTATATTTTCTAAATCTGGTAATAAATCAGTATAAAAATCTTTTGCATCTTCACTTTTATATATCCCTCTTTCAGTTAAATAATTATGTGTTTCACTTACAATTCTATTTATATATTGTTTTGCTTTTATTCTCGAATATAATTTTCTTTGAAACATTTTTGTCATTTTTAATCTTTCAATTTTATTATTTTTTTTCCTAATTATTTCTTCATATTTCTCTAATTCTTGATTTTCAATATTTAAAATTCTATTTTTTTCTTCGTCATTAATATTTTTATATTTTTCTTGTTGTTCTTTAATAATTTTTAATTCTTCTTCTTCTAAAACTTCTCTTCTTGAATCTTCTAAAGTTTTACTGACAATAATAGAAACAAGAGGTCTAACTTCTTGAGTAAAATTGAATAAATCACCATCATTAATTTGAGTTTCAACATCAATTCCTTTTTTTTCAGGCCAAATTAAAACAGGAACAGGTTTTTCAGGTAAAGGATCTGTTTGAATTATTTCATCAAAAGAAATAGGTTTTGGAATGACTGTATTAGTAACTTTTTCTGTAAAAACACCGAAACCATCATTATTTAATTTTTTATTTTTTTCTTCATTTATTTTTTTCTTTGCATCAATTGAAAATTTACTTCTTAAATTAAATGATCTTCTTAAATTTTCTTTTTTTTTTGATTTTTTCTCTTTTTCAGTTTCAGGAAGAGAACCATCATATGATGATGATGTTACATATACTACTCCAAAATTGTGACCTCGACGAAGACGAGGATCTGTCACGAAGTTATATGTCAGTTTTGATGAAGGATTGTAACTCTCCTTGTTTTCCACCACTGAGGTGTTTATGTTTAAGGGTGCTCGGTACGACATTTTTTCAAATTTTTTTTTTTTTTTGGAAGTTATGACTTTTTTATTTGTTTATATTTATTATTTTTATATTTTTTTTTTTTCATTTTATTTTTTATTCAGATATTTAATTTTAAATTACATGAAAAACGTAGAAAAGAATAAATCGTTTTTTTAATCTTTTAATTTTAAATTTAATATTTAAAAAAATAAAAATATATAAAAAAATGAACAATTGGGATAGAAATCGTCAAGATATGGTATACAAGCAAAAACTTCAAAACGTAAAATCAACCCTTCCAAAAATAATGTACAATAATAACAACACAATATCAAAGAGGAAAAAGTCATCAACTTTATCATCAAACTTAAATATAAATCAAAACACAAAATATAAACTTCCTTCAGCAAATATACCTCAATCCTATGATAAGCAAAAAGACTTTAAAAAACAAAATTATTTAAAACATTTATTAAATGAATTTGGTTTATCACAATATTTAAGAAAAATATTTGAATTAGGATATGATGATAATAATTTTTATAAAATAGGTTTATTATCAAGAAGAGAATTTGATGATTTAGTATATAATATTCATATATTTCCAGGTCAAATGGTAAAAATGGAAAATTTTTATGATTATTTAAAGCAAATGAATTTTAATAAGGGAAATAATAATGTTTATTCAAATAAACCAAAAAGTTCAACAGGAACAAAAAGAATAGTTTATCCTAATCAAAATTATGGTACTGCTCCAATTAGTTCAAATACTACTAGACCTAATACTACTACTAATATATTAATGAAAACTAAACCTAGTTCTGTTACTCCTAATTCACAAAGAGATTTTAATTCAATTAATAATTCTAATAATAAAATTATTAAAGCTTTTAGTAATGGAGATTTTAATTATAATTATTACTTACAAGATAATTTTAAAGGTAGAAATTCTAATAATATTAATAAATTTAGTACTCAACAATATGATGATAATTTAAGAGGGAGAAATATCAATATAAATAATAATAATAACAATAATAATAATAATAATAATAATAATAATGATAATGAAATTGAAGAAAAAATGAGTAATGATGTTGATAATATGCTTAAATATTATATGGATGAATTAAATGAAAAATTAGATGATTCATATGAAACTATTGAGGATTCATCTTTATCTCATATTAATATTACATCTTCATTAGCAAATGTAGATTTAGCGAAGGTAGAGAATGAAAAAAATAAAAAAGAAAATAATTCCCCAAAAAATAAAATACCATCAACAATAAATTCTTTAGGAGTAAATCCTCCAATAAATAAAAAACCAATCCCAGTGAAATTACCAGGAATAAAAAAAGAAGAAAACACAAATATAAATATGAATAATAATAATAATTCAAATGATATAATATTAAAAAGTAAAGAGCAGAAAAGAAAAACTGAATTAAAACCAATAGAAAAAAAAGATAGTAAAAATATTGAAAAAACAGAAAAAGAAGAAGAAGAAATAATAGAAGAAAATTTAATAAAAAATGAAAAAGAAGAAAATAATAAAAAAGAAGAGAAAAAAAAGTTAGAACCAGGATTTATAAATTTTGAAGAAATAGAGGAAAATTTTGAGCCAATAAAAGAACAAAATAAATTATCTCTTTCTCCTCCAATTCAAATGAATAAATATACATCATCAGGAAATTATGAAAATATAATGTTAAATAAAAATGATAATGAAAGATATACAAAAGAACAACAAATATATGATAATATAAGATTAATCAAGAGTTCTGAAGGTGATTATATTCATCAAAATATGGAACAATTTGATATTGAATATATGTGTAGATGTCTTGGTTTAGCTATTATGAAACATTTAGAAAATGCAAAAGGAAAACAACATATTAGTGATTTAATTAATATGAAAGATTTTATCTTTTTTAATTCTATTTATAATAATAATATCAACATTTTATTGAATTTCTTTGATCAAAAGATTCCTGTTCCTAAAAATCAAATCAGTAATTTAGATAGATTAGAAAATGAAGAAAAAAAAAATACAGAAAATTTTAATCCTAATGATGATGATATTATTTCTTTTGTCTCTCATTTTAAAAATAAATATGATGAAAAGTTAATTAAAGATAGTGAAATTAAAGAAAATAAATCTAAATTACATGGAAATTTACAAGAAATCGAAAAAGATATTAAATTTATTGATGAATTTTTCTCTATGAAAAAACCTGTTAGAAATTATCAAAATGTTTCTGAAAAATCAAAAAATATTCTTTGTAAAGAATTAAGTTATATTGGTGAAGTAGATAGTGAATTAACTATATCAAAAATAAATACTTCAAATCATGTAAAACAAGATGAAAAAAATAATAATAAAGAATTAGAATATATGGAAGTAGAAGAAACAGATGATAAAAACAACAAAATTCTCCCAGATATCGAAGAAGAAAACAAAGAAGAAAAAGAAGATGAAAAAGAAGAAGAAAACAAAGAAGAAAAAGAAGTAGAAAAAGAAGAAGAAAAAAAAGAAGAAGAAAAAGAAGAAAAAAAAGAAGAAGAAGAAAAAAAAGAAGAATATCCTTCTCAAAAAAAAATAGAAATAAAAGATTTAAAAGACACAGTAAACATAGGATCAATAAAAGATGACAAATATGAAAAAATAAATATTCCTTCAAAATTCACATCAACAAATACAGAAAAAAATGAAAAAAAAGAGAAAAAAGAAGAACCAAAAATTGAAGAAGAAATAAAAATAGAAGAAGAAAAAGAGAAAGAAAAATTTGAAAGTGGAACAATGGAATCAGATTACATGATAGATGCATCAACCGTGGAAAAATTAAAGCAATACTTATTAAAACAAATAGAAATATTTGACGATGATTATATATATTCATCAGAACATATTCCAACAAGAAAATATGTTCCTCCTCCTGATCCACAAACAATATTTGAATTTTGTGCTAATATTATGATTTTAACTAAAATGGAAAAAGAAGTTATTATTATTTCACTTATTTATTTAGAAAGATTTATTTTTAATACTGGATTATTATTATCTCCTAGAAATTGGAGAAGATTAATTTTTATTATTATGGTTATTTCTAGTAAAATTTGGGATGATGATTCTTTTGAAAATAATCATTTTGCTCAAGTTTTTACTCATTTAAAATTAGGAGAAATTAATTTAATGGAAAGAACTTTTTTAGAATTAATTAATTATAAAACTTATGTTAAATGCTCTGAGTATTTTAAATATTTTTTCATTATTAAAAGTATTGCTTTAAAATTTAATTACAATGGTTCTCAATTAGTTCCTATTTCTGTTCAAAAAATGATGAAAATTCAAGAATATGCTTATTTAATGCAAAAAAAAATGAGGAAGAAATTTTCTTTAAATAATTCTTCAAATTTTTAAAATATGGTTTTTCTCTTTTTTTTTCATTATTATTATTATTTTTTCTATTTTCTTATTATTAATAATAAAACAATTTTAAATTAGGAAATCTTCTTTATTATTTTATTTTTATTAAAAAAGATATAAATTTTATTTAAATAAAAAAATAATATTTTTTTCAATTATATGAAATAATGCCTTTAACAAAATCTTTCACAGAAATTAATTGATTACTTTCTAAACCAATAGCATTAAAAACACCATATAAATCATTTTCATTACATTCAATTCCAATTTTTTTCAAAGCTAAAGGAATATTATTAAACTCAATTAATTCATTATTATCATTATTTCCAAAATCACATAATAATTGATATAAATTAATATTATTTCTTTTAACAATATTAATAATTTTCTGAGTTAATTCCTTATTTAAACTCCCATTATTAGAACCAACAGAATATTTCATTGTATTAACACCATTAACTTTAATATTAACAATAGTAGAATTATCATAATTTGAACTTTGAATTATATTCTTTTCATTTAATTTTTGTAATAAATCCCAAATAATGTCATCTTTAACTTTTAACATTTTTTGCATTTTAGAATAATTTTCCATTTGAGATTTTTGATTAATTATATTAGAAGGTAATTTAGTAATATCTTTATCTAAATTTAATTCAATAGGTTTAGTTAATAAATTATCGATAAAATCAATCATTTTATTATATCTTAATAAGAAATCTAACATATCATTAGATTCTTTAGAATCATTCATAAAATTAATAATTTCATCTAATTGAACAAGTTCTTTTTGAATATTAGAACTTTCAAAATTTAAAATAGCAATTCTTTTTCCTTTTTCATTATTTAAATTATCTAACATTCCGTTAAAATTACTATTAATTTGTCTTTCGATGTTATTACTAATTTTATCGATTTCATCAATTTTTCTATCAATAATATTTATATTTCCAGTTAAAATATCATATCTTTTATTTAAATTACTAATACAAATATCATTTAATTTCTTAAATTTATTTCTATAAGCATCATTAATATTACTAATTCTATGTAATTTATTATTATGAGGACCAATAATTTGACATTCACTACAAATTGGTTCTTCACAGCTTTCACAATAAAATTTAAGAATATTATTATGATGATAACATAATTTTTTTAAATGAGGCATTTCATTTAAAGAATGTTTAATATGATTTTTAAAAACTGGAATAATATGAATTTGATTATCACATATATTACATAAACTTTTTTCACATTCTTTACAATAACATATTGCATCATTTTCATAACAACCATCACATTTTGTATTATTAACTTGATTTATACTCTGAGATAATAAATTGACATTATTATTTATATTAAAATTATTACTTATTGGAGGATTTTCAAAATTTTTTGGATCTAAATTATTATTTGTTTCTAACATTTCTTGAGTTGGATTCTCATCTAATTCTTTTTCTGGAGATTTTGATTTAGATGATTTTTTATCTTCTTCATTTTTTGATTTTTTTGATGTCGTTGATTTTAGACTTTTCTTTGATGTTATTGATTTTTTCGATGCTGAGGATTTTATACTCTTTTCTGATAAATCTTTCTTTGATGAAGATTTAGATTTTGGTTTTGATTCTTTTGGCATTTTTTATTTTATTAATTTATTTATTTGATATAATTTCTTATTTTTAAATTTTGTTTTTTTATCTCTATAGATTTTTATCTAAAGAAAAAAAAGAACAAATAATATATAAATTTAAAATTACAAATTAAAAATATCATAAAAAAAAATTAATGGAATCAGCTCCAAACGCAGTAAACAATTCAAATAACAATAATCCAAATCCACATTATACATTAAACGACAGAATAATGAATATATATAACAGTATTCCATTATTTGTTTTTTGTACAATATGTATAACAATATTTTTCTATTTAATAGATTTAATAATATTTTCAATATCATTTTATTTATCAAATTTAGCATTATATACAATTTTTCATTTTCAAATATGGAGATTAATAACAACATCTTTTATGACAACAAGTATATTAAATATATTATTTGCAATGATAAGTTGGGTTAAAGATGCTTCTTCTTTAGAAAATAAATTAGGAACAATAAAATATATGTTGATTTTTTTTATGAATACATTTTTTATTCAAATTATATATTGTCTAATATTACTAATTGCTTATATAATATCAAGAAATAAAAATATATTAATTTTAAATTATTATAATGGAAAAGTTGAAAATTCTGGTTTATGGCCAATTATTATGGCTGAATTAACTTTATTGTGCATGTCTAATCCCGAAAGTTTAATGAGACTTTTTTTTTTCCCTTGTGAAATAAAAGCAAAATTTTATCCTTTTATATTATTCACAATATTTTTAATTTTAAATTTTCAAATTGATTTTGGTGTCTTAAGTGGAATTATTTATGGTTTATTATATCATTTCTTTTTTAGAAAATATTTACAAATACCAAATAAATTTGTTGAAATCATTGAAAAAAGTTTTATTGGTTCTTTTTTAGGAAAATTTAAAAAATTTATTCCTTCAAACAATAATATTCCAGTTAGAATTGAAAATACTATCAATAAAATCAGTAAAAATGTAAATAAATTTGTTCCTTTTAAAGGAGAAGGTATTAAAGTTGGAGGAAGTTATGGTACTAAAGAAGGTGATTATGATGGTGTTAAACAAAATAATTCTATTAGTTAAATAAAACAATTATATTTTAATTTAATAAATAATTAATTTTCTAAAAATAAACCTTTTAAATATTATTTCAATTTTAGATTTTAATCCTGTATAATTTTTTGTATAATATTATTAAAAATTAAAGAATATAAAAATTCATTTTTTATATTATGTGAATCAATGTTTGAGCTAACTAATTTTAAAATCATTTCTATTTTTTTATCTGATTTCAAAGCTTCAATATATTCTTTTGAGCTTTTAATTGATTGAATTATTATATTTGAAATATCATTAACATTAATTTCTATATTTATATCAAAATAATTCTTTGTTTTTTCTTCTACAAAATAACTTAATTGTTGATTAGAATTAGAATTTGATATAACAATATTATTATCATTATCTTTTATAATTAATTGTAAATATATTTTCGAAATTTCAATTAATTTTTCAGCAATATCAAAAAGTTTTTCACATAAAATTTCCTTATTAAAAACTCCTTTAACTAAAAGAGTATCTTTTTCGTAAAAATTTAAAAACAAATTCTCGAAATTAAATTTATATTTCATTTCAATATGATTATTTTCAATGTAATTTCTCATAACATTAACTTTTTCATTTATAATATTATATAAAGATAAATTTAAAGTAATTCCAACACTATCTTCTTTATCATTAATAAGATTAGAAAAATCTTTATTTTCTCTTTTTTTTGCTAATTTAGTAGTTAAACCTAATAAACAAAGTCCAAAATTAGTTTCAATAAATAAAGGACTTCCTCTCGTTATATTAATTTTTTCATATTGAATAATATTTTCATTATCACATCTTTTTAATTTTTTCTTTATTTGACTTATAATACAATCTTTATCATTATTAAAAAAGCTACTTGAATAATCTGAAATTTTATTTCTTAATTTCTTATCACAAATTAAAAAAAATTGATTTTTTAAATTTGGAAATATACTTTTTAAATTAGATATTGGTTTATTTTCTAATGATAAAGTTGTTAAAGTTGATGTTGTTGTTACTCTTAAAGAATCTGGTAATAAAGCATTTGAAGAATTAATATATTCATTATTAAAATATTTATTTGGATAAATATATGTTAATAATAATAATTTTTTTTCCCAAAAACCATTCATTCTCATTTTTTTATTGTTTTCATTAAATAAAATATGATTTTTGAAAAAAGAAAAAAATCTATTTTTTTCATTTATATTAATTTGAAATTCAGGTAATGAATTTAATTTTAGCATATCAATTATTTCTTTTCCGATTTTTCTTTCTAAAATAGCTATAACTAAATATAATGGATTAGAATTAATTCCTAAATCTAATAAAATATTTTCATGCTTAATTGCCTTTATTGGTTCATTATATAATTTAAAATCTCCTGTTGTAAAAGGCAAAAAAGATATTATTTCATTTTCATTATTTAATTCCTGGAAATGAGTTATTATTATATCTTCTCCAATTATAAATCCAACAGATTTTTTTTGAATATTTGTTTTATTTTGAGTAAAAACTAATCCTAAAAAACAATAAGGAAATTTTTCTATTTGTTCTAAATTTATTATATTATAAGAATCAAAAATTGGGAAAAATGATTCTTCATTATTTTTATCCATTTCACTTATATTATTGATTTTAATAAATAAATAAAAAAAATATAGTAAAAAAATAAAAAGTTATGACAAAAAAATAAAAAAGTTAAAAGAAAAAAAATAATTATAAATTTAATTAATAAAAAAGAAATGAAAAACCAAAAAAAAATGTTAATAAATAATTCAAATAAATATGAAGAAAGAAATGAAGATATAGTATCTTTTCATGAAGAAGAAGAAGAACAAAATTATTTAGGAAAAAAAGAATTAGTAGAAATTGAAGGAGATAAATCAATAGATCCAGATTTTTCATATGATGAAGATAGATCTAAAGGAAGTACAGTTAAAAGAAATACAAATAATGAATTAATGAAATTATTAGCTGATAGTACTAATGAATTATATCAAAGAAAATCTAATAATAATTATAATGCAAGTAGTGATTTTAGTAAAGATTTAAGTAGAGATAATGAATATAATACTTTATTAAATTCTAAAACTTTTAATGCTCCTTTAATTAAAAATGATATTAATATTAATGGGAGTTCAATAAATCAATTTAATGGACAAAATAATAAATTTTCTAATATTTTACAACAAATTCCTACTAAAATTGATAATCATTTTTATTATGGTTTTGATAATAATAATAACAATATCAATAATAATTTATATAGTCAAAGTAATAATTATAATAATAATATTTTAAATAATCCAAATTATAATTTAAACAATAATAATATTTTATATAGTCAAAGTAACAATTATAATAATAATATTCTAAATAATCCAAATTATAATTTAAATCATGATAATATTTTAAATGTTAGAAATAATAATTATTATAATAATATTATAAACAATGAAAATGAAGAATATATGAATAATAAGAATAATTTGAAAAATATAGATGGAATAAAACAATTTAATAAAAGAGAGAATAAGATATATCAAATAAATTCATTTGATTATTTTATTATAGGGAAAAATAATAATAAGTTTACACAAAGTAATCCTTCATTTGGAATGATTCAAAACACAGAAATAGAAATAAAATATAAAGAATTAGAAAAATCTTATAATGATGTTTTAGGATTAATTCAATATTGGCAATCTTTTTATTTAGATATAGCAAAATTAGTCTCTGAAAATATAAATATAAATAATGAAGATCCTTTTTCAGATGAATTTAAATTTGCAGTTATTGATAATGTTAAATCAATAGTTGAATTAGCTAAAGAAAAAGCTTTTTCAATTTTTGAAATTTCTCAAGAACAAAATTTATTAATTTTAAACCAAAAAAATCAAAATATAATAAATAATAAAAAGTATGATTTTATCCCTTTAAATAATTTCAATTTTGAAATTTTAGCATATGAAAAAGAAAACAATATAATATTTAAATTGTCAAAAGAAAATAATTTTACAATTCAAAAAACAATAAAATTAAACGATGAAAACTTAGATTTTTCAAATAAAAAAAATAAAGGATTTAAAAGAAAAAAATATTATAAAAACGATGATTCATTAGATTCTCTTCCTCCAATAATATATAGAAAATATGTTACAGAAGGAACAAACACAGACCAAATTTTATATAATGAAATAGAAAAAGAAATTCTAGAAAAACCAATTTTAAAAGAAGTTGAAAAATTCAAAAATGAAAATTTAAAAATTTTAAAAACAACATCTTTCAAAATTAAAAAAGAAGAAATAAAAAAATTAAATAATCAAAAAAGCTCAAAATTAATATTAAAAATAGAATCTCAAATAGAAAATAAAATAAATATAATATCAAAACCAAAAAAGGAGAAAATCCAAATTTTAAAAGTACAAAATATTCAAACAGAAATGAAATATTTTGATATAGAAAGATTAGAACTTTTAAACAGAGAATTATCTTTAAGACTTTCAGAAGGAGAAAGAGAAAAAAATGAATTAAAGAAAAATTTAGAAGAAAAAAATAATATAGAATCAAATATAATAACAACAAATAATTCAAATAATATATTAAATAATAGTAATTTATTTTTACCAGAAATGATTCCTCCAGAACATACATATAAAATATTTATTCATTGTATAAAACATTTTAAATATGAAGAAGAAAATTATAAGAAATATATTGAAGAAGAAGATTTACAAAATTTAAAATTATTTGTTAATAAAATGGAAAAATATTTAATTGGGACTTCATATCCAGTTCAAAGAAAAAAACAAGAATCAATTCATTATTATAAACCTATTGAATCTACTTATCAAAAAAAATATAAGGAAAGTATTCTTACTGGAATTAAGCCTTTAACTTTTAGTAAAAGTAGAGTTGATTCAAAAACAAAAAATATTGATTATAGAAGTTATAGTACTGTTAATAATAATTCTACTTTTAATAAGTATAAAGCAGTTATTAAAGCTTTGAAAAATTGGTAAATATTAATTTTTTCTTTTTATTGGGATTTGTATTTTTTTTTAGTTTTGTTTTATTTATTTATTTGTTTATTTTAATATTTTTTTTTTCTTTGATTGAGAATATTAATTTATTTAATTATTTTTTATAAAATAAATTTTTCATTTTTATATATTTTTAGTTTTATTTTTCTTATTGATATAAATTAAATTATTTTTAAGATATAAATAAAATGAGAGAGAAATGGAGAAAGAAGAGAATGCGAAGATTAAAAAGAAGAAGAAGAAAAATGAGAGCAAAGAACAAATAATATATGATTTATAAAATTAAATAAATAGATAATATTAAAATTATTATTTTGAGATAAATTTTGCTTTAATTTTCTTTTCTTTTTTTAAATCTAATATATATTTAAATAACAATAAATCTTTTTTTAATTATCCTTAGAAAAAACCAATAAAAATCTTGAATTTCCCAAAATAAACATAACATTCAATTTAATAATATATAATAATATAATTAAACTCAAATAAAAAAAAGAAAAATCCCTTTAAAAAAATTTAAATAAATAAAAAAAATGTCTTTAAACCCTCTCCACTTAGAAAAAACTGCATTATCATTTAAAACACGTTCAGAAAAAGATGTAATAAAAGTAACAGAATGTACATTTGCAAACGATGTGAAAGCAATATCAACATTTTATTTTTGTAGTTGTTCAAAAGAGGATTTTTATCCAATATGTGTAGCATGTGCAAAAAAATGTCACGCAGAACATAATCCATCATTAAATATAAGAGGAATATACATATGTAAATGTGGAGAATGTAATCATGAAATAACAGAAGATAATATAAAAACTTTTTATGAAAGAACTCATAAATTATCTAATTTCTGTTTTTATAGAAAATTTATGAATATTACTCCTAATGAAGGATTCTATAAATTTGATAATAAAATTTATTGCCCTGTTTGTATTAATTATTGCGTTGATTTTGGTATTGATAAAAATAATTTAAATCAATATAAAATCCCTTTTGATACTAATTATGTTTGTCAATGTTCTAAACATTTCGAACCTAATGTTGTTAATTTAAATTTAGATTTTAATTCTAAACCTAAATTTCATTTTCATTTTCAAAATGTTAATTTTAATATCTTATCTAAAATACCTTTCACTAGAGATAAATATTTAAATTATCTTTATCAAAAAATAAAAGAATATATGCAATGTCCTCAAGAAAGACAAAAAAGAGAATCTCAAAAATTTTTTTCTGATTTTATTACTTATAAAATATTAGAATGTTTTTCTATTTTTGCACAAAGATGGGAAAATAAATTTTTCCATGTTTCGGATTTTTTTAAAGATTTCCCTAAAATTAAATTAGTTGAATTATTAACTTTAAGTGAAAATGTTGCTGATATAAACGAAGCAATTAGAGGAGATTTTTTTAATGCTAAATTTTATTTTGCCGAATTATTATTTAATTACTTTATTAGAACTTATCTTTTAAAATATAATAATTTATGGAACATCAGAACTATTATTAATATGAATTTATTTCAAAGATATCTTTATCAATATAATATTAAACATTTCTTTAAATTCCATTGTAAAGAAGAAAATGCTTTTGATGAACCTTTAATTAATCAATTAATTAATGCTATTTTAGAATTATATGATGCTATATTAAAATTTACAGATAGTGATAATGCAGGAAATTTATCTGATTTACTTTATTCTTATTATTTTCCAACTTTTACAAGAATATTTAAATATATGATTAAATCTCATTTATTAACTCATGAACAATCAAAAAAATATTTTGAATTAGTTTTTGACTCTGTTAAAATGTGGAATGAAAGATTAAAAAAAGAAAATGGAAAAGAAGAAGAAATTCCAATTAATGATAATAATGAAAAAATTGTTAAAAATGAATTTATTGAATTATCTTCAAGAAGAAAAATGGAAACTTCTTTAAATGAAAGTAAAGATACAATAGAAGATGAAGATATAAATAAAAAAATAGAAGAAAAACCACAAGATGATTCTTTTAAATTAAGAAGTTCATATTATATTATGAAATCTATATTATATACTTTAATTTATTCTAATGATTCTGTTTGTATTAATTATTTTAAAAATAATTATAATAAAGCAAAAGATACTTTTGTTTTTATTAAAAATCCTTTTGTTGAACAAATTTCAAAAGTTTTTATGATGATAATAAATACTTATTATAGAAAAGAAGATTTAAGTAGAGTTGTTATTTATGATTTTTATGTTAGGAAAATAATGGAAATTTTAATTCAAAAAGATAATAATTTTTATGCTAATTCATTAGAAAATTTAGAAAAAATTTCTCCTAATAAATTATATTGTATTTGTAATGAAGATTTTGTAAATGTAATTAAAAATGAATTAATGAGTTCTTATTCAAAAATCTTTAATGATTTCACTGAAAAAATGGGATTTTATAATAGACAATATTTTGATTTTGATATTTCTTTTGAAAAATATATAGAAAGTGTAATTGATATATTTATTGAATTTCAAACTATTCTTACAAATGAAGTTGGTTATTTACCTGAATTAAATTTAAAATATTTTAATTTTATGGATTTAAATGATAAAAATATAATAAATAATTTAACTAATCTTCAAAATGCTGTTCAATGCTCTCTTTATTATCAAAAAATTGAAGAATTTATTCATATTTATGCTAAAGGAAAAAAATTTAAAAGTGAAGAAAATTTAGTTGAAGTTGATCAAAATAAATTTGAATCTTTACTTAAAAATATTTTACTTATTTATTTTCTTTTAATTATTAAAAATCCAGAAAATTTTTGTCTTGTTATGAATATTAAACCAGATATTTTTATTATTACTTTTATTAATGTTTATGAACAATTATTTTATTTCTTTGAAAGAATGGTTGAAATGGTTTTTGATTTAGATTACAAATATGATAATTTTTATTTTTTAAGTGAATGTCTATGTTTTGTTATTTCTCATTTAGAAAATTATTTTAATAAACCTCATAAAAGGAATAAAGAAGGAGGCATTATTAAAATTAATATTTTAGCTAAAGTTTTTAAATTTGTTAAAAAATTAATTTCTACTAATACTATTTATCAAAATGATTTTATTAATTTAATTGATAGAATACAAAGATTTATTGAAAAAGTAAATAATGATGAAAATTATTTTGATATTCCACAAATTTTGGAAAATTATTTTCTTCAAAATAAAAAAGATGAAAGAATAACAGAAACATTAACTCAATATTTTTTATATTTAAGTGAATTGACGTTAAATGACTTTAATTTTTTTATAATAACATCAAATAAAAATTTATATTTATTAAACATAGAATTAGTATTAGTAAACTTACCAAATTATATAGAAGAAAAAAAGTTACCTATTAATTTAGAATATGCATTATTAAGATATTATTTTCTTTCAAAAATAGGTTTTTTTTTTACAACAAATACAAGAAATCCAATATTAAGATTATTTAAACCTATTGAAGAATTAAATCCAAATGGAAGACAAAGAAAATCAATTTTAACTTTTCGTTCTCCAAGAGAAGATAATAAAGCTCCTGAAAATAAAGAAAGAATAAAAATTACAAATGTTTCTTTAGTTAATTTATCTATTAATGATAGAATTAAAAATAATGAAGAATATGAAAAAATATTATTAAATAATATTCAAGAATATAATTTTATTGCTAATTTTTTATATAAAATTCAACAAGATTTCTCAAATAAAGTTGATGAAGTAATATTAAATAGATTTAAATTATTTGGAAGTCATTTTGAAATGATAATTTTTATATATAAATATTTTGAAAATGTAATATTAAGACCAACACATAAATTATTTAATTACTTTTTATTAAATAATGAAGGAATAACTGGAATTGATTGTGAAATATATTATTTGATGTTATTTCAATTCTTAAAAAATACCGTTTATTTATATTTAAAAGTAAATCAAATAAGAGCAAGTGCAATGAATGAAAAAGAAACAACTCCAAGAGCAACACATTATAAATTTTGTTTTGAAAAAAATAAAATATTAGAATATGAAAATATTACTTTAATTAAAGAATTATCTTATAATGAAATAGATTATATTATGGATGATTTAAAAGAAATAAAATTAAATATTAAGTATTATCACATTGAAAGTTTATATAAAATGTTAATTAAAAATATAGAAAAAATAATATTTATGAAACCAAAGACAATTCAAACAATAAAAACAAAAACAAATTTATCTACAAAAGAACAGAAAAAAATAGTTTCTCCTTATTATATAATTAAAAAGGATAAAATAATAAAAAAATATAGGAAAAAAATGGAAAAAACATATGATTTAGAATTATCATTATTTAATGCTTTAGAATTAAGTGAAAAAGAAATGGAACTTGATTTAGGAAAAGAAATATTATATTATTTACTTTCAAAAATGAGTGATGATTTAACAGATGAAAATTTTATTTATTTAATGAAAAATGTTGATGAATATAAAATAGGAACTTTAGGAAGAATAAATATAAAAAATTTTAAATTACAAAATTGTTATCCTTTAGTTTTTTTAAACCAATTATTTTATAATTATTCACAAAATTTCCAAAGTGATTTAAGTGAAACAATAGGAGAAAATTTTAATAAAATATTTTCTTTTTTAGTAAAAGATTTAATTTTTTCTTGTAATTTAAATGAAAATTCAAAATTATATTCTTTAAATAGAATAAGAGATTTTGATAATGAAACCGGAGAAAGAAAAAAAAGTATAAGTAATGAATTATGTACTTTATCAATAAAATTTCTTCAAAATATGTGTGAAAGTCATAATAAAGTTTTTCAGAATAGATTTTTTAACTTTAGATTTGAAATAGATTCTTTTGAATATATAAAAGATAATTCAACTTATCCTGAAGAAGAAATTTTTTCACCAAAGAAAGATAAAAGTCTTCCAAAAAAAAATTTATTTGTAAAATTAGATAAAAAAAAGGATATTATTGGTTCAAAAAGATCTTATAGAAGTGAAGTTGGTGCAGTGACAAAATTAATTGAATATAGTGAAGAAGATTCTTCTAAAAGCAATAATGAAGAAGAAGAAAAAGAAGAAGAAAACAATGATGAAATTAATACTAATAAAAAAAAAAAACCTTTATTAGCTTTATTACCAATAAGAAAAATAAAAAATGAAGAATTAGAAGAAGAAAATAGAAAATTTTTCACTAAAGATAGAAAAAGAAAAGATTCTGAAGAAGAAGAAAAAAAAAAAGAAGAAGAAGAAGGAGAAAAAAAAATAGTAATGCATTCAATATTTCAGAAAATAATTCAGAAGAAAAAAGACCAAAAGAATGTTCATTTTAATTTAGATGAAAATAAGAAAAATGATGAATTAGATTTAGAAGCAGAAGCAGAGAATAAAAAATATTTAGCAGAAAAAAAATATTCATTCTTTAATTTCATAATGAATAATATGAGATTAATAATAGAAAATATACATGTTGATAATTATATAGATAGTGAAATATTAAAAGAAAATCAACAAATAATATCA
>JAEEGL010847714.1_pt1 | contig 17054 bp, 14 predicted proteins | sample 9134231 | NCBI WGS metagenome assembly JAEEGL01 (sample SAMN16246548, study PRJNA631951) | gut metagenome | biome: gut microbiome; feature: rumen; material: fiber-attached | host: Bos | place: Iran: Karaj | collected 2018-10
CATCACGGCCTTGCGCTTTTCCTTGCCCATCTTGCGGAAGGGGGACTTGTGGATTTCGTCCATATCCTCCAACTCGGTGAAGAAGGTGCTGAGCATCTTGAGCTGGGAGGTGACGGTATTCATGGAGAGGCGGGCCTTTGGCTTGTTGCGCTCGGAAACTTTCTCGTAGAGTTTAGGATACTTCTCAATATAGAGGTATTCGTCAAAGAGGAACTCACGGAAGTCCATCAGATGGTCAATCGTGAATTCGTCAGCGGTGATCCTACTGATGCCTTGTATTTTGAGGAAGCGGTCGAGTTTGTCGGCCACCACGATGATATGTTTGTGGCGGTTCTCTCCGATGATGCCGGCTTTGAGCGAGCCATCCGCATACTTCTTGAATCGCTCGATGATGTTCGGCTTTTCCTCCCGGGCTGCCTCGACCGGGGACTTCAGTTTCAATATCTCATTCTCCAGGTTCTCGGTGGTGATGTCCATGCCGGTGTCGACCATCAGGGCGTAGGCGGTGGTCATCAGTTCATATTCCCTCACCAGTTTGTCATGGAGTTCCATGTTCGGGTTCTTCTTCGAGGAGGTCTTCTCCCCGGACGGAGTAAACTGAGCTAATTCAGCTTCCGTACACAAGATGTCAGACGTGTGATATATCTGACTCTTCCTTCCACAACGAATGCGGTACTTTACCTTGACTTTATCCTTCTTTTTGCAAGGATAGAACGTAATCCTCTCTAACATCTTTTGGCCTTTTAAATGCGTGGTTAAGTTTTGAAAAAGTTAACCACCAACTCGAAATTGAACGCAAAATCAAAAGCCGTGAGCGAAAAATCGCGCTCGTAACTCATTGATATACAAAGATAACAGTTTTTCTTGTAATTGCAATGGGTTGAGTACGACGGGTCCTGTTGGAGTCACCAGAAAACCCCGTCTGAGATACCTCAGATGGGGTTTTTCGTTAAACTTAACCACATGAAGTAGTCAATGGCTTTGATGCTTGACCGGAAATCATAATCGGTGGCAGGGAAATAACAGACAAGTCCTGTTGGAATCAATTCCCTTATGGCACGGGATAACCGGCCTTGCCGCCGGGCTCCGTCCTTGCCTGTTCTGCCAGGATGTTCTGGACAATGCCTTTGTACTTTCGGGAGACAGGGAGTTCTGTATCGCCAAGCATGACGGTATCTGGCGAAGACGACCTGGCCAAGGCGGCATTCACCAGATAGGAGCGGTGGATGCGTAGGAAATCATCGCCCAGGAGGTTTTCCCACTGGCCGATGCCGGTCCTGTTGCGATAGGCTTCCCCGGACAGGGTGACGATGCGCACCTCCGTATCGTTGGACTCGATATAGGCGATATCGGCCAAGGGCAGTGTCACGCTCCGGCGTTCGGAAAAGAAGGTGATGCTGCGGGCGCCTGCCTTGAATCTTTTGGATAGCCATTGGGCCCAGAAATAATCGCCGATGGCCAGGGCCGTCAGGATGAGTCCCAGGAAGGCCGGATTGATGAGCATCGGAGCGACGTTCTTGGCGCGCTGCATGAACCCTTCCGGGGTTAAGTTTGTCCAGACGCAGAAATGGAGCGTCACAATCAGCAGGATCACGGTAGTGAGGACGGCCAGCGACAGATAAACCTTTTCCATCGGTTTCCTGGCCTTGGGCATCAGGAATTCCAGGGCGAGCGCACAGGGGCAGAAGATGAGGCCGATGAGGATGGCCTGCGCCCAGCTGTAGTCCAGGCTGACGAGGATGACAGCCAGCATGGCTACGGCAAAAGGCCAGTATGCGATGCGCAGAACGGTTCTCATTTTCTGCAAAAATAGGAAAAATGTGGGATTTGACAGGCCAACGCTGGGTTTTAACTTTGGAAAAATGGGGCCGGGCGCCGTACCTTTGCAACAAACCAAAGCATTTTGCCATGAAAGAAGAAATCTATTACGTTGTGGATTCCCTGGGCGTCACGCACCCGGAAACTGTCGAACAGGCCAGCGAGCCCATTACGAACCTGTTTTTGGAAGGGGGCCTGGCCGGCATGATTGCCATCACCATCCTGCTCATCGCCCTGCTCATTGCCGCCTGGAAGGCCCCCAAGTGGGTGAAGGAAATCGGCATCGGCGCCCTGGTCGTGGGGATCTTCTGGTCGCTCCGCGGTCTGTCGCAGCTATTGGGCGTGCTTCAGCTGTTTGGCGACACCCCCTTCTCCGTGATCTGCGGCGGGCTGAAGGTTACCTTGATCAGCACCTGCTACGGCCTTATCGTCTATTTCATTTCCCTGGTGATCCGGGTAATCCAGAAGCCGAGAATCTAATCGTTCTCGTCTAATTGGAAGATCGAGTCCGTGGGCTTGCCGAAATGCCGGGCAATCTTGAGTGCCAGGACGGTGGAGGGGACATACTTGCCGGACTCGATGGAATTGATGGTGTTGCGGCTCACGCCGATGGCATCGGCCAGCTGCTGCTGGGTGATGTCCAGGACGGCTCGCTCTATGCGGACAGTGTTTTTCATCGTGCCTCCTCTTTTCTGGATTGCCAGAGCATCCGCTTGAAAAGCCCGTAATACAGGGCGCACAACAGGATGGGAAGGACCAGGAGCAGCAGTTCGCCCAGGTACAGGTTGAGGCATCCGGGCTTTATCCCCAGGACGATGCTAAGCCCCGTCAGAAGCACGAAGAAGACATAGGCGGTGATGCCGATGGCCTGGAGCCGGAAGCCGGCAATCATCTCGTCCTCCACCTGCTCCCTGGACAGGCAGATGAGGAAGAGGGAGATAATCAACGTGACGTGGGAAGCCTTTGCCAGGTACCACGTCACGTTGATGTCGTGAATAAGCAGCACTTTGACAAGCTCTGCGAGAACGGATAAAATCAACAGACACCAGCCTGCCTTCTGGCAGGTATGCGGCATGAGGAGGCTTGTTTTGTTCATGGCAATACGTTTACTTGTTTCTATCGGCAAAGATAAGTATATTTTTCAAAATGACAAGTAAACTTTGCAAAAAGAAAAAAGAATTTGTAAAAATGCCCTATAGCGTCAGCGGTCCTTTCTTGATGACGCTGTCCAGCAGCGTCCCGGGGATAATCTGCCGCACGGCATCCACCAGCGCATTCAGTTTGGCTTCATGGATGTAGTCGTTCCGGATAACCAGGGAGATGGTCCGGACCGGTACCGGGTCCACGATGGGTCGCAGGCAGGACTGCTGGCTGTACAGAATCAGTTTCGCATGGGGCTCGGGGATGATGGTGATGCCGCCATTGTCGTTCACCACCTGGATCAGGATGCCCACCCGGCCGCCTTCGAAGAAGCGTTCGTAGCTAATCGTACCCTCCTGGATCTCGGCCGGATCCAGTTGCCGCAGGCCGTCGCGGATAATCCAGACCGGCTGCTGCAGGAGGCTTTCCATCCGTATCTTTTCCTGGGCGAAGAGGGGATTGTCGGGGGACAGATACGCCAGGAAACGTTCGTGATAGAGGGGGATTTCCAGGAGGCTGTCCTCGTGCACCGGCCCCGCCATGATGCCCATATCCACCTCGGCCTTGCGGAGTTTTTCCAGGATGGTGCTGGTGAGCATCTCCTCCGTCTGGAGGGCGATGGACGGGTATTTCTGGCCGATTTGCCGAAACAGCCCGGGCACCAGGACCGGCGCCACGGTGGAGATGAGGGCTATCCGGAGCGGCCCGGAGAGCGTTTCCTTTTCCGAACGCGTCATTTCGCCAATCTGCTCCACATTATACAGCACCACCTTGGCCTGGTCGATAATCTTCCGGCCGATGGCCGTGGGCGCCACGGGGTGCGCGTCCCGGTCAAAGAGCCGCACATCCAGTTCCTCTTCCAGTTTTTTGACCATGAGGCTCAGGGTGGATTGGGTAAGGCCGCAGGACTCGGCCGCCTTGCCAAAGTGCCGATAAGCGTCAATGGCAATAATATAGCGTAGCTGCTGGAGATTCATAGACCTTCTGCCATTGATAAAATCAATGCAAAGATAAAAATTTTTGTATTGATAAATGAAGTTGGGCCGCATAACTTTGCCCCCGGAAAAAAAGATTGTTATGAACTGGAGGGTTATCACCTGGTATATCGGTGTGTCGCTGCTGCTGGTGGCGGCCCTGATGAGCGTTTCGGGAATTGTCGCCTGCTGTACGGCGGGGGATGAGAGCCGCACCCCGCTCCTGATGTCCGCTTTCCTCACGGGCACCGTGGGTTTTTTCCCATTGATCTTTGTCAGAAGAAACCATCACCGGCTCAGTTTCCGGGAAGGCAACTGCATCGTGGTGGGCGCCTGGATGCTGGCCTGTCTGTTCGGGATGCTGCCTTTCCTTTTCTATGGCCGGGAGTTCTCGCCCATCAACGCCTTCTTTGAGAGCGTGTCCGGCTTTACCACCACCGGGGCCTCTATCCTGAACGATATCGAGGCGCTTCCGCGCGGGCTGCAGCTCTGGCGCATCTCCACCGCCTGGATCGGCGGCATCGGCATCGTGACGCTCTTTTCGATGCTCACGGGACGCAGCGCCAAATCGACCCTGGCCAGTGCCGAAATATCCAACGTGGCCCGGGATTCCTTCGCCGGAGACAAGGGCGACCGCTTTGCCAACAAGATGCTCGTGACCTACATTTCGCTCACGCTTGTCACCATCTTCTCCCTGAAACTCACCGGGATGGGCTGGTTCGACAGCGTCACCAATGCCATGTCGGCCTGCAGCACCTGCGGCTTCTGTACCCGGAACAGCAGCATCGCCTTTTATGCCAATCCGGCGGCCGAGACGGTCCTCACGCTCGCCATGCTCGCCGCCGGCATCCATTTCGGCATCCTGTTCCTGGTATTCTGGAACCGGCGGCCCAAGTATATCTGGAAGTCGGAGACGATCAAGGTCTTTGTCTCGCTGGTGGGCCTGGCCATCCTCATCGTTACGGCCGATCTGATGCTCCACGGGCACTATCCTTCGTTGGGAGCGGCCCTTCGTGATGCTTCCTTCCAGGTGGTTTCCATTTCCACCACCACGGGTTTTGCCACGCAGGACACCACGCTGTGGCCTCCGCTCAGCATGGCCACCCTCTTGATCTGTTCCCTCATCTGCGGCTGCTCGGGCTCCACCTCCGGCGGCATCAAGGTGGACCGCGCCATCCTGGCGGCCAAGGGCGTTATCCGCAAGGTGAAACTGACCGTCCAGCCCAACGGAATCTATCTTGTGCGGATGGACGGCCAGATCAAATCGGAAGAGCAGGTGAGCGATGCCTACGGTTATATCTTCTGCTACCTCATCCTGATGGTCGTATTCGCCACCATCAACATCGCCCTGGGCCTGGATTTCACGACCGGGGTCACGGCCTCCATCGCCTGTATCGGCAATGTGGGGCCGGGCTTCGGGGAGGTGGGCTCCATGTCCAATTATGCCGATTTTCCCACCATCCTTAAGGTCTCGGGCATGGCGGAAATGCTCATCGGCCGACTGGAAATCTTCCCGATCCTTTACCTCTTCCGCGAATTCCGTTAGGGCGGCCGCCTGGGCGGGGACAGGATAAAGAAAAAAACACTATATTTGCAGGGATTGATAGTTAGTCGTTTAGTGCATTCTTTATGAAAAGGATCGTTATCAAGATAGGATCCAATGTCCTCACCCGTGCCGACGGGGCGCTGGACGTGACCCGGATATCCTCCATTGTGGACCAGGTGCAGGCCCTCCGCGGCGACGGGGCCCAGGTGATGCTGGTTACGAGCGGCGCCGTGGCCTGCGGCCGCAGCCTGCTCAGCCGGGTGGGGGTGGCCCATGAACTGGATACCGTGGAGCAGCGTCAGCTGTATTCCGCGGTGGGACAGGTGCAGCTCATAGACCTGTACAGCCGCCTTTTCAAGGACTGGAATGCCACCATCGGCCAGGTGCTCACCATGAAGGAGCATTTCTCCACCCGCCGGGAATACCAGAACCAGCGCGCCTGTATGGAGGTGATGCTGGCCAATGACGTGGTGCCGGTGATCAACGAAAATGACACGGTCTGCGTCACCGAACTCATGTTCACCGACAATGACGAACTGTCCGGCCTGGTGGCCTCCATGATGCATGCCGACATGCTCTTCCTCCTCACCAATGTGGACGGCATCTACAACGGCCCCCCTTCCGAAGAAAGCTCGCGGGTCATCTCGAAGGTGTATCCCGGCGATGACATCAGCGGCGGCATCGGCACCCAGAAAAGCAGTTCCGGCCGCGGCGGCATGCAATCCAAATATGCCATTGCCGCCCGTGCGGCGGGGGAAGGCATCCGCGTATTCATTGCCAACGGCAAACGCGAGAACATTATCAAAGACTTGTACTTCGGGGTTCCCGGAACCCTTTGCACGGAATTCGTTCCGGCTCAATCATCATAGCCTATGCAAGCAGTATTCAGTAAGGCCAGGCAGGCAGGAAAATGCATCGCCGGCCTGCGTGACGATATCCGCAATCAGGTTCTCCTCGCCGTGGCCGATGAGCTCACCGCCTCCCGGGAGGAACTGCTCCAGGCCAATGCGCTGGATCTGGCCGCCATGGACAAAAGTTCCCCGCTCTATGACCGGCTGATGCTCACCCAGAGCCGCATAGAAGGGATTGCTGCCGATATGCGGAATGTCGCCGCCCTGCCTTCTCCGCTGGGCCGCGTCCTGCTGGACCGCGTGCTCCCGAACGGATTGCAGCTGCGCAAGGTGGCGGTGCCCTTCGGGGTCATCGGCGTCATCTACGAGGCCCGTCCCAACGTGACGCTGGACGTTTTCTCGCTTTGCTTCAAAAGCGGCAACGCCTGTGTCCTGAAGGGGGGAAAGGATGCCGACCATTCCAACCGGGCCGCCATCGCCCTGGTCCAGCGCGTGCTGAGCCGCCTGGGTGTACCCCCGGAGGCGGCCACCCTGCTTCCCGCCACCCATGAGGCGGCCGACGAGCTGCTGCATGCCGTGGGATACGTGGACGTGGTGATCCCCCGCGGGGGACGCCGGCTCATTGACTTTGTGCGCGACAACGCCCGCATCCCCTGTATCGAAACCGGCGCCGGCGTGGTGAACACCTATTTTGACGCCGCCGGAGACCTCGAAATCGGAAAGGCCATCGTGCTCAACGCCAAGACCCGGCGCGTGAGCGTGTGCAATGCCCTGGACTGCCTCATCGTCCACAGCAGCCGGCTGGCCGACCTGCCGGCCCTCTGCGCCCCGCTGGCCGCCAAAAACGTCACCCTCTATGCCGATGAGCGGGCTCTCGCCGCGCTGCAGGGCAGCTATCCGCTGCTGTGTCCCGCCACGCCGGAAAGCTTCGGCACGGAGTATATGGATTACAAGATGGCCATCCGCACCGTGGACAGTTTGCCGGAGGCCCTGGACCATATTGCCACGTACGGCTCCGGCCACAGCGAGAGTATCGTCACGGCCGATGCGGCTGCGGCCGAGGCCTTCCAGGCCGCCGTGGACGCGGCCTGCGTCTATGTGAACGCCCCCACCAGTTTTACGGACGGAGCCCAGTTCGGCCTGGGCGCGGAGATTGGCATCAGCACCCAGAAACTGGGCGCCCGCGGCCCCATGGGACTGGAAGAACTGACCACCTACAAGTGGCTCATCAACGGAAACGGCCAGACCCGGCCTTAGGGCCCATTTGCAAATTGCCGGGTAAATACCTATCTTTGTTAGGTTAACCACACAGATCCATGAATATCCAAGAACCTTTCGTCATTACGCTGAGCCGCGAGATTGGCTCCGGTGGCCATACGGTGGGCCAGATTCTGTCCCAGAAACTGAATGTCCGTTACTGCGACAAACTCCTGCTGGAATCCCTTGAGAAAAAGTTCAACCTCACTTCCGGCGGCATCGAGAAACTGAAAGGGGAGAAGAAGAGCTGGCTGGCCGACTTCATCAACAAGCTGGCCCCGCTTCCTTCGGCCAAACTGCTGGACCTGGATCCCAAGTATATCCAGGAATTCCGCTCGGATGTCACAACGGAAGACATTTTCAAGGCCGAGACCGAGATCCTGCAGGGTTTCATCCAGCTGGGCTCCTGCGTGGTGGCCGGCCGTTCGGGTTTCCATGTGTTCCGGGATCACCCCAACGTATTGAATGTTTTCGTCATGGCTTCCATGCCGCATCGCATCCGGCGGGTCATGACCAAGCAGCATCTGTCCGAGGAATCGGCGGCGGCCCTCATCGAAAGCATTGACCAGAGCCGGGAGAATTATATCAAGCGTTTCACCGGCAAGAGCCGTTACGATCTCAGGAACTACGACCTGGTCCTGTGTGCCGACGGCCACAGCGAGGAGCAGCTGGCCAATCTCATCCTTTCCTATATCGGCTGCTAAGCCGCCAGTCTTTTTTTCATCCAGCGCTCGCCCCGGATGTGCCAGAGGAAGAGAATGCCTCGCACATTCAGGTCCAGGCACATGGCAATCCAGTAGCCCACCAGGCCGTACCGCGGCGTGAGCAGCAGGGCCAGGCCGATGCGTACCACCCACATGCCGGCAAAGTTGAGGACGGTGGGGATGAGCGTGTCGCCGGCGCCCACGCAGGCTCCGTAGGCCACGATGGACACGGCATAGAAGGTCTCGGCAAAGGCCTCGATGCGAAGGACTTTCGCGCCCAGGGCCACCACGTCGGGGTCGGTGCTCAGCAGGCCCATGAGCTCCGGGGCGAAGAGGAACATGGCGATGGCCAGCAACGTCATGATGATGGCCGCCATCCAGATGGTGATGCGCGCAAAACGGCGGGCAATGTCTTTCCGGCCGGCGCCCAGGCTCTGTCCCACCAGCGTGGTGGCCGATTCCTCCAGGCCGTATCCCGGCATGTAGCAGAAACTCTCGGCCGTAATGGCAAAGGCGTTGGCGGCGATGGCCACGGGTCCCAGCGGCGCCACCAGCACCGTGCCCACGATATGGGCCCCGCGCATGATCAGGTTCTGCAGCCACATGGGCCCCGTAATCCCCGCGGCGTTGGACAGGATGGTCCGGGTGGGGAGGAAGGAGCCTCTTTCCTCCTTGATACAGAGTTCTTTACTCCGGAACAGCACATACCACAGCGACACGAGGGTGGTCAGGGTTTCGGCCAGGCCGGTGCCCAGGGCGGCCCCCGGTACGCCCATGCCCAGGCCGTAGATGAACAGGTAATTGAACACCACGTCCAAGGCGCACATGGAGATGTACAGGATGCTGGGAACCTTCATGTTCCCACTGCCCTGGAGCATGGCATTGGCGGCGTAACCCACGGCGCCAATGGGGAGAAAAGCCGCATACAGCCGGAAATAGGCCGAGGCGTCGGCCGCGATTTCCGGGGTGCCGCCCAGCCAGAAGGGGAGGCGGCCGCTGATGCCCATGCCCAGCAGGCAGAACAGCAGCGAGAGAATCAGGGTGCTGGAAAGGCCTTGGCGGAGCACCTGGCGGGCCAGTTTGAAATTGCCCGCACCGCAGGCGTGGGCCACCTGGACGGAGAAACCGGTAGCCACTGCCATGGTGAAGCCCGAAAAGATCCAGGTGCTGGTGGCCACCAGGCCGATGGAGGCCGACGGATTGGCCCCCAGGCGGCCCACCATGGCCGTATCGATGTACTGCATCATCACCGACGAGAGCTGCGCCAGGATGGCCGGGACCGCCAGCAGCGCCGTTAATTGCAGCTGTTGGCCCAGGCTCATGGGTTTGCCCTCCCGGATCAGGGACAGCAGGAAATCTTTGCGGTTCATCGGCCGCGAAGTTACTGCTTTTTTGCCGAAAACCATGGCTTTTTCCGATAGGAATGATTAACTTTGCATGATTTAAAAACTATCTCTTACCTCCTATGAAAGCAGTCGTCAAAACCGATTTCCAACTTCCCGGACAGCAGTCCAAATACACGGGAAAAGTCCGCGACGTGTACAGCCTCCGCAGCGGATATCTTGTCATGGTAGCCACAGACCGTATCTCGGCCTTCGATGTGGTCCTCCCGGAAGGCATCCCCTACAAAGGACAGGTCCTGAACCAGATCGCCTCCCAGTTCCTGGACCTCACGGCCGACATCATTCCCAACTGGAAGGTGGCCGCCGTGGATCCCATGGTTACCATCGGTTACTGCTGCGAGCCCTATAAGGTGGAAATGGTGGTGCGCGGCTACCTGGCCGGTCACGCCTGGCGTGAGTACAAGGCCGGCAACCGCACCCTCTGCGGGGTCACCCTGCCCGAGGGCCTCAAGGAGAACCAGAAACTGCCGCATCCCATCATCACCCCCACCACCAAGGCGGCCGAAGGTCACGACGAAGACATCAGCAAGGAAGAAATCATTGCCCGCGGCATCGTCCCGGCCGATGAATACGAACAGCTGGAGAAATATACCCTGGCCCTGTTCCAGCGCGGAACCGAGATTGCGGCCAGCAAGGGCCTCATCCTGGTGGATACCAAGTATGAATTCGGCAAGCGGGACGGCCGCATCATGCTCATGGACGAGATCCATACCCCCGACTCTTCCCGTTATTTCATTGCCGAAGGCTACGAGGATCGCCTGGCCAAGGGCGAGCACCAGAAGCAGCTGTCCAAGGAATTCGTGCGCGAGTGGCTCATGGCCGGCGGTTTCCAGGGCAAGGAAGGCCAGAAAGTCCCCGAGATGACACCCGAGGTGGTGAACGGCATCACCGAACGCTATATCGAGCTCTACGAGAAACTGAGCGACACCCCGTTCCAGCGCACGGAATGTGCCGACGTCCCTGCCCGCATCGAGGCCAACATCCTGAAATTCCTGCAAAACCAGTAAGCCATGATCGATCGCTATTCCAGAAAAGTAATGCGGGACGTCTGGACGGAAGAAAACAAGTTCGGCGCCTATTTGGAAGTGGAGACCCTCTCCTGCGAAGCCTGGAGCAAGCTGGGCGTGATTCCGGCCCAGGATGTGGAAAAGATCCGTGCCAACGCCAAGTTTGAAGTGTCCCGGATCCGGGAAATCGAGGAACAGACCCGTCACGACGTGGTGGCTTTCACCCGGGCCGTGAGCGAGAGCCTCGGCGAGGAACGCAAGTGGGTGCACTACGGCCTCACCTCCACCGACGTGGTGGACACCGCCAACGGTTATCTCCTGAAGCAGGCCAACGCCATCCTGCGCAAGGACCTGGAAGACTTCCTGGAAGTGCTCCGTCGCCGGGCCCTGGAATTCAAGGCCACGCCCTGCATCGGCCGTACGCACGGCATTCATGCCGATATCACCAGTTTCGGCCTCAAGTGGGCCCTGTGGTATGAGGAAATGAAGCGTAATATCGCCCGCTTCGAGACGGCTGCCGCCGGTGTGGAAGCCGGCAAGATGAGCGGCGCGGTGGGTAACTTCGCCAACATCCCGCCGTTCATCCAGGATTATGTGTGCGGGAAGCTGGGCATCGAGAGTGCCGCCATCTCCACCCAGGTGCTGCAGCGCGACCGCCATGCCGCCTATGTGGGGACGCTCGCCCTCATCGGCGCCACCCTGGAGCAGATGGCCTTCGAGGTGCGCAACCTCCAGCGCACGGAAGTTCGTGAGGTGGAGGAGGCGTTCCGCAAGGGCCAGAAAGGCTCCAGCGCCATGCCCCACAAGCGCAATCCCATCTCCAGCGAGAACATCTGCGGCTGCGCCCGCGTGCTGCGCGGCTACATGGCCACCTCCTATGAGAACGTGGCCCTCTGGCACGAGCGTGACATCTCCCACTCCAGTACGGAGCGCATCGTGCTGCCGGATGCCACGGAACTGCTGGACTACATGCTCACCCGTTTCAAGGGCATCCTGGAGAACCTGGTGGTGTACCCGGAGAACATGCTCTCCAACATTTACCGCACCCGCGGGGTCATCTTCGCCCAGCGCGTGATGAACGCCCTCATTGCCAAGGGACTCTCCCGTGAACAGGCCTACGACACCGTCCAGCCCATCGCCATGGACGCCTGGACCAACAATAAAGACTACAAGACGCTGCTGGAAGCATCCGAGGACGTGACAAAGAAATTGTCCAAGGCAGAGCTGGATAATTGCTTCACCTTGGACTATTATTTCAAGAACGTGGACGAGATCTTCTCTCGCGTAGGGATTGCCTAGCGCACCACGGTGGCGTCACGGTCCGGACCCACGGAGACAATCTTCACGTGGCAGCCGGTTTCCGCTTCAATAAAGTCGATATACGCTTTGAAGGCCCCGGGGAAATCTTCGTAACGGCGCAAGCCGCACAGCGGAGTTTTCCATCCGGGGAATTCTTTGTACACCGGCGTGACGTTCTTGCCGCCGTCGTAGGGGAAGCTGTGCAGTGTCTGGCCGCCTTCCTTGTAGGCTACGGCCACCTTGATGGTGTCAAACTCGTCCAGGACGTCGGATTTCATCATGATGAGGTCCGTGACCCCGTTCATCATCACGGTGTACTTGAGGGCTACCATATCCAGCCAGCCCGTGCGGCGGGGACGGCCGGTGGTGGCGCCGTACTCGTGGCCGATGGCGCGGAGTTTCTCTCCGTCGGCATCAAAGAGTTCGGTGGGGAAGGGACCGCTGCCCACGCGGGTGCAGTAGGCCTTGAAGATGCCATAGACCTTGCCCACGCGGGACGGGGCGATGCCCAGGCCCGTGCACACCCCTGCCGAGAGGGTGTTGGACGAAGTGACGTAGGGGTAGGTGCCGAAATCGATGTCCAGCAGGGAACCCTGGGCTCCTTCGGCCAGGATGGGCGTGCCGGCTTCCAGCGCCTGGTTCACATACACTTCGCTGTCAATGATGGGGAAGCGTTTGAGCTGCTCGACGGCCGTGAACCACTGCTGTTCGTAGGCTTCGAAGTTAAAGGGGCTCTCGAACGGCGGATACTGCTGCAGCAGCTGGAGGTGACGCTGTTTGTGAGCCTCGTAGAGCTCACGGAAATTGTCCTGCAGGAGGTCGCCCACGCGCAGGCCGTTGCGGCCGGTCTTGTCGGCATAAGCCGGGCCGATGCCCTTGAGGGTGGAGCCAATCTTGGCTTTGCCCATGGCGCTCTCACTGGCGGCATCCAGCGACCGGTGGGTGGGCAGGATGAGGTGGGCCCGCTTGGAGATGACCAGCTTCTGGCTCACGTCCACGCCGCGGGCTTCGATCTGCGACACTTCTTCCAGCAGGATCACGGGGTCGATGACCACGCCGTTGCCAATCACATTCACGGTTCCCTCACGGAAAATGCCGGAAGGAACGGTGTGAAGCACGAAGCTGTCGCCGTCAAAGACCAGGGAGTGACCGGCGTTGGGGCCGCCCTGGAAACGGGCCACTACTTTGTACGAGGGGGTGAGCACATCCACGACCTTGCCCTTCCCTTCGTCTCCCCACTGGAGTCCGAGAACTACATCTAACTTGTTTTGTTGCATGAGTTTATAAGGTTTGTTTAATCATATACTTCTGTTGGATACAGCCCGTCGAAGCAGGCGGTGCAAAGCTGTTCCCGTCCGGATGCTTCAAATAACGCGCCCACGGAGAGATATTCCAGCGAATCGGCCCCGATATAGCTGCGGATTTCTTCCAGGCTGCGGCCCGAGGCCAGCAGCTGCTCCTTGGTACCCGTGTCGATGCCGTAGAAACAGGGCCAGGCATAGGGCGGGCTGGCGATGCGCATGTGTACGGCTTTGGCGCCCGCATCCCGGAGCATCTGCACGATAATCCGGGAGGTGGTGCCCCGCACGATGGAGTCGTCTATCACGGCCACGCTTTTCCCTTTTACGATGCTGCGCACGGGGGAGAGCTTCATCTTCACCCCGACGTCCCGCAGGGATTGCGTGGGCTGGATGAATGTCCGGGCCACGTACATGTTTTTCAGCAGTCCCATTTCCAGGGGGAGGGACGCGGCTTCGGCAAAGCCGATGGCGGCGCTCATGCTGGACTCGGGGACGCAGGTCACCAGGTCGGCATCGGCCGGATGTTCTCTCTCCAGCAGTGCGCCGCAGCGGCGCCGGAAGGCATGTACGCTGCAGCCCTCGATGACGCTGTCGGGCCGGGCGAAGTAGATGAACTCCATGGCGCACATGCGGTGCAGGCTGCTTTTGGCAATCCGGGCGCTGTGCACCCCGGCGGCGTCGATGGCCACCAGTTCACCGGGTTCGATGTCCCGGACAAAGCTGGCCCCCACCGTTTCCAGGGCGCAGGTTTCGCTGGCAATCACGTAGCCGTCTCCCAGCCGTCCCAGCGACAGGGGACGGAAGCCGTATTTGTCGCGGCAGGCAAAGAGCGTGTCCGGCGTGAGGATCACCGTGGCGTAGGCACCGTCCAGCAGGTTGGCGGCGGCGCGGATGTTGGCCTCCCAGTCCGTTCCGTGCAGGCCCGTTCCCACCAGGTAGGCGAAGAGTTCGCTGTCGGAGGTGCTGTGGAACAGGTGCCCGTGTTTTTCCAGGTAGGACCGTACCCGGGCGGCGTTCACGATGTTGCCGTTGTGGGCCAGCGCGAAGCTGTCGTCCAGGCGGGAGAAAAGATAAGGCTGCAGGTTCTCCTGGCCGCCCACATCCGTGGTGGGATAGCGCACATGGCCGATGCAGGCGCTGCCCGTGAGGCTGTCAAGCTCCTGCTTCCCGAACACGTCCTTGACCAGTCCGGCCCCCTTGTGCAGGCCGAAGTGGCCGTCGGGCCGCAGGGAAGCGATGCCGCATCCCTGCTGTCCCCGGTGCTGCAGGGCCTGCAACGCCAGGAAGGCATGGGTGGCGGCGTGGTCCACGCCGTAGAATCCCACCACACCGCATTCTTCATGCAGCTCGCGGGACCAGAGGGTATGGGTATTAAGCGAATTCATCCCAGCTCTTGATGGGGATATTGTCTGTGTTCACGGTGCAGAAGGCGGTGATAAAGGCTGCGGCCAGGCGGGCGTTGGTCACCAGCGGTATGTTGAGGTCGATGGCGGCCCGGCGGATCTTGTATCCGTTGGACAACTCGCGCGGGGTCAGGTCTTTGGGGATATTCACCACCAGGTCAATCTCCTTGCGGTGCAGCAGGTCCAGTGCCTGCGGCGTCTTGTCGGGCTCGCTGGGCCAGTGGACCAGGGTGTTGGGCACGCCGTTCTGTCCCAGGTAGCGGGAGGTGCCGCCGGTGGCAAAGAGTTTGTATCCGTGCTCCACCAGCATCCGGGCGGCCGGCAGCATGTCGGCCTTCTGTTTGGGCGTACCGGTCGAAAGGAGGATGGTCTTCGCGGGGATGCGGTAGCCTACGGCCAGCATGGATTCCAGGATGGCGGTGGGAACGTCGTCGCCGATGCAGCCCACCTCGCCGGTGGAAGCCATGTCCACGCCCAGCACCGGATCGGCCTTCTGGAGGCGGTTGAAGGAGAACTGGGAGGCCTTGATGCCCACGCAGTCCAGGTCGAAGAGGTCCTTGGACGGCGGGGTCACCGGCTCCCCGAGCATGATCTTGGTGGCCAGTTCCACGAAATTGATCTTGAGGACCTTGCTCACGAAGGGGAAGCTGCGGCTTGCGCGCAGGTTGCACTCGATCACCTTCACGTCGTTGTCCTTGGCCAGGTACTGGATGTTGAAGGGACCGCTGATGTGCAGGCCGGCGGCGATCTGGCGGCTGATGCGCTTGATCCGGCGCACCGTCTCTACGTACAGTTTCTGGGGCGGGAACTGGATGGTGGCGTCGCCGGAATGGACACCGGCAAATTCCACGTGTTCCCCGATGGCGTAGGCGATGATCTGCCCGTGGTCGGCCACGGCGTCGAATTCAATTTCCTTGGCGTCTTCGATGAAGCGGCTCACCACCACCGGGTGCTCCTGCGACACGGTGGCTGCCAGTTGCAGGAAGCGTTCCAGTTCTTCCTGGTTGGAGCACACGTTCATGGCGGCGCCGGACAGGACGTAGGACGGTCTCACCAGCACCGGGAAGCCCACGCGGCCAATGAAGCCGGCGATGTCTTCGTGCGAGGTGAGTTCGCCCCATTCGGGCTGGTCCACGCCCAGGCCGTCCAGCAGGGAGGAGAACTTCTTGCGGTCCTCGGCCCGGTCGATATCCTGGGCCGATGTGCCCAGCAGGCGGATGCCCCGGCCCGCCAGCTTGACGGCCAGGTTGTTCGGGATCTGTCCGCCGGTGGAGACCACCACGCCCTTGGGCGATTCGAAGGCCACCACGTCCAGGACGCGCTCGAAGGAAAGCTCATCGAAATAGAGGCGGTCGGTGACGTCGTAGTCGGTGGATACCGTCTCCGGATTGTAATTGACCACCACGCTGCGGTAGCCGTGGGCCCGGATGGTGTTCACCGCCTGCACGCAGCACCAGTCGAATTCCACGGAGGAGCCGATGCGGTAGGCGCCGGAACCCAGCACCACCACGCCTTCGCGGCTGTCCTGTTTGCCCGGGGTCACGTCGTTTTCCGTGGCCTGGTAGGTCATATAGAGGTAATTGGTCTCGGCCGGGAACTCACCGGCCAGGGTGTCAATCTGCTTGACGAAAGGTACGATGCCCAGGGCCTCGCGGCGGGCGCGGACCGCGAGCAGGTCCGGCCGCTGTCCTTCGGCCGCCGTGGCGCGGGCAATCTGGAAGTCCGAGAAACCATAGACCTTGGCGCTGCGCAGCAGGTCTGCGGGTAGCGTTTCCAGGCCGTGGCCCTGCAGCTGGGCGTCCAGGTGGATGATATTGAGGAGCTTGAGGAGGAACCAGCGGTCAATCTTGGTGAGCGCATGGATCCGCTCGACGCTGTACCCCTGCTGCATGGCCGTACAAATGGCGAAGATGCGCATGTCGGTGGGTTCCCGCAGGGCCTTGTCCAGGTCGGGGAAGGGGAGCGGGTGGTTTTCCACGAAGCCGTGCATGCCCTGGCCGATCATCCGGAGGCCCTTCTGGATGGCTTCCTCGAAGGTGCGGCCGATGGACATCACTTCGCCCACCGACTTCATGCTGGAGCCAATCTCGCGGTCCACGCCGTGGAATTTGCCCAGGTCCCAGCGGGGAATCTTGCACACCACATAGTCCAGGGCCGGCTCAAAGAAGGCCGACGTGGTCTGGGTGACGCTGTTCTTCAGGTCGAAGAGTCCCTTGCCCAGGCCCAGCTTACAGGCCACGAATGCCAGAGGATAACCGGTAGCCTTTGATGCCAGGGCCGATGAGCGGCTCAGGCGGGCGTTAACCTCAAGAACGCGGTAATCCTCGCTCTGGGGATCGAATGCAAACTGG
>JAEEGL010989403.1_pt1 | contig 17054 bp, 18 predicted proteins | sample 9134231 | NCBI WGS metagenome assembly JAEEGL01 (sample SAMN16246548, study PRJNA631951) | gut metagenome | biome: gut microbiome; feature: rumen; material: fiber-attached | host: Bos | place: Iran: Karaj | collected 2018-10
GAGGACGGCACCTTTGATCTGCTCCCCAAGAAGGAAGTCATCAAGCTCAAGCTCGAGATCGAAAAGCTTGAAAAATATCTTGGCGGCGTGAAGAACATGGATAAGCTTCCCTCCGCGCTGTTCGTCGTCGATCTGCGCAAGGAAAAGAACGCCATCGCCGAGGCCCGCAAGCTGCACATACCCATCGTCGCCATCGTCGATACCAACTGCGATCCCGACGAGGTCGACTACGTCATCCCCGGCAACGACGACGCCATCCGCGCCATCAAGCTCATTGCCCAGACCATGGCCAACGCCGTGATCGAAGGACGCCAGGGCGAGCAGCTCGACGTCGAAGACGAGACCGTTCTTGAGACCGCTCAGGAAGAGACCGTCATCGACACCACTCCCAGAGCTCCCCAGAAGAGAGAATCCCGCACCGCCGAAGAAATAGTCGGCGAGGAATAATAGGAGGAAATTATGGCTTTTACTGCTAAAGACGTACAGACCCTTCGCGAGCGCACCGGCTGCGGCATGATGGACTGCAAAAAGGCCCTTACCGCTTCCGACGGCGATTTTGAAAAAGCTATCGAGTTTCTCCGTGAAAAAGGACTTGCCGCTGCCACCAAGAAGGCCGGCCGCATAGCCGCTGAAGGCGCCGTTTACTCCGTCGTTGACGAAAACGGCGTAGGCGCCATCGTTGAGATCAACAGCGAGACCGACTTCGTCGCCAAGAACGCCAACTTCCAGGAGTTCTGCCAGGGCGTGGCCGCCGTCGTCGCCAAGGAAGATCCCGCCGACCTCGAAGCCCTCAAGGCCTGCAAGTATCCCGGAAGCGAACTCACCGTCGAGCAGATGCAGCAGGAGAAGGTCCTCACCATCGGTGAGAACATCCAGATCCGCCGCTTCGCCCGTTATTGCCCCTGCACCGTTAACGTGCCTTATATCCATATGGGCGGAAAAATAGGCGTACTGGTAGCCCTGAAGGTTTCCGACGAGCTCAAGAACAACGAGGCCGTCACCACCCTGGGCAAGGATATCTGCATGCAGATAGCCGCCATGCGTCCCCAGTGGCTCAACCGCGAAGCCGTTCCCGCCGAGACCCTTGCCAAGGAAAAAGAGATCCTTCTTACCCAGACCATCAACGAAGGCAAGCCCGAAGCTGTCGCCAAGAAGATAGTCGAAGGACGCATAGGCAAGTTCTTTGAGGAGAACTGCCTGCTCAATCAGGCCTTTGTCAAGGAGAACAAGCTGTCTGTCGAGAAGCACATAGCCCAGGTCGCTGCCGAGCTCGGCGGCACCATCGAAGTCGTCCGCTACGAGCGCTTCGAGAAGGGCGAAGGCATCGCCAAGAAGGAAGAGAACTTCGCCGAGGAGATCGCGAAGCTCACCAACAACTGATAAGCTCATCGTCAACAGACGCCGGCACCCGGGTGCCGGCGTCTTTTTTGTCTTTAGTTTTTATAAGGCGTTGAATAAGGCGTGAGAGTATGATAAAATAATAAAATCGTATTGTATTTCCAAAAAGGAGGAGAGGGATCATGAGGAGAAAAAAGTGGATAATTTCCTCTCAGGATCAACAAAAGACCGAGTTGCTCGAACACAGCCTCGGCATACCTTCCTTGGCGGCAAAGGTGCTCGTTGCCCGCGGTGTGGACGATGAAAAGACGGCGAGAGAATATCTTGAAAAGGATATCTCTCATCTTCACGATCCGTTTTTGCTAAAAGATATGGACGCCGCGGTCGAACGCATACGCAGGGCCGTGCGCGACGGCGAGCAGATCGCCATATACGGAGACTATGACGTAGACGGAGTGACCTCCACCTGCATCATGGTGAAATATCTCAGCTCTCTCGGTGCAAAATGCAATTATTATATACCGAACCGCATAAACGAGGGCTACGGCCTGAACGTAGCGGCGATACAGACCCTTCACGATCAGGGGAGCACCCTTCTGATAACGGTCGACTCGGGCATAACCGCGATCGAGGAAGCGGAGTTTGCATATTCCATCGGCATGGATCTGATAATAACCGATCACCACGAGTGTAAAGACGGTTATCCCAAGGCCGTGGCCGTGATCAACCCGCGCAGGCCGGACGGCGGCTATCCTTACAGGGAGCTCGCCGGAGTGGGTGTCGCCTTCAAGCTGATCTGCGCGATGGAGGGCGGATACGAGCAGGCGCTCGAGCGCTTTGCGGACATAGTAGCCGTTGGCACCATAGCCGACGTCATGCCTCTTACCGGCGAGAACCGGCTCATCGTCATAAACGGTCTTCAGAAGCTGGCCCACACCAGCAACCTCGGCCTTCGCGCCCTTATAAACAAGCTGGGGCTAGACAGCCGTAAGATGACCTCGAACAACGTGAGCTTCATTATCGCGCCGCGCATAAACGCGGCCGGCCGCATGGGCGGCGCGTCGGTGGCGGCCCAGCTGTTTCTGACCGAGGACGAAAACGAGGCGGCGGAACTTGCAGACAGACTGTGCGAGCTCAACACCCTGCGCCAGCAGGAAGAAAACAATATCTATTCCGAGATCATCGACCGCATAGACCGCGCGCCCGAGCTTGCCAAGAAAAAGATACTCATAATGTGGGGCAGGGACTGGCACAGCGGCGTCATAGGCATAGTCGCATCCCGCCTTTCCGAGCGCTTCGGCGTGCCGTGTATACTGCTCAGCGTCAGCGAGGGTCTGGCCAAGGGCTCGGGAAGGAGCATCCAGGGCTTCAATCTTCACAGCGCGCTGTCCGATCAGGGCGAGCTTATCGAAACGTTCGGCGGACATGAGCTCGCGGTGGGTCTTACGGTCAGAGAGGAGCTTCTGGAGCAGTTCCGCACCTCCATGGAGCGTTACGCCGAGGAATGCTTCATACGCGAGGACATCGTGCCCAGCGTCCAGGTGGACTGCGAGGTCACGCCCGACGAGCTTACGATAGAAGAGGTCGCCGGCCTTTCCGTCCTCGAGCCCTTCGGCATGGGCAATCTTCAGCCCGTTTTCGTCATGCGCGGGCTCAGGGTGGAGGAGATAACTCCAATAAGCCACGACAAGCACCTTAAAATGACCCTTTCCAAGGATGAGCATTATTTCCAGGCTCTGGTGTTCGGCATAGGCACCAAGCAGTGCCCCTACGTCAGAGACGACGAGATAGACATGGTGTTCACGGCCGAGATAAACGTGCACAAGGGCAGGCAGAGCGTGCAGTTCGTCATAAAGGACTCCCACCGCGTGCAGCGGCTGGACGACGAGGACAACGCCGCGGCCGATCTTTACAAATACTACCGCGCGGGAAATCCCATAAGCAGGGACGAGGCCATCTTCCTCAGCCCCAGCAGAGCCGATCTCGTCGCAGTCTTCAGACACATACGCGCCAACGCCGAAAACGGGGCCGTGTGCGGCCCGGCAAGGACGATCTACCGGCGCATAAGATACGAATCGGGCCGGGCGCTCAATCTCGCAAGATTTTTGATATGCATCGATGTCTTTTCCGAGTTCGACATATTCTCGTCGGTGATATCCAGCGACGGCATAGTGATAAACGATACCGATTATCAAGGCAAGGTCAATATTTGCGGCTCCAAAATACTGAAAGAACTGATGGACATCATAAAGGGGTGAGAACGTGCCTGCTCCTGAAGAGTTCAAAAAAACCATAGGAGAGTTGATGGAGCAGGTCTGCTCCCACTATCCGGAGGAAGAACGCAAAAGGATCATGGACGCTTACGCGTTTGCCGAAAGCGCCCACGATGGCGCTTTGCGCAAAAGCGGAGAGCCCTATATAATCCATCCGGTCCAGACGGCGCTGATAATTGCCCAGATGGGGCTTGACAGCGAGTCGGTCATGGCGGGGCTCCTGCACGATACGATCGAAGACACCTCGGCGACCTACGAGGACATACGCAAGAGAATGGGCGAATCGGTGGCCGAAATGGTCGACGGCGTCACCCGCCTCGGAAGGATCAAGTACGAGTCCAAGGAAGAAGAGCAGATGGAGGATCTGCGCAAGATGTTCGTGGCGATGGCCAAGGACATAAGGGTGATACTCATAAAGCTCGCAGACCGTCTGCACAATATGCGCACCATCGAGTTCCACAATATCCAGAAGCAGCGCGAGATCTCGCTCGAGACCATGGAGATATACGCTCCGCTTGCACACAGGCTTGGAATGACCAAGATCGAAAACGAGCTCGAGGACATCTCGCTCAAGATACTCGATCCAGTCGGATACGCCGAGATCATGGATTATTTAAGAGGCAGGGAGGACGAGCTCACGTCCTTCATAGACGAGACCTCTCAAAACGTGAAGGGGCGTCTTGACGACGCCGGTATCGAGGCCGAGATAAAGCACAGGGTCAAGCATATCTACTCGATCTACCGCAAGATGTACGGCCAGAACTTAAACTTTTCCGACATTTACGATCTGTGCGCCATAAGGGTCATCGTGTCGTCCATACCCGAATGCTATAACGTGCTCGGCATAATCCACGACATGTATACCCCCGTTTTCGGAAGGTTCAAGGACTACATCTCCACCCCCAAGCCCAACGGATACCAGTCGCTGCACACCGTCGTCATCGGCACCAAGGGCATCCCGTTCGAGGTGCAGATACGCACCCGCGAGATGGACCATTCGGCGGAATACGGCATCGCGGCTCACTGGAAGTATAAGGATAACCTCAAGGGCAAGCAGAAGGAGGAGACCTTTGCCTGGCTGCGTCAGCTGATAGAGAACCAGCAGGACAGCGAGGCCGAGGATTTCATCAAAAATATAAAGGTCGACCTTTTCGCGGAGGACGTTTACGTCTTCACTCCCAAGGGCGACGTAATAACCCTGCCCCAGGGCGCGACCCCCATAGATTTCGCCTACGCCATACATTCGGGCGTCGGTAACAGCATGGTCGGCGCCAAGGTCAACGGCCGCATAGTCAATATTGACTACCAGCTCAATTCGGGCGAGGTCGTCGACATCATCACTTCCAAGACTGCGGGCGGTCCCAAGAGGGATTGGATGAAGATATGCAAGACCGGCACGGCCCGCAACAAGATAAAACAGTGGTATAAGAAGGAGCGGCGCGAGGAGAACGTCCAGCACGGTCGGCAGGAGCTTGAAAGAGAGCTCAGGGTCAATCTGCTTTGGGACGATTACCTTCAGGACGACGTTCGCGCGGAGCTTCTGAAGAGGATGGAGCTTTCGTCCGAGGAGGATCTTTACGCGGCCGTGGGATACGGCGGCACGTCGGTGAACCGCGTCATCGCCAAGATCCGCGAGATCCAGGACCGCAAAAAGGCCGAAACTACCGAAGAGACCGTCACCATCGGCCAGCGTCAGGGCACCGACAGCGGCGTTTCGGTGGAAGGTCTGGACAACTGCATGATCAAATTCGCCAAGTGCTGTCAGCCGCTGCCCGGAGACCCCATCGTGGGCTTCGTGACGCGCGGCAGCGGCGTTTCGGTACACCGCAGGGAATGCCCCAACTATATCGCGTCGATCAAAAAAGGCGACGGCGACAGGTGGATCAAGACGGTCTGGAATTACGGCGAGCGCAACCGCTTCGAGTCCTCGCTCAAGATCTCGGCCAAGAGCCGGGTGGGCGCTTTGGGCGACGTGGTCAGCGTTTTCGCCAATATGAAGATAAATGTCCTCGAGCTCAACGCCCGCGACAACCCCGACGGGCTGAGCAATTTCTACGTCACGCTCGAGGTCAGAGATCTGGCCCAGCTGGACGCGCTGATGAACAGACTTATGAACAACCCGAGCGTGGCCGCGGTGGAGCGCCGGATAACCGGAGGTTGATATGAGAGCAGTTCTTACGAGAGTATCCCGCGCCTCGCTCACCATAGACGGCCTGCCCGGCCCGTCGATAGGCAGGGGCTTTTTGATCCTTTTGGGCGTGCGCGAGGGCGACGATGAAGCCGCATGCGATTATCTTGCCGAAAAATGCGCCAGACTCAGGGTGTTCGAGGATGAAAACGGCAAGATGAACCTGAGCTGCGCCGACGTTCAGGGCTCTTTCATGGTAGTTTCGAACTTTACCCTTTACGCCGACTGCTCGCGCGGCAGAAGGCCGGATTTTTTCGGAGCGGCGAGGCCGCAGACCGCCGTCCCTCTTTACGAGCGGTTCATTGAAAAGCTGTCCGCCTTCGGCATGCCGGTGGTCACGGGCAATTTCGGTTCGGATATGAAGATCGACCACGTGAACGACGGTCCGGTGACCCTTATACTTGACACGGATCAGATGATCGGGAGCAGGAAATGAATATAAAGAGAATGGTTTTGGGCAGGCTCGCCACCAACTGCTGGATAGTTTCCAAGGACGGCGAATGCGTCGTGATCGATCCCGGCGCCGACGGCGAATCCGTGGCTTCCGCAGTGCTTGATACCGGCTGCGAGCTGAAATACGTCATATTTACTCACGGACATTTCGACCACGTCCTGGGCGCGCCCAATCTTCTTAAAAAGCTGAGTGCCCCGGTATATATGCACCCCGCCGACGAATACTGGCTGCCCCCTTCGGTCGATTACGATCTCGAGCTTTCCGACGGAATGCACCTCCCGTTTGCGGGAGACGTCATCAAGGTGCTCCATACCCCCGGCCACACTCCGGGAAGCTGCGTCCTTCTTTACGGCGACGCGATGTTCTCGGGCGATACGCTTTTCGCCGGCTCATACGGAAGGTGCGATCTTGAGGGCGGAAGCATGGAGCAGATGAAAGAGTCCCTTTCAAGACTCGGCGCGCTCGAGATCGACTACCGGGTGTATCCCGGCCATTCGCAGACAACGACGCTTTCGCGCGAGCGCGAGATCAACTTTTATCTAACTCGGAAATGAAGTATACAGTCAAAGGACATGACCGCGCCGCCGCCGTACACGAGCTCCTCATCTGCCTTTTGCCCGATGAAGAGCATACCGCGGCGGATTGGTTTGAAGAGGGCGAAAACTGCGCGCTGTCATATTATGAAGACGGCTGCGCGCACGCCGAGGTGCGGTACGAAGGGAAAATATACAGAGCGGACGTCCCCTGTTCTAAGGAGACGAGAGAGCTTGCTTACGGAGTAAAGACCTCGCTGTTTCTGGCCATGCGCGGCTTCGTGCCGCAGACGCCGTGGGGTTCGGTCACGGGCGTGAAGCCCGCCAAGGCGTTCAGGGCGGACGGCCTTCTGGAGCTGCCGCGCGAGCTTGCGGAAAAAACGTTCGGCGAAAAGTTTTTCGTGGACGCGCACCGCTCGCGCCTCACCTGCCTGTGCGCCGGAGAGGCACAAAGGATCGAGCTCGGCCTCGAGCGGGACGAGGTGCAGCTTTACGTCGGCATACCTTTCTGTCCATCCCGCTGCTCTTACTGCTCGTTCGTCAGCGCGGAGACCGCGAAGAGCGGCTCCATGATCCCCGATTACCTGGACGCGCTGATCCTTGAAACGGCCGCCGCGGGAGACGCCCTGCGAGACGCCGGCAAAAAGATAGGCAGCGTCTATTTCGGCGGCGGGACGCCCACCACCCTTTCTGCCGGGCAGCTCGACCGGCTGATATGCGCAGTCAAAAACGCCTTTGTTTTCCGCGGCGATACGGAATGGACGGTGGAATGCGGAAGGCCGGACACCATCACCCCCGAAAAGCTGTCCGTTCTGGCGGCGCACTCTGTCGGAAGACTGAGCATAAATCCCCAGACCTCTCGTGACAGCGTGCTTGCCGCCGTCGGAAGGCCGCATACCTGGCATGACATAGTCCGCGCCTATTCCCAGGCGAGGGCCGCAGGTGATTTTTCGATAAACATGGACCTGATCGCAGGCCTTCCCGAAGACAGCGAGCAGGGCCTTTATACCAGCGTCATAGACGTCATGTCCCTCAGGCCCGAGGATATAACCCTTCATTCGCTGGCTCTCAAAAAGGGAGCCGACCTTCGGTTCGGCCCCAGGGGAATGCTCGAAACCCGGGTGCTCGACCGCTGCCACAGCATCATCGAGAGCGGCGGATACGCCCCGTATTATCTTTACAAGCAGAAGTATTCCGCGGGCGGCCTCGAAAACGTGGGCTTTTGCCGTCCGGGCGGCGGGTCCAAGTACAACGTGGTCATGATGGAGGAGCTGGGCGACGTTCTGGCTCTCGGCTCGGGAGGAGTATCCAAGTTCACGGGTACGGGGACGGTCGCAAGGGTGCAGAACCCCAAATATCCCCGAGAGTATATCCAAAGGGCAGGGGAGATAATAAAACAAAAACGGGACTTGGTTTTTTGAAGTGATTGCATACGCCGCGCGTAAATGTTATAATAATATGACAGAAACGCAAACCGAGCTTTTTGAAAGGAGATAATATCATGGATCCCAAGGTACAGGATATAATCGACAAAGTAGTGCTTTCGGCCGGAAAGGTCGCTACGACCGCCACCAAAAAGGCGGGAGAGCTCGTGGGCGCCGCCCGCACCAATCTGCAGATTTTCGACCTCAACTCCGAGATCGACGAACTGTTTGAAGAGATAGGCAAAAAGATCTATTTCGCCCACATCGGCCAGGATACCGACGCCGAGACCATCGACGCCCATCTTGCCGCTATCGACGAAAAGTATGAAAAGATCAACGAGCTCAAGGAGCAGAAGGCTGCCAAACGCAACCTTACCGCCTGCCCCAACTGCGGAATGATGTGCGATAAAAACGACTCGTTCTGCAAGCATTGCGGCACCGCGCTTTAATTTCCGGTAAAGAGGACCGGGCAATTATTGCCCGGTCTGTTTTTTGAACAGCAGATAAGGTCGTGTTGCATTTGGAAACTAAAAAAACCAGATCTTTCATCGAGGGTACTCTCGTTTTGATGATCGCCGGCATCGTGGTAAAGGTGATAGGGCTGTTCTTCTCAGTGCCCCTTACCAATATCTACGGCGCCGACGGAAACGGGATATTCACTCAGGCGTATTATATCTATACCGCGGCGTTCATAATCTCCACCGCCGGTCTTCCGGTGGCGGTATCGCGCATGATCTCCGAGTCCAACGCGCTGGGAAGGCGCAAAGAGGTGCTGCGCATCTTCAAGGTCGCCCTCATCACCTTCATTGTGATAGGCGTCGTATTCACCGCCGCGATAATGCTCGGAGCCGGCTGGCTGTGCAAGCTGCTGAAATCCGATCTTTCATATTATTCCGTTCTCGTCATAGCCCCGTCCATTTTCTTCGTGACCGTGGTCTCGGCCATCAGGGGCTATTATCAGGGCCTTTCGAACATGGTACCCACCGCGGTCTCTCAGGTGATCGAGGCGCTCGGCAAGCTCATATTCGGCCTTGCGCTGGCCATGATACTTATGAAGAAAGGCCAGCCTCTCGAGATCGTCGTTGCCGGAGCCATCGGCGGCGTCACCATCGGTACGGCGCTCGCCTGCATCTTCATAGTGCTGCGCATGGCGTTCGACAAGTCGGTAAGGATCACCGAGGGCACGGATGACACGTGCGCGACGAGCGGGACCCTTCTTAAAAAGCTTATCGCCATAGCCATTCCCATAACGGTCGGCGCGTCCGTGCTTTCCATAACCAACCTTGTGGATATGTTCGTCGTGCTCCGCAGGCTTCAGGACAGCGGCATGACCTATCCCGCCGCGAACTATCTTTACGGCGCTTACGGTATGGCCGTCAAATTCTTCAACGTCCCGCAGACTGTCATCGCAGGCATCGGTGTGAGCGTCATCCCGGCGATCAGCGCGGCGTTCGCCCGCAAAGAGACGGAAAGAGCGGGCAAGCTCACCGAGACCGCCCTGAGACTCACCGGCATCCTGGCCTTCCCGTGCGCCGTGGGCCTTCTGGCCCTTGCTCAGCCCGTATTGGGACTGTTCTATTTCCGCAGGCCGGACGACGTGGTCGTCGCGTACCCGCTTTTGCAGCTTCTCACCCCGTCGGTCATATTCGTGGGGCTGGTGTCGGTCACGAACGCCATACTTCAGGCCCACGGCAAGGAGCGCGTACCCGTGGTCACCATGATATGCGGCGGCGCGATCAAGCTTGTCGTCAACTATATCCTGGTCGGAACGCCCGCGGTCAACATACACGGAGCCCCGATCGGCACCCTTATGTGCTATGGCACGATCTCGCTCATGAACCTTATCATGATCGCAAGACTCAAGATCAAATTCTCCTATTTCCGCGCCTTCTTCAAGCCGGCCGTATCTGCCGCGCTGATGGGAGTTTTGGCAAGACTGATCTATTCGCCGCTCAGATCGGTGCTCGGCAGCGCGTTCGCGCTGCTGGCAGACGTGCTTATCTGCGTCATATTCTACTTCGGGCTGCTGCTCGTTCTCAAGGCCATCCCCAGGGAGGATATGGAAATGATGCCGGGCGGTAAAAAGATAATGAAGCTTTTGAGGATCAAATAAATGGATTTCCACAAAAAAGAAAGATACGGCTTCGACGATCTTATCGAGATAACCCGCATCCTGCGCGAGCCCGGCGGCTGTCCGTGGGACGGCGCCCAGACCCATGAGAGCATAAGAAAAAACATGATCGAAGAGGCGTACGAGGCCGTCGAAGCCATAGACGCAAAGGACGACGATAATCTCTGTGAAGAGCTGGGCGATCTTCTGTACCAGGTCAGCTTCCATTCGCGCATGGCCGAAGAGAGGGACGCCTTCTGCGCGGCCGACGTAGTGGACGGCATATGCAAAAAGCTGGTCTTCCGCCACCCGCACATCTTTGAAAACGAGCAGGCGCCAGATCCCGACGCCGCCCTCAGCGTCTGGGAAAAACGCAAGAATCAGGAAAAGTCGCGCAAGACTCCCGTCGAGGCTCTGCAGGGCATAGCTAAAAGCCTTCCGGCGCTGACCTATGCCGAAAAGGTGCAGAAAAAGGCGGCTCTTTGCGGATACCCCGCGGACGAGCCCGAAAAGGCCGTCGCCCGGGCGGCGGAGGCGCTCGCAAAAGGGGAAAAGCCGGATATCGGCGAGCTCCTTTACGGCGTCGTGACTCTTGCCGCGTCATACGGGATCGATCCCGAGGGCGCGCTCAGGGACAAGGCCCGTGCCGAGGTCGCGCGGATCGCAGAGAATTTTGTAAAATAAATAAATTTTTATTGAATTTGAGCGCTTTGTCTGTTAGAATAATTTTGTTAAGAATAGAAACCAAATTTATTTATTGAAAGGGAAGTATGACTTATGAACAAGACTGAACTTATCGCTGCCATCGCAGAGAAGACCGGATTTTCCAAGAAGGATTCCGAGGCCGCTCTGGCCGCTACCATCGGCTCCATCGCTGAAGAACTGAAGAAGGGCAACAAGATCCAGCTCATCGGCTTCGGCACTTTCAGCATCAAGGAGAGAAAGGCCCGCCAGGGACGCAACCCCAGGACCGGCAAAGTCGTTAAGATCGCCGCCAGCAAGACCCCCGTATTCAAGGCCGGCAAGGCTCTTAAGGATTCCGTCGCGAAATAACTGCTTTTTATGCGGCTGGACAAGTATTTAAAGGTTTCCGGACTGATAAAAAGACGTACGGTCGCTTGTGAGGCGTGCGACGGCGGCAGGGTTAAGGTAAACGACAAAACGGCAAAACCGTCCCACGAAGTAAAGGTGGGAGACGTAGTTTCCGTATCGATGGGCCAAAGAACGATAACCGTCGAGGTGCTGGCCCTTTCGGAACATCCTTCCAAAGCCAACGCGGCGCTTATGTACAAAGAAATAAGGCAGTAAAAAAAGGGAGGCTCGCCTCCCTTTTTTCATACTTTTTTTGCCCTCTGCATATTGTAAAACGTCAGACAGGGGGGATAGCATGGAAAAAACCGGCGGGACTTATAATATTATCCTTGAAAACAGGGAACGGCTCAGCCTTACCGGGGTCACCGAGGTCAAAAGCTTCGACGATGACAGACTGTCGCTGGACACCGCGGGCGGCGCTCTTCAGATCAGCGGTCACGGACTGCACGTTGAGAAGCTCAGTCTTGAAACGGGAGAGCTGACGGTGGTCGGCCTCGTGGACAGCGTCCGATACACGGGCGCCGTCAAAGAAAAGGGCGGCTTTTTCTCAAAGCTTTTCTGATGGCCGCGCAAACGATCACCTTTTTGATCTATGCGGCCGAAGGGCTGGCGGCGGGTGGGGCGTATCTTCTTTTCGGCCTTGTCCGCAGGCACGGCAGACGCAGCCCGGCAAAGGACGCGGCGCTCGATTTTGCTTTCTGCTTTTTGTGCGCCGCGGCTCTTTTTTTGACCTCGCTTTTGAGGGGAGGCTGGAGGATCGTCTGGCTCTTGTCCTTCGGCGCGGGGATATGGATCGCCTGCTCCATACCGTCGCTTATAAAAAATAATTGACAAGCGCCATAAAAATAGCTAATATATAGTAGATAGAATATTTTAATGAGAGGTATCGCCGATGAAGCGCAAAAAGACCGGCTTTTTGTTCAAGTTGATAGTGCTGGCCCTGGCTGTGGCGATATCTGTCAAACTGGTCGATCAGCGGATCAAGATACGCGAAGCCGAGGAAAGAAATCAACAGTTGCTTGCACAGTATGAATCTCAGCAGATCGTCAACGGAGAACTCAAAGGCATAGTCTCCAACGGTGTGCAGGAAGAATATATTGCCAGGATCGCTCGCGAAAAACTGGGATACGTGATGCCGGAAGAAATTATTTTTATCGACACTTCCAGCAAGTGAAATACGGAAGGAGCCTGGCATAAGTGGATCTTGAAGTGGGCGGCATTTACGAAGGAAAAGTCACAGGCATAGCCGCCTTTGGCGCATTCGTTCTGCTGGGGCCCGGTAAGACCGGACTCGTGCACATATCGGAAATTTCAAATTCATACGTTGAAGACGTGAGCAAGTTCCTTGAGCAGGGCCAGCAGGTTCGCGTCAAGCTGATAAGCATTGACAATCAGGGACGCATCAATCTGTCTATCAAAAAAGCCATGGAGGAGCCGGAAAAGCCGGTCGTTTCCAGCGTGTCCGCGCCTGCCGGAGAGCTGCTTCCGAAGACCGCCGACGAGATTTTTGAGGATAAGCTCAAACAATTCCTGCAGAGCAGCGAAAAGCGCATATCCGAGCTCAAAAATCAGAAAGAGCGCAAATACGGAAAAAGAAGATGACAAAAAAGGGACGCCCGATCGTTTTGGTCGGGCGTCAAGTTTTGGGTTGTGGGGATAAAGATATGAACGGTGCGTTGCCGAAAGGAAGGGGTCCCTTCACTTTCCGGTTTGAGCATACCATATGCCCCCGCGCGGCTTTTGCCGAACAAAGTCGCACGAAAAAAATATTTTTTCCGTTTTGGGTTTGTTTCCGGGCCGGGAATATGGTAAAATAAAAACAGAGACAGACGCGTCTCAAAATTTCCGGAAGGATGTGATCCAATGGATATCAAGTTTGTTGAGCGCAAGTTCTCCGCGTCGCCTGCCCTTGTGGAGTATGCCGAGAAAAAGTGCAAAAAGCTTGAGAAGTTCTTTGACCGCGAGGCGTTCGCCAACATTACCTTTTATGAGGAAAAGAACAAAGATATTGTTGAGATCACCGTCCAGCATGCGGGAATGTTCTTCCGCGCTCAGGAGAAAACGGAGGATATGTACGCTTCGGTGGACGGCGCCGTTGAGAGCATCATAAGGCAGATCCGCAAGAACAAGACCAGGCTGGAAAAGAGACTCAGGGCGGGCGCGTTCGACGCCGCCGAGCCCGAGGCTGAAGAGGGCGATTACGAGCTGATCAGGGTCAAGACGCTGAACGTCAAGCCCATGTCGGTCGAGGACGCCATACTGCAGATGAACCTGCTCAATCATGAGTTCTTCTTCTTTCTGAACTCCGACGAAGGCGGAGCGCACTGCGTCGTATACAAGAGAGACAACGGCGGATACGGCCTGCTCATCTCAGATAAATAAACGAAAAGATTTGCGGCCCCGGCGGAGCGGTCTGCCGGGGCTGTTTATTTTACGGGGGGAAAACCATGGAATTCAACGCACCCTGCCTCATGGGCTGTGAAGCGCTTGCCGCGGACGAGCTCAAGTTCAACGGCTTTCAGAACGTCCGCGCCGAAAACGGGCGCGTGCTTTTTGACGGGGACGTCCTCGACGGCGTAAGGGCCAACATGCTGCTCAGATGCGCGGAGCGCGTGCTCCTTGTTTTGGCAAGGTTCAGGGCCGAGAGCTTCACCGAGCTTTTCGACGGCGTTTACGCCGTTGAATGGCAGGATCTCATACCCCGCGACGGGGCCTTTCCGGTGACGGGCTATTCGGTCTCGTCCGCCCTTTTCAGCGTGCCCGACTGTCAGAGGATAATCAAAAAGGCGGTCGCTAAAAAGCTGGGGGAAAGCTACGGCCTTGAGCGTATGCCCGAGACCGGCAGCCAGTATAAGATAAGGTTCTCTCTTCTGAAGGACAGGGCCGAGATCATGCTCGACATGTCCGGCGAACCCCTGCACAAAAGGGGATACCGCCCCGAGCACACCGAGGCCTCCATGAAGGAGACCCTGGCGGCGTCCGTCGTCAAGACCGCCCGCTGGAAGGGAAGAGAGCCGCTGTGGGATCCCATGTGCGGCGCGGGCACGCTGGTCATAGAGGCCGTGCAGAGCGCGCTGAAGATAGCTCCCGGCTTGAATCGCAGATTCGATTTTGAAAACTGGGGCCTGGTTTCCGAAAAACAGATAGAGACCGTTCGCGAGCAGCTTCGCTCCATGAGGGAGGAAAGGCCGATCGAGGCGGTCACAGCTATGGATATAGACCCGAACGCCGTCAGGACCGCAAGGGAGAACGCGCGCAGGGCCGGAGTCGAAAAATATATAACCTTCAAAACCGGAGACGCGATCACCGCAGAATACCCGTCCTGCGGGACCATCATGACAGATCCGCCCTACGGCGTGCGCCTTATGGACGCCGAGCGCGCGTCCGAGCTCGTGCGCGGTCTCGGCCGCGCATTGAAGGGCAATCCCATGAAAAAATACATACTCAGCGCCGACGAGCATTTCGAGGATCATTTCGGCATAAAATCCGATAAGAGACGAAAACTCTATAACGGCATGATAAAGTGTTATCTTTATATGTATTTCCGCTGACGGCCGATTATCGGCAGCTTTTGTGCAAATCTGACAAAGGCGTCTGCAAAGGCGCCTTGTTTTTCTTTGGATCAGGCCTAAATTTTTGCAAAAAAGTACTTGAATTTTTGCACTGCATGTACTATTATAATAACAGCGTTAGCACTCAGTGTTTTTAAGTGCTAAAAATTCTCATGAAAGAGGTTATGAATAATGAAGCTGATACCCTTACAGGACAGAGTTGTCGTGAAGATGGTAGAGATGGAAGAGAAGACCCAGTCCGGCATCATCCTTCCCGGTAACGCCAAGGAAAAGCCCCAGATAGCCGAAGTAGTGGCTGTCGGCCCCGGCGGCCTTGTCGACGGAAAAGACGTCGTTATGAACGTCGAGACCGGTGACAAAGTCATCGTGAGCAAGTACGCGGGCACCGAGGTAAAGATCGACGGTCAGGACTACACCATCGTCCGTCAGAGCGACATCCTTGCGATAGTAGAATAACAGGAGGTTCACACAATGAAGGACATACTTTTCGGAGAAGACGCGAGAAGAGCGCTTGAGCGCGGCGTCAATACTCTTGCGAACACCGTCAAGGTCACCCTGGGGCCCAAAGGCCGCAACGTGGTGCTTGACAAGAAATACGGCTCTCCGCTGATCACCAACGACGGCGTTTCCATCGCCCGCGAGATCGAGCTTGAGGATCCGTTCGAGAACATGGGAGCCCAGCTGGTCAGAGAAGTCGCCACCAAGACCAACGATATCGCCGGCGACGGCACCACCACCGCCACCCTTCTGGCTCAGGCCTTCGTCCGCGAGGGACTGAAGAACGTCACCTCGGGCGCCAACCCCATGATCATCAAAAAGGGCATAGCCAAGGCTGTTGACGCGGCTATCGCCGAGATCAAAAAGAACTCCCAGGCAGTAGCCGGCTCCAAGGACATCGCCCGCGTCGCCGCCATCTCTTCCGGAGACGAGTTCATAGGCAACCTTATCGCCGACGCCATGGAGAAGGTCTCTTCCGACGGCGTCATCACCGTTGAAGAGTCCAAGACCGCCGAGACCTATTCCGAGATAGTCGAAGGCATGCAGTTCGACCGCGGATATATCACTCCTTACATGATCACCGACACCGAGAAGATGGAAGCGGTCATGGAAGACGCCTATATCCTCATCACCGACAAAAAGATATCCAACATCCAGGATATCATGGAGCTGCTCAATCAGATAGTCAAGACCGGCCGCAAGCTGGTCATCATCGCAGAGGACGTCGAGGGCGAGGCGCTGTCCACCCTGATCGTCAACAAGCTGCGCGGAGTGTTCTCCTGCGTCGCGGTCAAGGCCCCCGGCTTCGGCGACAGGCGCAAGGAAATGCTTAAGGATATAGCCGTCCTCACCGGAGGCACCGTGATCTCCGAGGAACTCGGCTATGAGCTCAAGGACGCCGATATCTCCATGCTCGGCACCGCCGGCAGAGTCTGCGTGACCAAGGAGACCACCACCATCGTCAACGGCAACGGCGACAAGGACGCCATCGCCGATCGCATCAACATCATCCGCGCCGAGCTCGAGAACACCACCTCCGAGTTCGACCGTGAGAAGCTGCAGGAACGCCTGGCCAAGCTCGCCGGCGGCGTTGCGGTCATCAAGGTCGGCGCTGCCACCGAGACCGAAATGAAGGAAAAGAAGCTGCGCATCGAGGACGCTCTGAACGCCACCCGCGCCGCTGTAGAAGAGGGCATCGTCCCCGGCGGCGGCACCATCTACGTCACCGCCATCGCGGCTGTGAAGAATCTGCTCAACACTGTCGAGGGCGATGAGAAGACCGGCGTACGCATCGTTATGAAGGCCCTTGAAGAGCCCATGCGTCAGATAGCCTTCAACGCCGGCGTCGACGGCTCGGTCGTTCTTGAAAAGGTAAAGCGCTCCCGCATAATCGGCTTCGGCTACGACGCGTATAAGGACGAGTACTGCGACCTTATGAAGGCCGGAATCGTCGATCCTACCAAGGTTACGCGTATCGCTCTTGAGAACGCCGCTTCCATAGCCTCCATGATCCTTACCACCGAGTCGGTCGTTGCCGAGCATCCCGAACCGCCCGCTGCGGCTCCCGCTCCC
>JAEEGL012703707.1_pt1 | contig 17054 bp, 15 predicted proteins | sample 9134231 | NCBI WGS metagenome assembly JAEEGL01 (sample SAMN16246548, study PRJNA631951) | gut metagenome | biome: gut microbiome; feature: rumen; material: fiber-attached | host: Bos | place: Iran: Karaj | collected 2018-10
GTTCGCTCTCTGGCTGAGCAGCGAAGCCACCGCCCGCCCCATAATCATGGATGTGCCTACAGAAAAAGTCAAGTCCACCAATTGGACCATTATGATGCCCAATGACCCGGGCAAGTAAGACTCTGTTTCCTGCAAGATGTCCCAAATAGAACACATACTCACTTCTCTCGTCGGGTTTCTCACTGAGCCCGACAGGACGTGGTCGCTTGTCACGGTGCCCTTCATGTTCACTTTTGTGGTGTTCTTCATGATCTATATCGTGATAGGAAGACAACGTCGCACGCTGATGATGGGATATGTGGTGCTGTTCAGCCTGTTTTTTGCCTATAAGGCCAATGGTCTGCTTATGCTGCTGCTGCCTGCCACTGTCTTGATTTCCTGGTGGCTCACAAAGCAGATGCGGGAAAAAGAGGGTAGGGAACGGCTGATGTGGATGTGGGGCATCGTCATCCTCGACTTACTTCCGCTGGCCTATTTCAAGTACACCAATTTCTTCATTGATATCATCAATGATGTGGTGCGCACCAATTTTGCGCCACGGGCCATTTTCTTGCCGGTAGGCATTTCATTTTATACGTTTCAGTCTATCAGCTACACAGTGGATGTGTATAAGCGTAAGTATACCGATGATGTCAGCCTGCTTGAGTACGCATTCTATCTCACTTTCTTCCCGCTCATCATGGCGGGTCCCATCACCCGTATAGGCACTTTGATGCCACAGATTAAAGACCCGGCTCCTGTGACCGACAGAAGTGCTTACACCGGACTGTGGCTCATCATTGTGGGCATGTTGAAAAAGTTGCTCATTGCCGATTACATAGCACAGTACAATAACTGGATATTCGAAGACCCCACAGCTTTTTCGGGTTTTGAGAATCTTGTGGGTGTGTTGGGCTATACCCTGCAGATATACTGCGATTTCTCCGGCTACAGTGACCTGAGTATCGGAATCGCAGCCCTGATGGGATTCCAACTGTTGGAAAACTTCAGATACCCCTACCAGTCGCTCAATTTGGGAGAGTTCTGGCACAGGTGGCACATCTCCTTGTCAACTTGGTTCCGCGACTACCTCTACATACCTTTGGGAGGCAATCGCCGAGGCAACATACGGACCTATGTGAACAATTTCATCACCATGGCAGTGTGCGGTCTCTGGCACGGTGCCTCATGGATGTTTGTGTTCTGGGGTGCCATGCATGGTGTGGGACTGATGGTGAACAAGGCGTGCAAGCGCTGGCTCGACCGACTGCCCGACCATTGGACCATACGGTTTCTTTCTTTTGCCCTTACCTTCTCTTATGTGGCACTGCTTTGGGTATTCTTCCGTGCCGACAGCATGCACACAGCCTACAAGATTATCGACAGTATCCTCTACGATTTCAGTTGGGATTATTTCGTGCCCTTTGTGACGAGACGTTCCACTCTGACTGTCTTCCTCGTTTTGGGATATGCCCTCCATGCCATGCGTGAAAGGCATGTGGAGCGTATGAAAGACTGGTTTGTGCGCAGTCCTTGGACGTTCAAACTCATTGTCCTGCTCGTGGTGCTGCAGGTGGTTGTCAATTTCCGTCAGAACAGTGTACAGCCGTTTATCTATGCCCAGTTCTAATCTTTCCTCCAAATCAAATAAGAAAATGCGCCGAATCGTTGTTTCATTTGTGTTGCTGTTTGTGGCTGTAGGAGCCATGCTCCATGCCCAGAAAACCACTTTTGTGCCTGCCGACGACAGCCGGTTGGCTTACGTGGGCCGTGTCAGTATCTCCAAAGAGGGGGTTGCTTCATGGACCTATCCGGGTCTTCAGATACATGCCTCTTTCACAGGCACCTCTATCGGTATGAAGACCAGTGCGGGAAGCGGTTTTTTCATGGTAGAGCTTGACGACAAGGAACCCTTCAAGATAGAAATTGCTGAAACCGATTCGGTATTGACTATAGCGAGGGGACTTGCTGAAGGTGAGCATCGCGTCACCCTCACCTATGCTATTGAGGGACTGCTGAAACATCCAAAATTTTATGGATTCTATCTTGACGAAGAGGGCGGTTTGTGCGAACGGCCCCAGTTGCCATCACGCAAGATGGAGTTTATCGGCAATTCCATCACCTGTGCCTATGGCATAGAGGGTGACGGCAGCGAGAAGAAGTTCTCCTACAGCCAGCAGAACGTGTTCTATGCCTACGAGACGCTTGTGGCGCGGGCTTTTGATGCCCAGTGTCAGATTGTGGCCCGGTCGGGCATCGGCATCTACCGCAACAACAACGGCAATGTCAAGGGCGACAAGAACGTGCTGCCAGCCCTTTTCCCCTACACACAGTTTGGCATGGGCGGTGAGCGTTGGGATTTTTCCCGTTATCAGCCAGACGTGGTGTATGTGAACTTAGGTACCAACGACACCACCCATCCCTCTTATGAGACCGGTCTGCTCACTGCCGCCTTCAAGCAGTTTTTAGTCACACTGCGCGGCCATTATCCCCATGCCAAGATAGTGCTGCTCACCGGCACCATGCTCAAGGGACAGCGTCTTGAGGATGTGAAGCGTGCCCAGCAGGCCGCCATCGATGATGCCGTGCGCAGAGGCGATGACGAGGTGTACCGTTTCGATTTCACTCCTGCCGACGGCACCTATGGTTATGGCACCCACCGCCACCCCTCCAAGCGCCAACATGCCCACATGGCCGAGGAGTTGATACCTTTCATCCGTAAGATTACGGGATGGGAGTAAGTTGAGGCTAAGGTTTACAAAGTTTGGGTATACAAATAAATAGATAATCAAGGGACAGGTTTGATTTCTTGAGCAATAAATAGCTCCGTCTCCCGTTTTTAGAATAAAAAACAAAAAAAGAAACTCTGTTATATCAAGGATAGGAAAGAATCAAACAATCCCCTTCATTCAAGAAATACTTTGTAATCATGAAAAAACTAACTCTATTAATTGGGGGACTTCTGCTATTCGTCTCGTATGCATTGATTAACCATTATTTATCCATTCTTTTCAAGCCTAATAAGATAAGTAAGGAAATCAATGACAATCTGAAAACATTATTCATTCAAGATAGAATGACTGTTGATATATCTGATTGCTTAAAAACAGAATGGGATTCCATTTATATTCTTGGCCATTTTTGTGATAGTATTAGGCTTAATAATACTAGACTAGAACATTATGGCATTATTGGTGACGGATACAGTGATTGTATTATTCTAATAAAATCTGGCAAGGTTTCCTACATCGAATTTATAGAAGATGATGGTTTTACAGCTCCTCCTATACAATTTTATATGGATGATGAAACCAATAGTTATCTTGTGACTCATAAAAATAACAACAAATTTATAGTATGTAAAAATAATAACCATTATATGTTGTTTCCTGCCGCACAATATGCCTTGTCACCAGACATCTTCTTTTACCGAAATTTCCAATTGCCTTATGATGACAGAACCTTTATAGAAAAATTCTATGCATATCTGAACGGAGATATAGAGATGAAAGACCTTTTTTAGCATATGTATCAAAGGGGCGGGGATTTCGATACGTTTGGACCACTTACTGAACGGCTCTTGCAAAAAGATAGTGACATTCGTTCTTTTTTCGTACGCTTGCTTATGGAGGACCGGCTTAAAATGGTTATTTTTGCACATCAACTTGAAATAATGGCTCCAGACATGTTCGGCGACAACACCTATATCTACAACACCCACAGTGCCACGGGTGAGAAGCTCACGACGCAGTTTGCCATTCAGGCGCAGCCCGTCCTCTCGCCCATCTCCGGGAACGGCTGGATGATGGAGACGCATCCCGCGGCTGAGACGGAGGACGTGACCGGGGGCCTGAGGTCGAGTCCCGCCACTCCCATTGACACTGACCACAGATACTACTGCGGAAACATGGTCTATGACGGCGGCGAGCGCAGGCTGCTCACCGACGAGGGCTACGTCACCTTCTCCGCCGACGGCACGCCGCAGTACCATTTCTACCTCCGCGACCACCTGGGCAACATCCGCGTGGTCTTCGGTCAGACGGGCACCGTGGAGCAGGTGACGCACTACTATCCCTTCGGCGGCGTGATGCGGGAGTCGACGAATCCCGGCCTGCAGCCGTACAAGTACGGCGGCAAGGAACTGGACCGCACCTCCGGCATCGATGCCTATGACTTCGGAGCCAGGACCTACTTCGCCGACCGCCTGCAATGGGGCACGATGGACCCGCTCTGCGAGAAATACTATGAATGGAGCCCGTATAATTACTGTGTGAATAGGCCGGTGAATGCTTTTGATTCCGATGGGAGGGATTGGTATCAGGATTCTGATAAAACTATTCAGTATAGTCCTAATGTCCATTCAAGAAGTGATCTGAAGAAAAATCAGTTGTACATTGATCCAAGGTATCAGAATAAACAGGGTACTATTTTTTACAGGAAGGATGGTAGCATACTCTTCCTTAATGAGACGGAAGCGTACAACAGAATATGGCATCAAGCAAATGTTCATTATAGGAATAATGGAGAAAAAGGAGGCCGAGAAGTTGGGGGTTACATTCTCTCGGATGGGAAAGTTTTGGTTATGCCTGACTACTTAAATGATAATTCAACCTCCAAATTTGATATTGCCGGATACATATTAAGAGGTCGTTACTTGATTAAAGAGAAGGAATCATTTATTGTTGTCGGTCAAGTACACTCACATCAAGACAAATCATTACCTGCGACCCCTTCATTTTTTACAGATAATGGATATGGAGACTTAGGTTTTTCCTTAGAGAATTCTTCTCTTCCTGTCTTCACTCTTGGCCATGATGGTAATATTCATGGCATTAGAGGATATCGGAATAGAAGGAATGAACCAATAGGATTAGAGGTTAATTTAAATTCAAAAGATGCCTCAAGAGATAATCTTCTTAAAGGCGCAACAAGTTTATATAGCATAATTAAAAGACTTCCGATAATTAGAAAATGAGAAGAATACTAATAATATCATCTTTGGCATTATCCATATTTATCTTTTCCTGTGTTGAAGAACACAGGAGTTATATTTCTATTGGAAAACAATTGAAATCAGTATTAATACATTATGTGGATACTGCCCATGGACTTGAATCTTGTTTCATTATGCCAGCAAACTATCTTTTTAATGCTAACCAATATAAAGAGGGAATACTGATAGGACCAATGTATAGAGAGCTCTTTATAGAAATGCCATATTTGAGACCATATTTTTTATTTACCCATTCGGAGACAACTATTTATATAGACTCAGCTTTCGTCCAAAAAAATCCTTTTGTCTGCTTTAAGGACACTTTGCCAAATTACGTGAATCAACCACCAAAGGCTGGTGCATTATTTGATTATGTCAAAAGGGCTGTTCTCATTGACTTTTCACATAAAAATGAACAAGAAATAATAGTATTGAGTGCTGACACACTCTTTCTGCCGGTGATAAAAGAAGATAATCCTTTACTGGATGAACCTATTGAAAATGGCAATAGTTCGCAGATATGAATCCACCTGTAAAAATATATCACCCCCATTCATGTGTAATCTATGACGAGAGTTTGCTTACGACAAGATGGGCAATTATTCGATTAAGCGAGATCACCGATGAGGGCTATGTCACCTTCGCCGCGGACGGAACGCCGCAGTATCACTTCTACCTCCGTGACCATCTGGGCAACATCCGCGTGGTCTTCGACCAGACAGGCACCGTGGAGCAGGTGACGCACTACTATCCTTTCGGAGGAGTGATGCGGGAATCGACGAATCCCGGCCTGCAGCCCTATAAGTACGGCGGCAAGGAGCTGGACCGCACCTCCGGCCTCGACGCCTACGACTTCGGGGCCAGGATGTACTTCGCCGACCGCATGCAGTGGGGGCAGATGGACCCGCTGTGTGAGAAATACTATGATTGGAGTCCGTATAATTACTGTGTGAATAGGCCGGTGAATGCTTTTGATTCCGATGGGAGGGATTGGATATATTTCCAATATGATAATTTCATGTGGGTATATTTTGCATCAAATATAAATAAAGAGGATGATATAGCGAACTTTTACAAAAATGGTATTGAAGGTCTGTATTCTATTCACTATTTAGGAGAATCCGGATATGTTTATAATATTGACAATGGCGATAAAAATATTTTATTCACACTTAATAAAGATGGGACTTTCACGAATTTATATGGCAGCGTTTATGATTATTCCTATTCGATGGTTGATGAATATGGAGCATTAAATATCGGATCTGATATTACTTTTCCTGAAGAATTAAAAGAAAGTATAATCAATAACAACTATTACGGCAATTATCTCGGCTCAAATAATCCTCAAGTGAAAGGCAATGATTTCTATGCCGTTCCACCAATAGATGAGTTGGATTTTGCTGCATATATTCATGATAGGGCGTATGACCTTAATGGTGCTTCTGGTCCTCAAGGGGTCTTGGGGAACTTTGATGTTGCTGATGCTGATTATGATTTGTACCTAAGAGCTAAATATATCAGCGAAACTGCACCTAAAGGAACGGAACTTTATAAATGGGCAACCCGGACAGCTCGGTTGTTCAAGCATGTATCCTCTTTCAAATACTCCATAAAAAGTCTCTTTTAACCAAATGGAAATGATTGTCAGACTGTTCAAATATCTTTTTATAGCTGTCGGAATCCTAATTGCGGTTTCCTACGTTCTCTATTTCTCTCTGAATTGGAACAAGTGGTACAAAGAGGAGGGACAGACCTACTATGTCTACAATACGGATATCGAAGAGCTCAGAACGGGGCTCCTCGATATGCTGGAAAGTGACCCAGCCCATGGCATTTTCTGGGACAGGGTGACTAAGGGCTTTATAAGCTCATCTGTCACATTGGACGGCAATGGATTCAATGCCAGGATTTCGTTGCCTGAGCTGGAGAGAACAGTCTATTTTGAGGCAAGGGAAAAGAGGAATCATCTGGAAGTTGTCCTCAAAGACGCTGTTCCCTGGTATGATGTCAGGAATTCGGTAAGAGGATACAATATCACATCTACTGGTATTACGGCTCCTGACGATATGGTCAACAAATCTGGCATTCCTTTCATGGAAAACATGAGAATCCTACGATTTTTTGAACATGAGATCCTTGACAAATTTACCAGCAGCTACTTCAAAGACTATGTCAAGGGATATGGATTTATTCTCTATATCAGCTACTTTTGGAAGTACCACGATCTCTTATGGAAAATGCTCGCCCTTTTTCTGTCAGCATGGTTGTTTCTCTCTGTGGTACGATGGATTATATCACATTTGAAAAAGGCAAAAGCATGAAGACGAAGACTAAAAAGAGAATTCGCAATGTCTGCTTAACGTTATTGCTGCTATTCTCCTCATGGAGCTTGTTCTACCACTTCGGCATTCCAGACAAAAGATTTGTGCAGTCGGGCAGTGCAAATGAGTCAAAACACCGCAAGGCTCTTATTGCTGAGTATTTACCAAGCAAAGATACGGTGGAGTTGTATACCTTCATCTTGGTGCTCAAGGAGTTCTTTATTGAGAGACAGATGATTGCCAAGGGGACAGACGATGTCAGGTTGATAGAAGGTACATTTCATGAGAGACTTATATACGACCTCCCTGCCAAAAAAGACACATCAAAAAAACATCTGAAAGAGCGGAACAATTGGAAAGCAAGACTGGAGACCTGGAGCAAAGGCGAGGCTCTTCACGGAAGGATAGGTCCTGCGCCTGATACTCTCTTGCTCATCTTCCGTGAGTTTCGATACTTGCATGATTCTGACACTATTTGGTTATATAGGCTTAAGTAAATTCATTACATGTATCATGGGGAATCTGATACGCTTTTGAGTTTTCTTATAAACTACGTGAAGAGGGCTGTGCTTTTCGGCACAGCCCTCTTCACATAATAGGTATTGTGGTTTAATTACCAAATATTGGCATTTCCTCTCATCCTGCTTGGGCCTATTTTGCCAGCAGCCGCTGATAACTGTCAATGACCTGCCGCGCCACATTGTTGTTCTCAAAGCGGTGCACGTACTCCATGCTTTGCAGGATGCGCTGCTCACGGCCTTCCGCGCCAACCGTCAGCTGGCTGATGGCATGTGCCATGCCGTCCACGTCGTCGGGGTCCACATACAGACTGTGAGGGCCTCCGGCCTCTTCCAGACAGGAGCCGGTGCAGGCCACCACGGGCAGACGGCTCTGGATGGCCTCGATAATGGGGATGCCGAAGCCCTCGTAGCGTGAGGGGTAGACAAAAGCCTCGGCCATGTGATAAATGGCGGGAAGGTCAGTATTTGGTACATTGTGCAACATGAGCACACGCTCTTGCAGTCTGTTTTTGGCCACAAACTCTTTTATCTCACGCGCATAGTCTGTCGCTCTTCCCACAATCACCAGATGTATATCCTGAGGTAGGAGGGTGAGTGCCTGGACTGCCAACAACACGTTCTTTCTCCTCTCAATGGTGCCCACATTCAGGATGTATCTTTCCGGCAAACGGTAGTGGGCTCTTACCTGCACATTGTATTCCTTGTCAGTATGGTTGTGGAAAGATTTTCCACAACTTTGATAGATAATATCAATTTTTGAGGGGTCAACTCCCCCCAACTCCACTATATCGCGTTTAGTACATTCGCTGATGGCGATAATCCTGTCAGCCTCATGGCATGTTCGGTGAAACTTTCGGGCATAGAGTTTTGCGTCTATCCAGTGATAGTATTCCGGATGCCTCATGAATATAAGGTCGTGTATGGTGACGATGGAGCGGATGCCGCTCTTGTGGATGCCGATGGGCAGTTCGCCTGAAAGTCCGTGAAAAAGCGTTACCCCGTCTTTTATCAAGTCCTTCACGATACCCCTTTGCCGCCACAGGTCTTTTGTGATGCGGTGCGTGGCGCTTAAAGGATATACAAAGCGTATGCGCTCGCTGTTTATCACTTGCTGTCGAAGGTCATCGCGGCCGCTGTCAGGAGCATACAGGCGGAAATTGCAGCCTGTGTGGTCCGCTTCGGCCAGCGCGTTGATGAGTGTTCGGCCGTAGCTGCCCAGTCCGGTAGTGTTGGATACGATGCGCTTGGCATCAAAGCCTATGATAAGGGGTGTGTCCATGGAGTGTTTCTATAACTCGAGTTTGAAATCAATGTCGTCCTTATGCTTGCGCATGTATTTTTTCCAGAATCGCTTGCGGTAGAGCAGGATGAGCCGCTCGCAGGCCTCGCTGTCCATGCCCCGTTCTTGGGCATAGGTGCCGGCCATGAGTTGAAACATCCGCTTCGGTCCCCACAGGCGGGCGAAGTTGGCACAGCCCTTGTCGATATCGACCACGCCGAAATGCATGCGGTTGATGTCTACGAGTGAGAAGTGGTACGTGCCGCCGATTTCTTCCCAAAGCACATTGCCCGGCGAATAGTCTAAGTGCAGTATGCCGCGGTTGTGCATCTGCGCGGTGAAGCGGGCCAGCGCCTCGGCCAAAGGCTCATAGGAGCCCTCCTGGGCGTTGCCCAACTCGTAGAGCCGGTGTGTGTAGGGACACTGCAGGCTGATGAAATAGGTGAGTCCCAGTCGGCCGTCGTTCCGTTCCTCGATATAGGCCACCGGCTCGGGGGTCTCGATGTCTTCTCCCAGCAGGGCGAAGGCATGGAAAAAGGCCCTGATGCCCTTGGGCTGCCTGATGCCCAGCGAATAGACATAACTGTTGGGGAAGCGGGGTGTATGGAAGCGCTTCACATTGAGGTGGGTGCCGTCGGGTGCGGTGGTCACCTTGATCACGTTGCGGCTGTCGCGCAGTACCTCGCCGATGCTGTCGAACTGCCGGGGGATGCGTTCTATCGCCTCCCGCCATGCCTCGTATTTTGGATTGATGATGAGTCGCAACATAGGTTCAGGAAGCTTCTTCTGTGTCTCTCGGCATGACTTTTCCGTTCACAACGATGAAACGGCGGTCAAACTCCTCGTGGGTACGTTTCCACCGCTTGTGGCTCCACAGGTAGAAGCGCGGGTCGCGGTGTATGGTCTGTTCCAGCCGCTTGAAGAAACGGCGGGTTATCTCGAATTCGGGCAGCGAGTTTGGCTCGCGTGTCATCAGTTCGTAAGTCATGATATAGTGCCCGCGTGAGGGACGCTGTATATCGAGGTAGAACACGGCATCGTTCATTTTGCGCATGATGCGTTCACCGCCGGTGAAGACGGGAGTGTCATGTCCCAGGAAGTCAAGCCACAGGTGTATGTTCTGCCATTTGGGTGACTGGTCGGCGGCGTATCCGATGAGCCACATTCGTTTCTCTTTGCGGTAAGTCACGAGTTTGCGCAGGATGTTGTTCTTGGGTATGCAGACACTTCCCATACTCTGGCGTAAGTCGATAAAGAGCCGCTCGGCGATGTCGTTGGCCAGGGGATGGTAGATGATGCCAACCACGGCATCCTTATGCCTTTGAAACGAGATGCCGGTGGTACAAGCATACTCCCAGTTACCGTAGTGTCCTAAGATGGCGGCGCAGGTCTGGCCCTCGTCGTAGCAATGCATCAGTTGGTCAATGCCTCTGAACTCTATGTGCTGCAGCAATTTTTCGCGGCTGATAGAGAGCAGTTTAAGCGTCTCTATGAAGTAGTCGCACAGGTAATGGAAGAACGCTTTCTCAATCTTTCTCAGTTCTGTCTTTTCTTTCTCGGGAAAGGAGCTGGAGAGGTTTTGTCTCACGGTTTTCTTGCGGTAGCCGATGACATAGTACAGCACCAGATAGATAAAGTCGGAGATGGCGTAAAGGACCCTGTATGGCAGCAGGGAGACTGCGTAGCATAGGGCGTATACAATCTTGTAAACAATGTTCATGAGGCTTGCATGTCGTGAAGTTTCCTGTAATAGCCGTTTTGGGCAAGCAATGCCTCATGGGAGCCACGCTCCACGATGCGGCCCTCGTGGAGCACACATATCTCGTCGGCATTCTTGATGGTTGAGAGACGGTGGGCGATAGCCACCGTGGTACGCGTCTTCATAAGATGTTCAAGCGCATCCTGTACCAACCGCTCGCTCTCGGTGTCGAGGGCCGAGGTGGCTTCATCGAGAATGAGGATGGGTGGATTCTTCAGTATGGCGCGGGCTATGCTCACCCGTTGTCTCTGACCTCCCGACAGGCGGCCGCCACGGTCGCCCACTTTGGTGTCATAGCCCTGTTCCGTGGCCATGATAAAGTCGTGGGCATTGGCAATACGTGCCGCTTGCTGCACCTCTTCGAGGGTCGCATCAGACACACCGAAGGAGATATTGTTGAAGAAGGTGTCGTTGAAGAGAATAGATTCCTGATTCACATTGCCTATCAGCGAGCGCAGGTCGTGCAGCCCCAGGTCTTTCACGTTCACCCCGTCAATGAGCACTTCGCCCTCCTGCGCATCATAGTAACGTGGTATCAGGTCCACCATGGTCGATTTTCCGCTGCCGCTTTGTCCCACGAGCGCCACTGTCTGCCCTTTCTTGATGGTAAGATTGATGTCGCGCAGCACCCACTGCTCGCCATAGCGGAAGGATACGTGCCTGAACTCGATGCTCTCCTTGAACCCGTTGAAGGGAACTGGATTGGCGGGATCTTTGATTTCCACTTCCGAGAGCAGTATCTTGTCTACGCGCTCCATGGAAGCCAGGCCCTTGGGAATGTTGTAGCCGGCTTTGGAAAACTCCTTGAGTGGATTGATGATACTGTAGAGCATCACCATGTAATAGATGAAGATGGGGCCGGACAGAGTCTGGCTACGGAGTACGAGCACACCGCCGAACCACAGCACAATGACAATCATCACTGTGCCGAGAAACTCGCTCATGGGGTGTGCCATCGACTGACGAATGTTCACACGCATGATGTCGTTGCGGTAAGAAGAGTTGATGTTGTCGAATCTTCTGTTCATTTTGTTTTCGGCGCAGAAGGCCTTGATGATGCGCAGTCCGCCCAAGGTTTCTTCCACCTGGCTCATGGTGTCGCTCCAGAGCGCCTGGGCTTTGATGGACTTCCGTTTCAGTTTTCTGCCCACAAAACCCATAAACCATCCCATCACCGGCACGATGAGGAGGGTGAAGAGCGTGAGTTGCCAGGAGATGAAAAGCAGCATGGCGAAATAGCCTATGATAAGGATAGGATTCTTGAAGAGCATGTCGAGGCTCGACATGATGGAATTCTCTATCTCCTGCACGTCACCGCTCATGCGTGCTATGATGTCGCCCTTGCGCTCTTCGGAGAAGAACCCTAATGACTGAGAGGTGATTTTCTGGTAGAGCTGGTTGCGTATGTCGCGCACCACACCGGTGCGGATGGGTATGATGGTGGCGGAGGAGAGGAAGTAGGCTCCTGTCTTCAGCATAGTCATGAAAGCGAGGAAGAGGCCGATGATAAGCAGGGTGGTGGTGGGCCCGATATCGGCAATCATCGTGTTCACATAATAGTTCATGTTGTTCATCAGCACATCCTGTGCATTGTTCCAGTCCCATGGCATGAGTGTGGTTGCTGCCTCTGCATCGCCGGTCTTGAAGATGATCTGCAGGATGGGGATGAGTGCCGCAAACGAGAAGATATTGAGCACCACGGAGAGGATGTTGAAGAACACAGAGAGGGCGAGGTACCGCTTGTAGGGCGGTACGAAACGCTTAAGCACTTGCAGAAATTCTTTCATAAACAGTAAGTGAGTGTCTGCCCTTTTCTATTCAACAGCCTCGCCCAGCAGGGTGGCGCTGGTCGAACTGGTTATTCTCACCCTCACGGTGTCGCCGATATGGTGCTGGCCTTTGTCGAAAACCACCGCCTTGTTCTGCTCGTTGCGGCCCATCAGCTGCTCTCTTGAGCGTTTGCTGTAGCCTTCCACGAGCACGTCGAAGGTCTTGCCCACATCGCGCAGGTTGGCCTCGGCGGAGAGTTCGGTCTGCAGGTGTATGAGTTCGTTCAGACGGGCAATCTTCGTCTCCTCGGGCACGTCGTCGGGCAGATGTTTCGAGGCGTATGTGCCGGGTCGCTCGCTGTACTTGAACATGAAGGCCGAGTCATAGCCCACCTCGCGCATCAGTGAGAGCGACAGCTGGTGGTCTTCCTCCGTCTCGCTGTGGTAGCCCACGAAGATGTCGGTGGAGAGGCCGCAGTCGGGTATGATGCGGCGTATGGCGGCCACGCGGTCCAGGTACCACTCGCGGGTGTACTTGCGGTTCATCAGTTTCAGGATGCGGTTGCTGCCGCTCTGCACGGGCAGGTGTATGTGGCGGCAGATATTGGGCACCTCTGCTATCACGTGCAGGGTGTCGTCGCTCATGTCCTTGGGGTGTGAGGTGGTGAACCGCACCCTCATGTCGGGCACGGCCTCGGCCACCATCCTGAGCAGTGTGGGGAATCCGATGACCTCGCCTCCATGCTCAAAGCGGTAGGAGTTGACATTCTGCCCTAACAGGGTCACCTCCTTGAATCCTTTCTGCTGCAGGTCGCCCACTTCGCGCAGAATGCTCTCCACGTCGCGTGAGCGTTCGCGTCCGCGAGTGTAGGGCACGATGCAGTAGTGGCAGAAGTTGTTGCAGCCGCGCATGATGCTCACGAATCCGCTCAGCCGGGCGGTGGTGATGCGTCGGGGCACAATATTGCGGTAGGTCTCGCTGGTGGAGAGTTCGGTGTTGACGGCTTTAAGGCCCAGTTCGGCCTGTGCCATGAGTTCCGGCAGGCTGAGGTAGGCGTCAGGTCCGGCCACCAGGTCGGCATGGTGCTCATCCACGAGCCCTTTGCCCACCCGCTCAGCCATACATCCTAATACACCCAGAATGCGTTTCTTGCCCCGTTTGTTCTCGGCATGCAGGGTCTCCAGCCGGCGTGTTATTTTGTTCTCCGCATTCTCGCGCACGGAGCAAGTGTTCAGGAATACGGCGTCGGCCTCATCGGCATTGTCGCAAGGCTCATAGCCGGCCATCTGCATCACGGCGGCCACCACCTCGCTGTCGGCCACGTTCATCTGGCAGCCGTATGTTTCAATATACAATTTCTTCATCTCGCCTGCAAAGTTACGAATAAACGAGAGCAAAGCAAAATAAACTTGTTTATTTTCTTTGCCGAGTGCCAGTAACTTCGGCATTTAGGTCAAAGTTACGAATAAACGAGAGCAAAGCAAAATAAACTTGTTTATTTTCTTTGCCGAGTGCCAGTAACTTCGGCATTTAGGTCAAAGTTACGAATAAACGAGCGCAAAGCACGATTTTGTCCTTAATCGGACAAAATCTTCAGAACTTGTTTATTTTCTTTGCCGAGTGCTGAGTTACTTCGGCATTTAGGTCTGCTCACAAGGTGACAGATATGCTGTAAGTATGGTTTCAAACAACCTTCCATTCCTCCACGCAACGTTTCCGGGTGGAGAAGCTCACGCCGATCTTGAACAGACGGCGGGGGTCGGTGACGAAGGGACGGGCGTAGCCACGGTCTTCTATCTGTGCCAGTGCCTCCTCGGCACTCTTGTCGAGCTTGAACTCAAACAGGTAGATGTAGTCAGAGGTTTTCACCACCATGTCGGTGCGGCCGTCGCTCGTGGCGTGCTCCACCTCCACATACAAGCCCAACAGGCGGAAGAATAGGAACAGGAAGTTCTGGAAATAAAGCTCGCTGTCGCCGACAATACGGTAGTCTGTATCGGCCATCATCGCCGATAGGCGCGTCATAAACGCCTCCGGTTGACCCTTGCGGACTTCGCCCACAAAACGGCTGATGGCATACTGTGTGCTCTCTAAGCGGGCATTACTATAGAAAGGCAACAGGAACCTCACGAACCCGCGCTCCACCTCCTCATTGGGGAAGCCAAGGCGGTAGGTGTTGAACTCACGGTCGAAGCTCTTGATGGTGAGGTAGCCCGTCTGGTAGATTACCGGCAGTGGGTTCACCCGCATGGAGTCGACACTGCCGAGGAGGTCAGACGACACCTCATCCTCCAGCAGGCTGTTCAAGTCGTAGTGCGTGCTCTTCAGCACGCTCACCAGCAAGGTCGGAGTGCCCGTCTCGAACCAGTAGTCGCCGAACTGCTGACTGGCCAGGGTGTTGATGATGCTAAACGGATTGTAGATGCCCACAGAGCCGGGTGTGAAGTGGTAGCCATCGTACAGGCGGCGCAACTTGTCGTAGCATTTCTCCTTTGTCATGTCGTTGGCCAAGGCCAGTCTCTCCACCTCGCCGTCGAAACAGGAGCGGATTTCCTCCTCGGTGAGGCCGCAAAGCTCGGCATACTGCGGGAGCATGGAGATGTCGCGCAGGTTGTTCAGGTCGCTGAACACGCTCACTTTCGAGAATTTTGTCACGCCAGTGAGCAGCGCGAAACGGACATATTGGTCGCTGCTCTTCAGCACACCGTAGAAACCCTTCAGCATGCTGCGGTATTCGTCGGCAAGCTCCTCGTTGTCTAACGTCTGAACCAGGGGCTTGTCGTACTCGTCGACGAGCACCACTACGCGCTCGCCCGTCTGCTCGAACGTACGGCGGATAATCTGGGCGAAACGTTCGTCCACATTGCGGTTCCGGTACTCATCGCCGTAGCGCTTCTCCCATTGCTCAAGGTGCATGTTGAGGATTGCCGTCAGGTCCTCCGGACTGGAATAGCGCTTGGCGTTGAGGTCGAGGTGCAGCACGGGGTAGCTCTTCCACTGCCGCTCCAGACCGGTGAGGGCAAGGCCGTCGAACAGCTCCCGCTTGCCCTGGAAATAGGCCTCCAGCGTGGAGACGAGCAATGACTTGCCGAAACGGCGCGGACGGCTCAGGAAGTAGTAGCGCCCCGTGTTGGCCAGTTCCCAAACCAACGCGGTCTTGTCGACATAGGCATAGCCATCAAGCCTAAGACTCTCGAAATTCTGAACCCCTATGGGGAATAATATTCTCTTCTCCATGACAATCGTTTCTTTTCCGTCACAAATTTAGATAAAAATATGGATTTATAAGCCAATTGAATGAAGAAATGATTATTCTTTAGGGTTCACAGCGTACCAGTCCCCCATGATTCCGCCTCACGGTGCGGCCCATCAGGGAGGTCTGGATGGAAAAAACTGCCTGCTGCCGTTTCATGGCAAATTATTTATTGATGGTTAAGGTGGCTGCCTATAGACTCAAGTACATTCATCTGCAAATATACAACTTTCATTTGGAAGAAGCAATAATTCTTACCAAAATCACAAGGACTCCCAATAGCCGTAAACAAGGATTTCTAATTCTTCAAACAAGAAAATGTATCAAATTCCCCGTCCCCACGATACATTGTCGTCTGCAAATACAGTTGACTAATTATTCAATTCAAGCGACACGCCTCTTTCAGGGAAGTAAAATTTAATGAGATTACCTTCATCGTCAAAATGGTTCTCATATATGTCATCTTTCCCAGAACGGAATATTTCGTTTGTTACTTTCTTTAAATCATCTTGTGGAATATCACCATAATATCCAAGTAATATAAAAGGGATTCTCTCCCAACCGAGGTGGTCTATATAGTAGCATAATCCTCCATTCTTAGTTTCATGTTGACTCGTAGAAGGATTGTAGATGAATGTCTTTTTCCCCTTTCTGTTTATTTCTTTATCATCAACTATAATCGAGTCTATATTTTCATTTGTCCAATGTGACTCTAAATATACCTTTCCTTCAACGTATGTATTAACTAACTTGTTGGTTTCAAATTCGTTTATTATGATTCCTTTTGCTCCTATAACATCTTCTGCAATAATATGTCCGTTTTTTAGCAAATAAAATTCATTGGTTTTAACATTTATGATTGAATCATCTTTTAGCAGATATACTGTTGTATCTTGATACCAGTAATCCTTTGCTTCCTCTATTGCAATATCTACAATAATAGAATCGTTACGATAATATGCCCTACGTTCTAAGTCCAGATATGTTTTTTCCTCTGAATACGCATTAAAGTCTATTAACGCAGAGGCGAACATGGGGATGGTATCTCCTTCTATTACAATATAGGAAGATGCCTCTGGCGGATAGTTTCGACATGAAGAAAACATACCTGTCATAATAGTCAATAACATAGTTTTCGTTATAAAGAATTGATAAATCTTATAAATCTTTCCCATA
>JAEEGL015481311.1_pt1 | contig 17054 bp, 14 predicted proteins | sample 9134231 | NCBI WGS metagenome assembly JAEEGL01 (sample SAMN16246548, study PRJNA631951) | gut metagenome | biome: gut microbiome; feature: rumen; material: fiber-attached | host: Bos | place: Iran: Karaj | collected 2018-10
CTCAGGCTCAAGGAAGACGGACGTTTCGGTGACAACATCATGAAGATCTTCGCCGTCCAGAACGATCCGTTCACCATTATGTACGACTCCTGGAAGAAGGACAGCAGGGAACTTGTTCCCCTTTCGGCTGATGACTCCAGACGACAGGCTGCGATGATCCTGGCCAAGGTCCTTTCTAATCGCAAACCGCCCTACAGCCTTGCCGGAGGCCTCTTCGACGTACTCAAGGCAAGTGGCGGAGACATGTACAAGGTCGACAACAATGACATAGTCTACTGGATGCTCCAGTTCTTCAACAAGGAAGGCATCGACATCTTCCCAGCTGCAGCTGCAGCTGTCGCCGGTCTCAAGAAGGCCCTCGACGAGGGCAAGGTGGACAGAAAAGACACCGTAATGCTGAACATCAGCGGCGGTGGAATGCTCAAGGCTACCCAGAAGGGATTCTTCCTCAAGAAACCGGATCTCGTGCTGAGTCCCGACCTCCCCTTCGAGGACATCATCTCCCAGGTAGACAAGCTGCTCACCATGAACACAAACAGCCGTAAATCCAGGCTATGATAATCGGGGACACCGTCAAACTCGCCGAAAAATTCACTGAAGATCCCGGTGGTTTTCTCTACACCATGTGGGACAAGGCCTTGGAATTCGGACTGAAATTCCTGGCCGCAATCTTGATTTACCTGATCGGTGCATGGGTAATACGCCGGATCAGGAAATGGCTGATAAAACGTCTGGAAAAGAGGAAGGCCGAAGAAACCCTCTCCTCATTCATCATAAGCCTGACAACCATTTCGCTTACAGTGGTGCTGATCATAATAACGGTCAGCACCCTGGGAGTGAACACCACATCGCTTGCCGCCCTCCTCGCCTCCGGCGGAGTAGCCATAGGAATGGCTCTCAGCGGCACGATGCAGAATTTCGCGGGCGGAATTATGATCTTGTTTTTCAAGCCCTTCCGAGTCGGAGACTACATCAAGGCCCAGAATTATGAAGGTTTCGTTACTGATGTTTCCGTGGTAAACACAAAACTCCGCACATGGGATAACCGGGACATAATCCTTCCGAACGGAACCCTTTTCAACGGCAACATCGAGAACCACTACCAGCGCGACGTACGGAGGATTGACTGGAAGGTAAACGTGGAATACGGAGCTTCCTCAGACAAGGTTATCGAGGTCTTGATGGGAATCGCCCGCAACCAGGAGAAAATCGTCGGAAGCGACACACCCGGAGCCTCTGATGCATATGTGATTATCAACCAGCTGCAGGACAGCGGTGTTGAATACATATTGCGCGCGTGGGTGAAAACGGTGGACTACTGGGTAGTCCTGTATGCGGTCAATAAAGCGATTTATGATGAACTGCCGCGCAACGGGATCAAATTCCCGTTCCCTCAGCTTGATGTGCACATGAAGCAATAGCGAGCTCAGCTTTCGCTTCCACCGGATTGGCATAGATTCTCAGGAATATATCCCTCAGTTCATCGCGGTTCAATTCTCTCTCCACGGTGTCGAGTTGCTTCTCCATGTACTCGGTGAATGCCTCGACATCTTCCTGGGTGTACTGCTCTGCATAGGTAAACGACTGGTTCACCAGGTCGTATGCAATATAATTAGTCTTCCAGAGCTTGTACCCCTCGATGACCCTCAGGTCAACTGCATGGCGGATTGACTGGTAACGGTCATTCCTGATGCCTTCTGATGCGGCGTCGATTTCTTCCCTTGAGAGAGGCTTGCCGAAATTCATATGGACATTGCCCTTCCACTGGGTAATACCTGTCAGGATGCTTTCCAGGTCCTCCGTCTCGGTCTTTACATATTTCTGCGTGCGGGATATGAGGATTTCCCTGGCCTTGCGTATGTCGCAGGGCTCGTATTCATATGAAATACTCAGCGGAACTATGTTCAGTTCATCGAAATTGTCAGTGAAACTGCCGGTTCCGCTCATGTCAAGCATTTTCAGGAGTCCCTGTTCAGTGATATCGAAGCCGTTCTTAGTGCGGCCCTGCCGCTGGGCAAGCCATATGGAACTCCTTCCCGAAGTAATCGTATGGCGGATGTACTCGGACAGGTTCTTTGAGGAGAGATACAGCTCGCGGGCGGATATGCCCCTGATTACCTTGATCATCCTGTTGGAGCGAAGAAGGTACTCGATCGTCTTGGAAGAAGAAATCAGGTTGTCCCCCACGCAGATTTCAGTCTGAGGGTAGCTGTTCTGCCAAAGTATATACTGGGTAAATGCCGGATCCAGGATAATGTCCCTGTGATTGGACAGAGCAAGGAACTTGCCCTGGACCTCGGTGACATTGAGGAATCCGTCATATGAAAAATTCTTCACAGTATTGTTGAGCACCCATACGACTGCCTTGCTCATGACGATAGACTGGAACTGGTCTATGCTGTGGATGTGTGAAAGGGCTTCGCCCAGGAAATTCTCAGGCAAGTCCGGGAAAATGTATTTCGAAATGGCAGGCACCAGAGGATGCTTGGCTACATGACTTAGAGCTTCGATAGCCTCCTTGTCGGAATAAGGAGCAATATCGGCAAGATCTTTTGTATCAATCATAGCAAATAAATAAGTCGCGTAAAGAACTGCAAGAATCAGTCCACTCTGTGAAGCAGTGAACTGTCCCCGTAACTGAGGAATCTGTATCCCGAAGAAAGGGCATGGTCGTATATGGTCTTCCAATCCCCTCCAACGAAAGCGGAGATCAGCAGGAGAAGGGTGCTCTGGGGCTGGTGGAAGTTGGTGACAAGCATGTCAACCAGCCTGAAACGGAATCCGGGAACGATTATTATGCGGGTACCGAGCCTGAGGGAATCGAGCCCACGGGACTCCAGAAAACTTACGATAGCTTCCAGGGCTTCCCTGGTTGTATATGGATAATCCTCTTCATACGGAGCCCACTGGTCTACATCATGAGGCTCCCCGCTTCGGATAATGTCCACTCCAGCATAATAAAGGGATTCCAGAGTCCTGACGGACGTTGTACCTACGGCTATGATTTTCTTCCCGCCACGGAGAATTGTCTTCAAGAAGTCCAGGCTCACGCTGAAAGGCTCCCGGTGCATCGGATGACCGGAAATAGACGCGCTTTTGACCGGAAGGAATGTTCCGGCACCGACATGAAGGCAGACTTCTTCCACATCAATACCCTTCGCCCTTATCGCATCCAGAACCGTGTCGGTAAAATGAAGTCCGGCAGTTGGCGCGGCAACCGATCCGCGGATTTTGGCATATAAAGTCTGATAGCGCTCAAGGTCAATTGGTTCTGTTTCCCTGTTAAGATATGGTGGAATAGGCACATTTCCGCAGATCTCCAGAACCCGGGAGAAAGGAAGGCCACCTTCCCAAGTAAATCGCACAACAGTGGTCTGCCCGTCTCTCTCGCCCTCCGAGTCAGCCCTGAGCTTCAGCGCAGAAGCTTCAGGATCATCTTCGGGGGCTGCAAAGATCAGAGACTCCCCTTTCCAGCGCTTAGCATTGCCGATAATACATTTCCAGGAACAGCTGCCGGTAGAAGCAAAACTAAGATTGTACTCCACGGGATCAACCGGCTCAAGGCAGAATATCTCTATATGGGCACCTGTAGGCCTTACGAAATGCAGACGTGCCGGGACCACCCTGGTATCATTGAATACCATAATTGAGTCAGAAGGCAGCAAAGAAGGAAGATCACGGAATATATAGTCTTCAACCTTTCCATCCCTATAGCGCAGAAGCTTGGAAGAGTCACGCTCTTTCAAGGGATATTTAGCGATTCGCTCTTCAGGCAGATCGTAATCGAAGTCTTCGATCAGGATGTTCGGAATCATTCAGCAATCTCAGTTTTGAAATTCCGACGCGAAATTAATCATATTCCAATAAAGTGCGAAATTTTTCAGGCATAAGTAAAATTTATGGCACATTTGGCTATATGCGAAGCAATTAATAATCAGACGATTAAGAATATTTATCTAAATCCATAAATAATGTATAGGCAAGACTATGAACCGAAATAATTCACAATACCAGGCCATATAACAAATATTAAATATAGAAATAATTATTATTCAGCTAGTTATTATGTGTTATCTAAATGTTAATTAAATATATAGAATTTAATACTCCCCTCCTGTAATATGATTGCGCTTTTTTGTATATTTGTTTTTGAAAAGAGACATTATCATGTTCAAATTGATCATTAGGCACGTCTTTCTGAGATTTTCCCCGGAACTGGCACACCGGTTAGCTGTCTCATATATGAAAAGCCTGGCCAGGAACTCTGTTCTTTTCGCCCTATACAGTGCCTTCCGCAAGCGGAAAAGGCATAGTCTTGAGCGCGAGCTGTTCGGACTGAAGTTCCCCAACCCTCTCGGACTGGCAGCAGGCTTCGACAATAACGGAGACTGCTACAATGAGATGTTGGACTTGGGATTCGGTTTCGTGGAGATAGGATCCATCACCCCACGTCCGCAGGCCGGTAATCCGAAGCCCAGGATCTTCGCCCTTCCAAAGGACAAGGCTATAATCAACAGGACCGGGATCAACAACAAGGGTGTCGAATATGCTATCAACCAGCTTCGCACCAGGCCACCGAAAGGAATTGTCGCAGCCAACATTGCAATGAATGCGACAAGCAAATTTGATGAGGTCGTAAAAGATTATGAGACAGCATTTTCCCTGATATATGACTTTGTCGATATCATAGTCCTTAACCTCTCCTGGCCGAATGTACCCGGTCTCCAGGGCCTTGGAGATATACCTTATATATCCGACCTCATAGATCCGATAATGGAACTCAGGCAGTGCTATGACATCAACAAGCCGGTTCTCATCAAGATATCCCCTGATTATGAACACGACCAACTTGGTTCCATCCTTGACTATTGCATGATGGCCGGGATAGATGGTATCGTTGCAGCGAATGTCACCGAAAGCCGCGAGGGACTCACGGCATCTGCGGACACATTGAAGAAAATAGGCCCTGGAGAGGTTTCAGGAGCCCCTTTATATGCAAAAAGCCTCTCTCTTGTGAAGTATATCAATGATTATACAGGAGGGCGACTGCCCGTCATAGGGGTCGGCGGAATCATGACTCCCGAACAAGCGTTGGAAATGCTTGAGGCAGGCGCCTCGCTTATAGAGATAAACACCGGCCTCGCATATGAAGGGCCGGGCCTGATAAAGAAAATACTCAAGAAACTGGACAGACAATGACCAAAGCGTCTATTTGTACTATCGGGGACGAGATCCTCATAGGCCAGATCGTGGACACCAATTCCTCGGCAATCTCCAGGGCGCTGGAAGAGGTCGGAGTAAGAGTCGTACGCATGCTCTCTATCGGCGACGATCATGAAGAGATTATTTCAAATCTCGATAAAGAGCTCAGTAACAGTGAAATAGTAATCTGCACCGGTGGCCTTGGCCCCACTAAAGACGACATCACGAAACAAGCTCTTGCTGAATTGTCGGGGAGCACCCATTTCGTGGAGAACATTGAACAGGCACGGATTGTCAGGGAGATACTCAAATCCCGGGGACTTGAAGTTCTCGATTCCAACAAGTTCCAGGCGATGGTCCCGGATACTTGCGAGGTCATACCCAATCAGAACGGTACGGCTCCTTTCATGGTGTTCCGCTTTCCAGAAAACCGCTACGGACATCCTGCCGTCCTCTACTCATTACCTGGAGTTCCACATGAGGCTCTTTCGGCTATTCCATTAATAATAAGTGATATAAAATCACATTTTTCACTTACTGACATCTACCATAGGAACCTCATGGTCTATGGTTATGCCGAGTCAGCCCTGGCCAAAAAGATCGAAAAATGGGAAGATTCACTGCCCGGGGATATGCATCTGGCATATCTTCCCAATACACTGACAGGCGTGAAATTGCGGCTCTCTATCTATAGCGGCGACAAAGAAGAGGAAAAAGCCCGTATCGAAGAAAGAATTTCACAGCTTCATGAAATCCTTGGGGATGCTATCTATTCAGATGAGGAGGACGACCTTCAGCATGCACTGAAAAAACTCCTTTCAGGAACCGGAAAGACCGTAAGCGCGGCCGAATCCTGTACTGGAGGAGAGATATCACACCTGATTACCTCAGTCCCCGGTTCGTCAGAGTATTACCTCGGATCGGTAACATCATATGCGATTACAGTCAAGGAGTCAGTCCTCGGAGTCCCAGGTTCTTTAATAGAGGAATATGGCGTAGTAAGCGGAGAAGTTGCAGCCGCAATGGCAGAGGGTGTGAGGAGTCTTACAGGCAGTACGTACTCCGTTTCAACCACCGGACTCGCCGGCCCTGACGGAGATGGTAAGTTCCCCACCGGAACAGTCTGGATCGGAGTCAGCGGGCCACACGGAACAGTAGTCCAAATGAGGAATTATCACAATGACAGGCTCCGGAACATACAGAGATTCGCCGCCTCCGCCCTGGATTTGCTCAGAAGATACATAATTGAGGATCAAAAGTAGGCCTAATCTCTAATTCGTTGATTAACAACGTAAGTAACAAATAAGTTAATTTGTATAACTTTTTTGTTACACTACTTTTGGGACAATTTTGACATACTTATGACATCGTTGAAGACTCTAAGGAAGTTACCTCCTGCGACCTTTGAGATGTCCTCCGCACTGTAACCGCGCCGTCTCATCTCATCGAAAATCACGTGCATTTTTCCAGCATCTTCGAGCCCGGAAGGAGCGACTTCTATGCCATCAAAATCGGAGCCTACTCCGACATGGTCAATGCCGGCCACTTCGACAGCATGGTCGATATGATCTACAACTCGCCGATAAGAAGGCAGGACTTCTGCCCCGCTTTGGGGGATATTATCATCATGCACCGCAGCGAATTCATCAGAGAGAAAGACAGGATAGAAATTGATCTGGCAGACTCCCCCTTGCGCAGCCAGTTCTTTCAACATCCAATCTGCCATGTTGCGGCGATGGGATGCCAGGGCCCGGCAACTGGAATGCGTCGAGACTATAGGAGCTACAGACAGTTCCAGGCAGTCCGTAAAGGTTTTGTCAGAGCAATGGGCAAGATCGACTATCATTCCGAGGGAATTCATTTCACGTACGACCTCACGGCCGAAAGGACTCAGCCCTCCCCACCTTCCGGATCCTGCGGCTGAATCACAGATCAGGTTGTCTCCGTTGTGGGTCAAGGTCATGTACCTGACCCCGGATCGGTAGAAGAATCTCAAAAGGGAAAGGGAATCCTGGATCGGGCTCCCGTTCTCCATTCCAAGGAATATTGAAATAAGCCCTTTTGACTTATTATCAAATGCTTCTGCGGGAGATACAGCTGGAGCAGCCAGATCTTTGTTTGCCTCCAGGCAGTCCTGAACCGCAGCCAGCATCCTAAGGGCACGCTCAAGGGCTGCTTCTCCGGTAAGGGTATTGGAAGTATATAATGCGAAAAAGGCAGCATCGACGCCGCCTTTTTTCATTTTCGGAAAGTCCAGATGCCCCTCAGGATTGTCAATGCGAAGATCCCTGCCGCTGAGCAAAGCCGAGGGAGTGTCGCAATGCGAATCAAGTACGAACATATGCAGACTATTTCATTTCAGTGTAAGGAAGGAGGCTTGACCCGGCGATCCTGACTATGTCAAAGAGGGGCTGCCCTTTGAAATAAAGCTTGCTTCCGCCTTCAAGTTTCACCTTCAGAGTGTCTTCAGCAGCCTCTTGTGCTACAGCGGAATTCGCAAGGGAAACAATGGCATCATCACACGCGAAGTCAATCGCATTCACCTTGGAGGAATTGGATCCGGTAATGTTCACCAGTTTTCCCTTTCCGCTGAGAATGGTCTCCGAGGATCCAGAACTAGTGACCTCCACATTCTCCATCTCGCCCGAAACAATCAAATGAGAAGAACGGGAAGGAGTCAGCTGGAGCTCACGTGAAGTCTGCTTGAGAGTAAGCGTGGAAGATCCTGTAGCAGAAACATTTATAGCAGGAGAATCTATATTGACCGAAGCTGAAGACTTGCCTTCCATCCTGATTGTCACATCACTTGAAGCAAGGTCAAGACCACGGAGGGAACTGTTGTCAGAAAGGGAGATCTCCGATCTCTCACTGGTAATATCCCCTTCTACGCTCATCACAGCTTTGCCGGAAAGATTAACGGACCTGAGGACCGGCATGTTCACGACGACTTTCAGGATAGCTACCTGGCCGCCTTTTCCCTGATAGAGTTTCTTGGTCTCTTTCGGTATGGCTTTCCTGTCAATCGTAACATACAGAGTCTTGTTCCGGATATAATTCGTGCAATAAGGCTCAAGTGCATCGTCTACCGTAACAGTATAGGAATACTTTTCAGCAGGACGGACAACGACCTGGAATTCATCAGAGACCTCAATGGCATCGAACTCCGGGCTGTTCTGGTGGTCCAATGCTTTTGTCTGAGCTGACAAATTAGTACCAAGGAAGATTGATACACATAAAGCGACACTCACGGTGATGGCCTTGAATGTATTATCTATCAAGTTAATCATTGGGTTAATATGTTTAATTGTTATAATCTTTATCCTATCTTTTCAACCAGGGAACTCCACTCCTGGGTATATGCATCAAGGATGCGCTTATCCTCGAGATATGACCTGGTCAGTTCAATCACATCATCTCCGTCCCGCGGAGCTGAAAGCTTTTCCTCCAATTTCTTCATCTTATCCTCCAGCTTCAGGATCTCCTTCTCCAGCCATGAAGCGCGGGAACGCAGTTTCCTCAATTCCTTTTCCTGCGCCCTGTTCTCATGGAACTTTTTCTGGGACTCAACCTTCTTCAGGTTCACAGGATTGTCCTGCTTCTCGACTTGGAAACGCCTCTCCAGTTCCTTCAAATCTTCCAGCTTCCTCTTCTCAAGGAAATCCTGTACGCCCCCAAGATGCTCCGAAACCTTTCCGTCCCTGAACTCGTACATCTTGTCCACCAGACCATCCAGGAAATCCCGGTCATGGGAGACTACAATGAGTGTGCCGTCATATGCTTTCAAGGCCTGCTTCAGGATATCTTTCGACTTGATATCCATATGGTTCGTCGGTTCGTCGAGTGCGAGCAGGTTATATGGTTGAAGCATCAGCTGAGCCATGCCGAGCCTGGCCCGCTCCCCTCCGCTGAGCACGGAGACCTTCTTGTCGATATCCTCTCCGCGGAAAAGGAACTCCGCAAGGATCTCCCGGAGCTTGGTCCGGATATCACCTACTGCAGCGCGCTCCAAAGTATCCCAGACAGTCAGTGTCTTGTCCAGGACGTCCTCCTGGTTCTGGGCATAGTAGCCCACCTTTACATTGTATCCCAACCTGGCTTCCCCTTCCAAGGGGGACAGTTCACCCGTTATCACACGCATCAAAGTGGTCTTTCCTTCGCCGTTCCGGCCGATAAGGGCCACCTTTTCCCCTCGCTTGACTTCTATGTCGGCATTCCTGAAGACTGTTTTCTGCGGGTATCCGACAGTGATTCCAGAGGCCTTGAACACCACGTCTCCAGAACGGGGAGCAGGCGGGAACTTCACCGTAAGGGTCACATTGTCAGTTTCATCCACCTCTATCCTCTCCAACTTGTCCAGGGCCTTTATCCTGGACTGGACCTGATTGGACTTGGTGGGCTTGTATCGGAAACGCGCGATGAACTCCTCGGTTTTCTCAATCATCCTCTGCTGGTTCTCGTAGGAGGCCATCTGCTGGGCAAGGCGTTCGGCTCGCAGCTCGACATATTTGCTGTAAGGCACCTTGTAATCATGCATATGCCCAAGCATAAGTTCAATGGTTCTGCCGGTCACATTATCCAGGAAACGCCTGTCATGAGAAACCAGCATCACTGCACCGCGGAATGATTTCAGGTAATCCTCGAACCATTCAATGGACTCGATGTCCAGATGGTTGGTCGGCTCGTCAAGAAGGAGCAGGTCAGGCTTTCCAAGGAGGATCTTGGCCAGCTCGATGCGCATGTTCCAACCCTGGCTGAACGTTTCGGTCTTCCTGTCAAAATCTTCCTCCTTGAATCCAAGTCCGAGAAGAGTCTTCTTTGCAGACACTTCCGGAGGAACATCCTGCAGGACAGACAGGGCATCACTAAGTTCATTGACCCTGTCTATAAGCTTAAGGTATGATTCAGATTCATAATCCGTCCGCTCAGATAGTGAAGCAGTTGCAGAATCAAGTTCATCACGCATACGATTGATTCTGCTGAAAGCGATCATAGTCTCGTCAAAGACGCTTCGCCCCTTGTTATGTTCCATGACCTGGGGCAGGAAACCGATTTCCAAGGCATCGGGACGGTCGATTGAGCCGCTGGTCGGAAGAATCTCACCGCATATGAGCTTCATGAGGGTGGACTTGCCTGCCCCGTTCTTCCCGACCAGTCCGATCCTCTCCTTGTCACCGATAGAAAAAGATATACCGTCCAGCAGGTTGAAACTGCCGAATGACAGGGTGATGTTGTTGACCGAGACCATCGACAAAACGAAAAACTACCCGAGCATCGATTCGATGATCGAAAGAAGTTTCGCAGGGCATCTTACAGGCCTGCCAGTCTCCTTGTCAGTAAAGGCGACCACTACCTGACCGTCGGCAAGGAGTTCATCATTCTGGTTATAGACAGCCTGCTTGACATATAATTTTGCAAGCGGGGCATTTTCGATTGTCGCCACAGCTCTTACAGTGTCACCCATGACAGCCGGCTTATGATACTTGCACGCGACTGATATGACCGGAGTGAAAAAACCGTCGGCTGCGAGCTGTTCCACAGGATACCCCATCTCCTCCATCATGATATTCCTGGCACACTCGAAGTAGCGTATGTAATTCGAGTGATGCACTACCCCCATGAGGTCGGTTTCGTAGTAACGGACGGGCATTTTTACCTCGAAACTTATCATAACAAAAATGTTAAGTTTGCAAACTATTTTGTTTTATGCATTATTTTTCAATGCATTAATGCGGTTTTCGAGACTTTGTATCTTAGAGAGCGAATCTGCCTCCTTTTTACGCTCCATGGCGACTACTTTCTCCGGAGCATGGGCTGTGAACTGGGGATTTTCCAGTTTTTTCCGAACGCCGGCAAGGAATTTCTTCTGGTATTCGAGCTCTTCCTCTGCCTTTTTCAGATCAGCGGCGACATCCACGAGGCCCGACAGTCCGAGGAACATTTCATATGTCCGGACCATGAAAGTAACTCCTGACCCGGAGGCCGGAAGAGAGTCGCTGAACTTCGGAGTAACGTTCGCAAGCTTGCTCAGGAAAGGAAGGGTTTCCGCCGGGAAGTCTCCCTTCATCTGGAGGTCGAGTCCGTTCTTGGGAGATATGCTCTTCTGCTGACGGATTCCGCGGACATTGTTCACCGCCTCTTTTGCAATCTCGAATGCATCGATAAGAGCAGGATCATATGCCCCGGCAACAGGAGACTTCGCAAACATTATGGTCTGCCCTTCCTCACAGGAAGACAGGTCATGCCAGAGTTCTTCGGATATGAACGGCATGACAGGATGGATCATCTTAAGGAGAGACTCGAAGAATCCCAGGGTCGCATCATATGTTACCTTGTCTATGGGCTGTCCGAATGCCGGCTTGACACATTCCAGGTACCAGGAGCACCAGTCATCCCAGAAGAGCTTGTATATAGCCATAAGGGCATCAGAGATCCTGAACTTGGAATAATTGTCCTCAACTGTCTCTACAACCTGGCTGAATCTATTAGAGAACCATTTAACAGCCACTGAGTTAATTTCACTTGGCTGAAGTGATTCATCAACCTGCCACCCCTTCACGAGACGGTAAGCATTCCAGATTTTGTTGCAGAAATTACGCCCCTGTTCAACCTGGGCCTCATCAAAGAAAATGTCATTTCCGGCCGAGGAGCATAGGAGCATTCCGATACGCACTGCATCAGCTCCGTATTTGGCTATCAGGTCAAGGGGATCAGGAGAGTTTCCGAGCTGCTTGCTCATCTTCCTGCCCAGCTTGTCACGGACGATACCGGTAAAGTAAACATTCCTGAAAGGCTCCTTCCCCATAAACTCGTCTCCGGCCATTATCATCCTGGCTACCCAGAAGAAAATGATATCCGGTCCTGTCACGAGGTCGCTCGTCGGATAATAATAGGACAGGTCCTTGTTGGCCTTGTGCTCAGGATTACCGGGCATCGCAGTATCAAAGACGGAAATAGGCCACAACCATGAAGAGAACCAGGTGTCCAGGACATCCTCGTCCTGAGAGAGATCTTCCGCCTTGATGCCTGGAACGAGCTTCCTGGCCGCCTCAAGGGCCTTTTCCGGAGTAGGCTCAACTACGAACCGTCCGTCGGGAAGATACCATGCGGGGATACGCTGGCCCCACCACAGCTGCCTGGAAATACACCAGTCATGGACATTCTCCATCCAGTGGCGGTATGTTGCCATATATTTATCAGGAATGAGCCTGGTAGCTCCCTTTTCCACTGAATCCAAAGCCATGGCGGCAAGGGAATCCATCTTGAGGAACCACTGTGCGGACAGACGAGGTTCGATTACAGCATTCGTCCTTTCGGAGTAACCGACAGGAGAGGTGTAATCCTCAACCTTCTCAAGCTCCCCTGCCTCGTCAAGCATCTTCTGGATCTTTTTCCTCGCGACGAAGCGGTCTTCACCTACAAGGATGACAGCCTGGTCATTGAGCCTTCCGTGCTCATCGATTATGTCTATTACTGGAAGAGAGTGCCTCATTCCGATCTCATAGTCATGCACGTCGTGAGCTGGCGTGACCTTGAGACAGCCTGTCCCGAAGCCTATCTCGACATATGAATCTTCGATGATAGGGATCTCCCTGTGGATGAGAGGGATAAGGACTTTCTTTCCCTTAAGCCACCTGTACCTTTCATCCGCCGGATTGATACAGACCGCAGCATCGGCCATAATGGTTTCCGGACGGGTTGTTGCGACTATGATGTACTTGTCAGTCTTGTTCCCGTTACCGTCGGAAACATAATACCTGAGATGGTAGAACTTGCTCTGGGTGTCCTTGTGGATGACTTCCTCATCACTGACTGCAGTCAGCCCCACAGGGTCCCAGTTGACCATACGTACCCCCCTGTAGATCAATCCCTTCCTATAGAAATACACAAAGGTATTGATCACGGCTTCCGTCATGTCCGGATCCATGGTGAACTTCGTGCGGTCCCAGTCGCATGAAGCACCGAGCTTGCGGAGCTGAAGCAGGATCTTGTTACCATGCTCTTCTTTCCATTCCCATGCGTATTTCAGGAACTCTTCGCGGCTTAGCGAAGACTTCTCGATACCCATATCCTTCAGTTTGGCGACTACCTTGTTCTCAGTAGCTATCGATGCATGGTCCGTACCTGGCACCCAGCAGGCATTCTTACCGTCCATCCTGGCCTTGCGGATCAGGACGTCGTTGAGGGTGTTGTTAAGGACATGCCCCATATGAAGGATACCGGTCACATTGGGGGGAGGTATGACTATGGTATATGGTTCCCTTCCGTCGGGTTCGGAATGGAAGAAATTATTCTTCAGCCAATAGGCGTACCATTTGTCCTCCACTTCGGAGGGATTGTACTTCGTAGACAGCTCCATATTGCTCTTTTTGTAATAAACAAATTTTACAAAGATAAGGTTTTTAGCTAAATTTGCGAAGAAAACGAAACCTTAAGAATTATGGCAGAAGAACCCAAACAGCTCAGCCTCAACATAAGGCCTGAAATTTCCGGCGGATCATATTCAAACCTGGCCGTGATTTCACACTCAAAGACAGAATTCGTCATCGATTTCGCTTCGATGCTCCCCGGCCTCAACGGTCCGCAGGTAAACAACCGCATAATAATGCATCCGGAGCATGCGAAAAGGCTTCTGATGGCTCTCGAAGACAATGTTTCCAAGTACGAGAACCAATTCGGAGTAATCTCCACGGGAGCCCAGCAGAAAGGCACGTTCAACCTCGGAGACCTTCCCGGCTTCGGTCCGATCGGAGGAAACGGGGCTAAATCCTGACGGCTTATGCCTGACCTCAAGAAAATCAGAGCCTTCGCCTTCGACGTTGACGGTGTCATGACCGAAGGGGGAATCCTGTGCGACCTGGACGGGAACCTCTTCAGGGTCTTCGATGCAAAGGACGGCTTCGCTATCCGTATGGCAAGCATGAAAGGTTATCCGGTAGGAGTCATCACAGGAGGCCGCTCTACGAGCATCAGGGAGCGCTTCCGCGGCAGCGGAGTTCCCCAGGAAGACATATTCCTGGGGTCACGCGACAAGATCAAGGATTTCCGGAAATTCTGCGAAATCCATGGCCTGGACGCATCCGAAGTCATGTTCTTCGGAGACGACCTGCCAGATTGCGAAGTACTCAGGGCTGCCGGAATAGGCGTTGCCCCTTGCGATGCCGCCCAGGATGCAATAGATGCAGCCGACATCGTCTCAACCCGTCCGGGAGGGAAGGGCTGCTTCCGCGAACTGGCAGAGAAAGTTCTCAGGCTCAGGGGCGACTGGACCTTCGATGCAGCACTCTACGAGAAAAAATTCTGACATATGGACCTGCGAGGGAAAAAGATAATCCTCGGCAGCAATTCAGCACGCCGAAAGGAGTTGCTTGCAGCGCTTGACGTTGAATTCACTGTTGATACCCGGAACAACTTCGTAGAGCAGTTTGCCCCAGATGTCCCCCACAGTGAAGTTCCCCGACTGATGTCCGAGGGGAAATCCCTCGGTTTCCACAGGGCCCTGAAAGCCGATGAACTACTGATTACAGCCGACACAATGGTTTTCCTGGGCCCGAGTATGATGGGAAAGCCCAAGTCCGCCGAAGAGGCCGCCTCGATGCTTAGGGAACTCTCGGGACGTGAGCACCAGGTAATTACCGCTGTAACCATCCGCAACCGGGACAGATATGAGACTTTCACGGACAAAGCAGACGTCTGGTTCAAGGAACTCAGCGAGGAGGAGATCTCCTATTACATTGAAAAGTACAAGCCATATGACAAAGCCGGGGCATATGGGATTCAGGAATGGATCGGATACGCCTGCATCTCCCGCATCGACGGTTCTTTCTACAATGTAATGGGCTTCCCTACCCACCTGGTTTACGAAAAGCTGAAATCTTTCCTCATATAAGGACTTACAATTTGTAAGTTATTATCGTTTTATAGCACTTGGACATGCCCTTCTATGGCCTGTACAAGTGCTAAAATTATATCAATAAACTTTTAGATAACGGTTTATATGACTAAATACCAATTAGTTATATAATAATTTAAAATTTTTTATAAAAATATTTGCAGATTAAAAATAAAGTCGTACCTTTGCATCGGGTTGTGGATGAAAGTTCTTTTCTGAACCAGCCTATTGGTTATTAGTTTTAGTGTTATTAATTATGTGGTTAGTATGAGTGGTCCACGCGTGAGCGTCGACTGCTCTTTTTTTATATGGGCTTTTGAACAGAGAAAAATTTTGGAAACAAGGAAAAATAGCCTATATTTGTAACCCTTTCCGGTGCGATGGCCGAGCGGTTAGGCACAGGTCTGCAAAACCTGGGACAGCGGTTCGATTCCGCTTCGCACCTCAAAAAATGCCACTGGAGATGCTCCGGTGGCATTTGCTTTTCCAAAGGCTTGAACTGCTTGAAGAATCCAGCCTCTTCCTACTTGTAATCCGGACGCATGGAAACGGTTGTCTCTGTCGGGAAATCCTCCGGGACCTTCTGACTGACACGGCCTCTGGCGCACCACTCTGCCCCGCGAAGGATAAGGGTCTGGAATCCTGCACACTGCATCGCCGGATTATTCTCCAACGTCGCTCCGGCATGCCCCAAGACCGTGTGGAAGATACGGCCACGGCCATATTTTACAGTGAAGACCATGGGTTCTTCCCTTCCGGATCCACCCTTCTCTTTAGAAGAATATGCCGTATAAAGCAGGTCCTTGATCTCTCCCGGGCCGCGCATACGGTCATACAGTTCATCCTCGGCATGTTTCCAGCGTTCAGGCAATCCTTTCACTACAGGATGCCTGGAATCCCGGCAATTCAAAACATATGCATGCCTGGATCCGTGCGATCCACCACGTCCCGGGGCGTTGTCTTTGACAAGGGCCCCGTCCTTCCAGTAAACATATGGACCGGAATGCTCATCGCGGCCGCCCCAACCACCTAAGGCGATAATATGGTTGTACGCATTCCACTGAGGGAAAGCATTGTCCGCCGCGTGATATACGATTACGCCTCCTCCCCTGGTGACGAACTTCAGGAAAGCTTCCTGCATCTCCTCCGGCCAGGAGTCTCCGTTATAGTCCAGAACCACGAAACAATACCGGGAGAAGTCCACGGAAAAACCTGACATATCCCCTCCTTCCTTAGGAGAAACGGCCACATCCATCTTGAATAGGCCTGAATTCTCCAAAGTCCGCTTGAGAGCTTCGGAACTCACGGGCCAGTTATGGTTGTTCTGCCCGGTAATGATCACTCCGGCAACAGGTTTTCGCGGTGCCCGCGCGGAAAGGACCGGTGAAGACAAGAGAAAGAACCCTGAAAACAAAAATACCAGGGCTGCGAGATAAATGGTAATCCTCTTCATATACTATTACTCAACGTAGAGCAGAAGCCCTTTGAGATATTCTCCTTCGGGATGATAGATGTTCACGGCATGGTCAGCAGGCTGGCACAGGCGGTCGAAAATCCGGACCTTCCTGCCGGCTGAAGCCGCTGCAGAGAAGACGGCAAGGGCAAATGCTTCCTTGTCTACAACCTGGGAGCAGCTGAAAGTAAACACCAAAGCCCCATGGGCAGCCTTTGAGATAGCCGCAGCATTCAGCCTCTGGTAAGCCCGGAGGGCATTGTCAAGGGCACCGCGGTGTTTTGCAAATGCGGGCGGATCGACTATCATCAGGTCATATGCCCCTTCATGTACGGAGTGAAGGAAATCGATGGCATCAGTGCAATAGGAGGTGTTGACTCCGGCATAGAAGCCATTCAGGGCCACATTGCGTTCAACCATATCTATCGCCCGCTGGGAGCTGTCCACTGAATCGACATATAATGCGCCGCCTGAAAGGGCATAAACCGTAAAGCCTCCGGTGTAACAGAA
>JAEEGL016891974.1_pt1 | contig 17054 bp, 18 predicted proteins | sample 9134231 | NCBI WGS metagenome assembly JAEEGL01 (sample SAMN16246548, study PRJNA631951) | gut metagenome | biome: gut microbiome; feature: rumen; material: fiber-attached | host: Bos | place: Iran: Karaj | collected 2018-10
CGGACTCCGGTCTCGACTTTATTGACATTCTGCCCACCGTGTCCACCGCTACGGAAGGTATCCCATTCAAGGTCGGAAGGGTTGATTACGATATTGATTGTATCGTCGACCAGGGGATATACAAAGACGGAAGAAAACGTCGTCTGGCGCTTCCCCTGGGCATTAAACGGGGAAATGCGGACGAGGCGATGAACTCCATTCTCGGCCTTTAGATATCCATATGCGTAGTCTCCCTCGACTTCGATTGTAACCGACTTAATGCCGGCTTCATCGCCTTCCAGAAGGTTTGTAATCGTCATCTTGAAACCATTCCTTTCGCCCCATCTGAGGTACATTCTCATCAGCATCGCCGACCAGTCATTGGCTTCTGTACCGCCAGCCCCTGAATTGATCGTCAGAATCGCTCCGAGATTGTCTCCTTCGCCTCCCAGCATATTCTTGAGTTCGAGGGCTTCTACGGCTTCTTCGGCGGACTTGAAAGCTTCATCAAGTTCCTTTGTTTCAGCTGTTTCCACAGCCTCCTCATCAGACTCTCCGGTAATACTATCCTTGGCGAACTCGTACAGTACGTCGAGGTCGTCTACAAGCGATGCGGCCTTGTCATAATCGGTCACCCACAGCTTGAGTGCAGAGAGTTTTTTAAGAAATTTCTCTGCTTCCTTGGGATCGTCCCAGAAATCCGGCTGCTGGCTTTTCAGTTCTTTTTCCGCTACAGCCTTCCTCTTGCCTTCAATGTCAAGACAAGCTTCCAGCGTTACGAGACGTTGCCGAAGATCCTTTATTTGTTCGAGAGTTATCATTTGTTTCCGTCTATCCGTTTATCTGCGGCGATATCTTCGGGGCCCGGAATGACTTTGACCTTCATCTTCTTCTCCACATAAGGAAGTAACTTTAAAAGATCTTCATTATGAAGCCTTATGCATCCCTTGCTATCCCTTATTCCAATCCTATCGTCTCTTTCAGGGCATGTGCCATGGATCCCGATTGCCTTGAATCCGGTAATAAGGTGGATAAAATACGGTCCATACGCCTCTACTTTGCCTTTACCGTCATGGTAATCGTACATCACGCCCTTTGTGTTCTGCACCCACTCCACGGTAAAGTCCCCTTCCGGAGTCTTATTATCTCCCGCTCGGCGTTTCTTTCCAATATTTATCCCAGTTGCAACGGGATAATGCATCAGAGTATCTCCTTTAGCATCAAGAAGATAGAGTTCGAATGCCCCTTTGTCAACTAGGATAGAATAAGGCTTTTCCTGGGCGGACGCGTCTGCACAACCGACAGAAATGGCTAGCAAGAGGGCCGCAAGTATTGATCCAACCTTTCCCATAGATTACAAATATACGGCTTTTTTCTTATATTTGTGACATGATCGGAATTTTCGACTCGGGTTCCGGCGGCATGTCGGTGTATAGGGAGATCGTAAAGTTGCTCCCGGGAGGTAATTATGTCTATTTTGCCGACAATGCCCATTGTCCTTATGGGGAAAAAACTCCTGAGTACATTCAGGATCGCAGCCGATTCATCACCGAGACCTTACTCTCAAAAGGCTGCAAGATAATTGTCGTAGCCTGCAATACCGCGACAGCCGCAGCCATCAAAACTCTTCGTAAAGAGTTCCCGGAAGTTCCATTTATCGGGATGGAGCCGGCAGTGAAACCGGCTGTCCTCGGCACCAAGACCGGAGTAATCGGAGTACTTGCGACTGCTGGTACTCTCAAAGGGTCGAAGTACCTCACTACAAGAGGCTTATATGAAGACAACGTCAAGATTGTAGAACACGTAGGGGAAGGGTTCGTAGAGCTTGTCGAGGCCGGAGAACTCATCGGGCCTCGTGCCGAGACAATTGTCAGGCGGAGCGTCACTCCCCTTCTAAAGGCCGGCGCCGACATCCTCGTTCTCGGGTGCACCCATTATCCTTTCCTTTCGGAAACCATCGGCAAGATTGCCGGCCCTTCTGTCCGCATTATCGATCCTGCCCCGGCCGTCGCCAGGCAGACCCTCTGTGTCATGCGGGACCGAGACCTTCTTTCCCTAGAGATGTTCGACCCGTCGAACCATTCTATCGAGTTACTTTCATCAGGCGACCCCGCCTCCCTTTATCGTATCTTTTCCATCATCTAAGCCTCAAATGAAGAGAATAATAGCATTCTTATGCTTTGTTGTACTTCTCATAAGTTGCATCAAGACCGCCCCTCTTCCGGATTTGGCTCCATCTCCGCTTATTAGCGTCAATAGCCTCTTAATGAACAGTGCTGACACTAATTGGGTCCACCTTTCCATCATTTACCCTTATAAAGACTCCTCGTCAATATCCTATCGCTCTCTCCTGCCTTTTATTCCCTCTTTCAGAGTCGGATTCGAGTTTTAAGCCCCTACAAAAGAAAGGAGCCAACTCTCTTTGAGTCAGCTCCCATCAATATCGATAAAAGACAATCCTTACAGCTCCCAAGCGAGTGCTGATGCGCCGAGAATAGCTGCATCGGACTCTTTGAGCTGAGAGAAGAGAATCTTTACCTTGTTTTTCCAAAGAGGAAGAACATTCTCATTCATTGCCTTGAGCGTCGGTTCATAGAGGAACTCTTTCGCACGTGCAAGACCGCCGAAGAGCACGATGGCCTCAGGAGCGCTGAACTCAATGAAGTCTGCAAGTTTCTCTCCGAGGATGCGGCCGGTGAATTCAAAGACCTTCTTAGCAAGTTCATCACCCTGTGAAGCAGCCTCATAGACGTCCTTAGATGTAATTTCAGGGACATTCCTGAGTGAAGACGGAGTATCGGACATTTCAAGCCACTCACGTGCAGTTCTGGCAACTCCGATTGCAGAAGCATAGGCTTCGAGGCAGCCGGTCTTGCCACAGCCGCACATACGGCCATTATGGCGGACGGCGCATGTATGCCCAAGTTCTCCGGCGAAGCCGTCAGAGCCGTAGAGGACCTCGCCATTGATGACGATTCCGGAGCCTACGCCGGTCCCAAGGGTAATCATGATAAAGTGTTTCATCCCCTTTGCGACTCCGTAAGTCATCTCGCCGACAGCAGCAGCATTGGCATCATTGGTAAGCGATACCGGAATGCCGCCGAGGGCCTTGGAAAGCATTTTAGAGAACTCCACCGAACCATGGGAAGCCCAGGAAAGATTCGGTGCAAATGCAATCGTACCGGTATAATAGTTTCCATTCGGTGCGCCTACACCTACTCCCCTGATACGGCCTTTCATGTCGGACTCTGTGATAAGAGTCTTTACAGCCTCGGCAATCTCCGAAACGACTACTTCGGGAGAAGGATCGTCGCTGGTCTTTATTACTTTCTGGGCAAGGACTTCGCCACGGGCGTCGACGACGCCGAGCTTTATAGTCTGTCCGCCAATGTCTATACCGACAACATGGTCTTTTTCATGTGATTCCATATAAACTACGCTACTTTTTTAACTTTTGATCCTGCAACTGCGAAGAAGAAAATGAAGAAGAGTGAGCAGACGAGAACCCAATAGCTGGGCATGTAGCCTACCTTATCGGCGATCCAGTTCTGGAAGAGCGGAACGATACCGCCACCGACAACCATCGCCATGAAGATACCGGATGCCTTGTTCGTAGCTGCGCCAAGACCTTCGACTGCGAGATCGAAGATTGTTCCCCACATGACAGATGTGCAAAGGCCGCAGAGGACAAGAAGAAGAGCAGATAGTGGCACATTGACCATCTCAAAGCCTGAACCGGTGAAAGCGGGCATCGAAGCCTTGTGAGAAGGAGAAATAAACATTGCGCAGAGCATCAGGATGATAGCCACGCATGAAACGCAGGTAAGCTGGGCCTTGGAAGATACCTTGCCGCTGATGAGGCTGGAAACGAGACGGCCGATGAGCATGAGGAACCAGTATGTACCGGCGACGAAACCTGCGATACGGACTGCAATTGAAGGATCCATTCCGGCGCCGCTCTGAGGGTCGGAGAGATAGAAGTTGAGGGTTCCGGGGATACCGACCTCGACGCCGACATAGAGGAAAATAGCGATAACGCCATAGATGAAATGGCGATATTTCATAGGGCTTTCAGCATGAGCGCTGTCGGCAACCTGCTCCGGATCGGAAATAGGAACGAAGAGAAGGATGACGAAAGCGAGGGCGAAGACAGCCATAGCGATGAAGAGCACCGGGTTGACGTCAGCGATAACCGACTGTGCGGTAAGGGTACCGATCAGGGAGCCGACAAGCATCGGGGTGATGGTTCCCATGAGAGAGTTGAATGAACCGCCAATCTGGATGTACTGGTTGCTTCTTGCGCCGCCGAGGAGTTTGAGCATCGGGTTGACCACTGTGTTCAGCATGCAAACGGAGAAACCGGAGATGAATGCACCGAGCAGATAGACGATGAAGTTGGCAGGGAAGCCTGCGATAACACCTGATAGGAACTGAATGAAAACTCCGATGAATCCTACTGCAATTGCGATGAGGGCTGTTTTCTTGTAGCCATACTTCGAGAGCATGTTGCCCGCAGGAATGCCCATAAACGCATAAGCCAGGAAGTTCATCATGTTACCCATCATACCGAGAGCGTTGGAACCGGCAATCTGGGGTTGCATCTTCCAGATATTGCCAATCGGCGCTGCCAGATTGGTAACAAAGGAAATCATTCCGAAGAGGAAAATCATTGTCAGGACGGCAATGAAGTTTCCGTTACCTTTTTTGTTTGCCATTTGATTTAGAATTTATGTTAAAATTATATCGTTAGCTTAGTCATCATCAAAGATAATAATTTTTTTCCTCTTCACCCATTTTATTTTAGAAACATATATCTTTGTTGTTGAATTTTTTTACAATCTCACGGAGATAATTCAACCAAATAGGATATATTTCGTAGAATTATTTGATATTTTGGTCGAAAATTAAGAAGTTTTGCATATTAGTTTTTAATTCCTATCTTTGTTACCGGACTAATAAAGCCTTTTTTATGAGTGACTCAATGCTGACAGTGACAATTCCGGATATCATAAGAATGATCCCGCTTATGAGGATTCATACTGTTGACAACCAGGGATTCCTCTGCGTAGTTTGCGGTACTCAGCCATGCAGTGAGACCGAAATCAGTATATCCGACATTGCAGACATTCTCAAATATCCGTTCAGATTTGACGGCTTTCTCTGCATATTCTGCGTCGAAGGTTCATTCAAGGTCCACATCAATCTCAACTCATATGATGTTGTCAAGAATGATCTTGTCATCCTAGCCCCCGGGAATCTGATCAATACATCCGTAACAGATTCTGAAAAAGACAAAGACCTCCGCCTTGTTATGGTTGGACTTTCCAGAGACTTTGTCTCTGATATCAGCCTGGATTTTAACAAAATACCCCATAGAAGCTTCTCGGCACTGGAGAACCCCATTTTCCCATTGAACGAGAAGCAGTTTGCTGTTGCAAAAGACTTCTTTATGATGAGTTCAAAAGTGATGTCCTCAAACTACACTGCTAAAAAAGAGATCCTCGGGTGTATCACTTCAGCAGGCATCTACATAGCTTTCGATCTTTTATCAGAAAGAAATAAAGAATCCAAGAAAGAGATACCAGGGATGAATCCCAGACTCAAAAGCATCTTCGACAGATTCATAGCCCTCGTCACCGAGTACCATACCTCGGAAAGAGGTATGGCCTTCTACGCGGATAAATTATGCCTAACCCCGAAATATCTATCAAAACTTATCAAACAAGCGTCCGGGCGATCTGCCCCTGATTGGATTGACTCCTTCGTCATTCTGGAGGCTAAAAATCTGCTGAAATACTCCGGTTGCACCATAAAGGAAATTGTCTATAAACTCAATTTCCCCAATCAATCAGTGTTTTACAAATACTTCAAAGCTCACACAGGTATAACTCCGTCAGAATATAGAAATAGTTAAATATTGAAACTAAAAATATTTAATTAATAAAAAATTGAAATAATATTTGATATATTGATTAAAAGCTGTATATTTGCAACAGACATGGATAACCAATCATGTCGTTTGTTAAGTTCGTTTTATATTGCGACCGGTTCTCTTGGGGAGGAGAACCGGTCATTTGTTAAGGAGGCGTTTCCGGTGCCCTCAATGTGGATCTTTAGACATAATAGAGATTTCCCTGCACGAGGGCCTGACCATCAAAGGGCAAATACTCAATTGCTTCCAGCATTTTCCCTACCCCCGCCACCTTAGGGAAAAAGTTATATGTCACGGGTAGGCAATAAGATACAGGGCAGGCGCAGGTGCGGTTTTTTCGTGGCTACCTGCGCCGCTATAAAATGATATGTTTCTGATACTCAGCTTGTTAGTAATTTCCCCTGGTGCAGGTCCCCAGCATTTTTTCGCACCTGCACCATTCCGTGCAACGGAGATGGTGGTTTCGTCCATGGAAAAGGCCGGTTTGCATGGACGAGATTGGGTTTTCGCCGTTTCGTCCATGAAAATGGCCGGTTTTCAGGGATGAGATCGCGGTTTGGATGAGTTCACAGTCGAGGAAGGGAGGACAAGGGATGCGAGCCTATATCATCCCAAGGTCTGAGAAGAGAACTGCGTAAGCCTCAGCCTTTTTGTCCAGCGACAGAGGATATGCCCGGGAAGAAGACGGCATACGGTAGAACATCAAGTTGCGGGAGCCGATTTTGATAGGAACGCTCCCTCCGACAGGAGGTTCATCGCATCTGTAAGTCCCGACTATGACATCTGTCGCCTTCTGCCCGGTTGCGACAATCGCCCGGCAAAGCGGAAGCCTGGAGACAAGAGACTCTATATCAGTCGATTCCACAACCTCCAGAAACTTATCCGACGCATTGTCCTTAAGACGGCGCACAGAAGACGCTGTGTCAAACATAGCAATTCCCCTGTCGCTACAAAAAGCAACTATCGCGTCTTTATCGAATTGCTTCCGCCCTTTCAGAATGAAATGCTCCTTGTCTTTATAGAAGATGAGCCCGACGATTCGCCAGAAATCATTGATAAAATTGGGATAATAGAAGTCCATGCTCCAACGCTTCTGCTGGGGAGGAAAACTCCCAAGAAAAAGAACTTTAGCGTTTGAAGGGAGGAAAGGTTCAAAGGGATGTCTCTCAATAGGATTCATACGACAAAATTACCAATTAAATTACTATTTTTGTCATATGGAAAAAAGAAAGATAGTTTTCGCAAGCGCAAACCCCGGTAAAATAAGGGAAGCATCCGAGATTCTCGGAGATGGTTTTGAGATTCTTAGCGCAGCTGAGGCGGGAGTCACCGAAGACATCCCTGAGACCGGGAATACACTGAGGGATAATTCTCTACAAAAAGCCTCATACATATACGAGAAAACCGGGATGGACTGCTTCGCTGATGATACCGGACTCGAAGTAGACATCCTTGGAGGTGCTCCCGGAGTCCATACTGCAAGATACGCCGGGGAGGGGAAAGATTTCAATGCAAATATATCAAAACTCCTCTTCGAGATGGAACGTGCCGAAAAGGCAGGAGTCACCCCAATGAATAGAAAAGCGCGCTTCCGTACTTCTGTAACCCTTATAATCGGAGGAGAAGTCCACTTTTTTGACGGAGTCATGGAAGGCGAAATCGCAAGGGAACGCTCCGGAAACGGCGGTTTCGGGTATGACCCCGTTTTTATACCAGACGGCTGCAACGGACTGACAGCAGCAGAAATACCGGAGGAGGAAAAGAACGCTATCTCCCACAGAGGAAAATCCTTACGGGCGATGGCCGCATTTCTCAATAGCTTATGAGAGAAAACATCCCGCTGATCCTTATCGCAACGACGAAGACAGGTGAGAACGCGATAGTACTCCATACTCTCTCGAAGGAATACGGCCGCAGGAGTTTTATTTCGAGAATCGGGAAGAAGACCGGAATGTCCTCTTTCCTCCCCCTGAATATCCTGGATGCCGATATTGTCAGCAACCCAAAATCATCGCTCTGGAGCGCTTCCAACATTGTTGTCAAGTCTCCTCTCGACGGGATCAGGGGCAACCTGTACAAGAATACGATGACCCTGTTCATGAGCGAAGTTCTGTTCAGGACCATCAAGGATGGGGTTAACGAAGACGGCCTTTTCGAGTGGTGCCTTAAAAGCATAATGACCCTCGATGCCATTGAATCCAATTTCAGCAACTACCATATCCGCTTCCTTCTGGAACTGGCGGGAGCTCTCGGATTCAGCCCCTCATTTGACGATATAGCTCCATTTACCTCTGCGGGGACAGGATCAAATAATCACCTCAAGGCCCTTGAAGCCTTCCTGACAGCCTCCTTCTCGGAATCTATGATCATTCCCCTCACTGGGGCAGACAGAAAAGAGATAGCGGAGGATCTTCTCCGCTATCTCGAATTCCATACTGAGTCGACTATCGCCGTCCGCTCCCTCGACGTCCTCCACGAGGTTTTTGCTTAATGTCACGTGGCGGTTCAGGAGCGACGAACTCATCCTCAACGAGCTCATAATCCAAGAGCTTTTGCTCAAGGGAAGTATCCTTAACTCGGATTTTCACCTTGTCTCCAAGGAGGAAAATCTTACCGGTTCTCTTTCCGACTGTACGGTAATGATCGGGGTCGAAAGTAAAGAAATCACTCTTGATGGTCCTCAGAGGCACCATTCCTTCAATCATATTCGGCTCGATTTCCACATAGATACCCCATTCGGTAAGGCCGGAGATATGACCTTCATACTCCTTGCCTACCTTATCTTCCATAAACTCGACAATCTTGTACTTTATACTTTCCCTCTCCGCCTCTGCGGCTATCTGCTCCCTCTCGGAAGCATGAAGACACTGGGCCTCATAATAACCCCTGTCCTGACTGTCCCCATGGGAGAGATAAATAGACAGGAGACGATGGACCATCAAATCCGGATAACGGCGGATAGGAGAGGTGAAATGAGTATAGAACTTGAAAGCAAGGCCGTAGTGGCCGATGTTCTCTGTGCTATAGACAGCCTTTGCCATCGCACGAAGCATAAGTAGCTGGATAGCATTTGATTCCGGCTTGCCTTTGACCTGCTCGAGAAGATTATTGAGAGACTCGGCTACACCCTTTGCTCCGTCCATGTCACCGAGAGTATGTCCGAAATTACCTGCAAACTCCCTGAGTCCCAGAAGCTTCTCCGTATTGGGGACATCATGGACACGATAGACGAATGTCTTCGCATTCTTAAGGGCCTTGCCACCCATCTTGCCGCCGGTGGCCACATATTCCGCTACGTTTCGGTTAGCCAGGGGCATGAACTCCTCGATAAGCCAGTTGGCCTCCTTTGTGATTTTCTGGATAACGTCTACAGGCTTCCCTTTGTCATCAATAATGACCTTCATTTCAGGACGCTCGAAACTGATAGCTCCTTCAGCGAATCTCTTTTTTCTCAGTTTCAGAGCCAACGTATTGAGTGTCAATACAGCTTCCTTGATTTCACGCGGAATCAGCCCACATTCGCTTCCCTCCCCAATCTCCTTTTCGTAAGCTTCGGCACCGGCCTCGATCACTTCCTGGGCGAGCTCATAGTCGAAACGATAATCCGACTTGATTACAGTCCTTCCGAACCAAGGATTTATTACCTTCGCCTGGGGAGTAATTTCGAATACTACGGAATAAGTCAGTTTTTCTTCATTTGGTCTCAGAGAGCAAAGCTTATTGGAAAGCTTTTCAGGAAGCATCGGGACTGTCCTGTCCACTAGATAGACTGACGTCCCCCTCTTCTGCGCCTCCTCATCTACGGCAGAACCCGGGCGAACATAATATGAGACATCGGCAATATGGACACCGACTTCGTAATTGCCGTTCTCCATCTTGCGGAACGAGAGGGCATCGTCATAGTCCTTTGCATCATGGGGATCAATGGTGAAGGTCAATGTATCCCTAAAATCGCGACGTCCCTTGAGATCCTTTTCAGTTATCTTCTCGGAAATCGCATCCGCAGCATCCTCGACAGCCTTTTCGAAACGGTAAGGAAGACCGTATTGGGCAAGGATCGCATGCATTTCAGTATCAATCTCCCCCGGCTTTCCGAGGAAATCGACAATATGTCCATAAGGATTCGCCTCTCCCCTTTCCCAGCCGTCAACTACCGCGGCGACTTTTATCCCGGTCTTGGCGTTTTCGCCCTCCGGAACAGGAACAGAGATATCATAAGGCATTGTCTTCGATGACATGAGTACCCACGCCTGACGTGAGCCGACTACATGGAGAATACCGACGAAGGGACGAGAACTCCTTTCAATAACGGAAATCACTTCTCCTTCGATCCTTCCTGTACGGTCCTTACCGCGAACCGCTACGCGGACTCTGTCACCATGGAGGGCTCCCCTAGACTTAGCCGGACGGACAAAAACGTCGCTTCCCTCGAGTTCATCGACCTTTACGGCGATTATCCCGCTGGAGGACATCTTGACTGTACCCTCGAACTCGGCCAAAACCCTTTTTCGCGGCGCTGATTTCACTCTTGCACTCCTACTTCCCCGCCCTCTTGAATTCCTATTATTCCTTGACATATTCAATTATATATTATTCTCTTTACTTAAATAGCGCCCTTACAAGGGCAGGAATATCCGCAACCTTAACAATTTCTATGCCCTCGATCTTATGGTCGAACTTACAATACGAGGACACGAAAATCTTGCTGAAACCAAGTCTTCCGGCCTCCGAAGCCCTTCTGGCCGCCTGAGATACCGGACGGATCTCTCCGCTAAGGCCGACTTCTCCTGCAAAACAGACATCCCTCGGAATCGGATAGTCAAAGTTTGAAGAGAGGACAGATGAAACGACTGCCATATCGCAAGCGGGATCACTCACCTTCAAGCCTCCGGCCATATTCAGGAAAACATCTTTCTGGCTCAGTCTGAAACCCGCACGACGCTCGAGAACCGCCAGAAGCATATTCAGTCTTCGAACGTCAAAACCCGTTGCAGAGCGCTGCGCAGTGCCATATACAGCCGAGCTCACGAGCGCCTGGACCTCGAAAAGAAGCGGTCTGGTCCCATCCAGCATAGCAGCTATCGAAGTGCCGCTGAGTCCTTCCTCATGCATCGGGATAAGCATCTCAGAGGGGTTCTCAACCTCGCGAAGCCCATTTCCAGTCATCTCAAAGACCGCAAGCTCCGAGGTAGAGCCAAAACGGTTCTTTATGCTTCGAAGCACCCTGTAGGAACCTCTGTTTTCGCCTTCAAACTGGAGAACGACATCGACTATGTGCTCCAATATTTTAGGTCCGGCAATCGAACCTTCCTTTGTTATATGACCTATCAGTATCACCGGAATTCCTGACTCCTTGGCAAAACGCAGGAGCGACGAGGCCGTCTCCTTGATTTGGGTCACCGATCCTGCCGTCGACTCTACATTCTGGGAATACATGGTCTGAACGGAATCGACTATCATCAGATCAGGGGCAATGGACTCAGCCTCCGAGAGAATATTCTCCATGAGGGTCTCACTGTAGATGAAGCAGTTCGAAGAATCACCGCCAAGCCGGTCCGCCCTCATCTTCACCTGCCTAACGCTCTCCTCGCCGGTAACATATAGGGTTTTCAATTCCGGTCGCAGAAGAGGCAGCTGCAGAGACAAGGTCGATTTCCCAATCCCCGGCTCGCCTCCGATAAGGACGAGCGAACCCTTGACAAGACCTCCACCGAGGAGCCTGTCTACTTCGGAGCTTCCAAGGGAAATACGATCCTCAGCTGTCGAAGACACATCTTGCAGACGTACGGGTTTTCTACCGTCGGATGGCAAAGAAGAAACCCTTTTGGTCGAAGACCCGGTCACAGCCTCCCTCTCGACCATTGTATTCCACTCGCCACACGCAGGGCACTTCCCCATCCACTTCGAATATTCATTCCCGCAATTGGAACAAAACCAAAGGGTTTTGACTTTACTTGAGCCTTTTACCGCCATAATTCAACATTTACGCGAATATAATAAAAAAAGATATTGTTCCTGTCTGGGGACAATATCAAAATCGAAAAAAAGCGCAGATTTAGAGCGCTCTTTGTCTGGAAGTTGAATTACTGGGCGACTACAGAGTCGACAGCCTCAACAACCTCGGTAGCGACGGAGTCAGCGACAGCTGCAACAGTGTCAGCAGCAGCCTCTACTGCCTCGGTAGCTTCCTCAACAACTTCAGCCTTCTTGGCCTTGTTGCCGCAAGATACAGCTGCGCACATAAGAGCGACAACTGCGAGAGACATAAATACCTTTTTCATGATTGATATAAATTTAACAAGGAAATATCTGGCTGCAAATTTAAATATTCTTTTTTAGATTGCAAAAAATCTTTTTAACTTTTTTTATTATCCCCTATTTTGGCAGGTTAAACACCTCCAAATCATGCAATTGGCCGCTATCAATATGAAACCTCAGAGCTGTTCTCACCGTCTGCCAACCTTGGATTCCAGCGGCCCCTGGATTTATGTAAATGAACCCGAAGTTAGAATCTCTCATAACTTTCAGGATATGAGAATGCCCACAGATGAAAATATCCGGCTCATATTGCATAATCAGGGATCTTGACCTTGGATTGTAGTGGCCGGGAGAACCTCCGATGTGCATCATAAGCACTTTCAAGCCTTCACACTCCCAGAAACGATACTCCGGATAGTCGTAGATCAGAATACGGTCGTCGCAGTTCCCGGATACGCCCTTGAGAGGCTTGAAATCAGCTATTTCGGCAGCGGTTACCAGTCCGCCGCCGAAATCTCCCGCATGCCAGATCTCATCGACGGGAGACAGGAAATCGCGGAACTCCTTGTCGAACCGCCCGTGAGTATCCGAAAGAAGGCCTATAAACATGTATCACTTACAATTTTATAACTATCTTCTTCTTGTATAGTATCCACGAAATTGAGAATATCACAAGCACGAATAGGATTGCATAGACGAGGGAGGTAAACTCGTTGGCTGTAAAGTACCTGGAAGGAGACCAACCAATCCAACCGAAGGTCTTTGCTATGACTCCGCTGAGGACAAAAGCGGCAAGGGCATTCATTCCAAAGGCCTTAGCCGGGGTGAAGAACCTCTCATAGCCCTTCACATCGATGAGATAGGAAAGGAAAGCCAGGACGAACAGCGCCCAGCCGCCAGCATAAAGGACATACGAAGGAGTCCAAAGGGCCTTGCAGATTGGAATCCAAATGCTCATTATCATAGCAGCTGCAAGACTCATAGCAGAAGCGAAAAACAGCCTTGCAACAACTCCTATTGGGGAATCCTTCTCCGTTGGAAGGGCGGCATAGGATTTCTGAGAATTCCTCACAAGCGTCCCTGCGAGAAATCCCAGGATTACCGTGCACGCTCCGGTAAGGGAGCCCCAGAGACCTTCAGGGTCGAACCAGTATCTCTCCCCGTTCGGAGCCAGATAGCGCCTGTACATATGGTTCTCGCCAACTATAGCCTTGTCAATCTCGGAGGCAAATGTCCCCTCAACAGAGAAAGGTCCTCCGTCCGGTCCCTTGAAAATAACCAGGACAGCCGTATAAATTATCATCAGCCCAAGGCCGGCAAGAGCAATCTTCCCGGGGTGTTTCTTGAATCCAAGAATAATCAGGCCACCGATGATATAGCAAAGGCCAATCCTCTGGAGAACGCCGAAAAGTCGCTTGTGCTGGAGCCAATAAAGATAATTCTGACCAAATGTCCAAGACTCATCATGAGGGCTATACGGATAGAACGGGTATAGGTTGAGAAGAAGACCTACGGCAATTATAAGAAGCCCCCTCTTTAAGATCTTCCATGAAGATTCCTTCGTCAGAGAATCGTATTTTGACAGGGAAAACGCCATGGCGCATCCCATACAGAAGACGAAGAACGGGAAGACCAAATCAGTCGGAGTACATCCGAACCACTCTGCATGAGTGAGCGGAGGATATATTTTCGACCATGTACCGGGATTGTTCACAAGACACATGAATGCAACGGTAAGGCCGCGCATCACATCAAGGGTCACGAATCTCTTTTTCATCATTTCATAAAGTTAAAGTACACTGCCTCCGCCGCCGTCACAGCCGCAGTCTCTGTACGAAGGCGGGAATCACCAAGATGGACAGGAATGAATCCTCGAGATATGGCAGAGGTCGCTTCTGTCGGTGAAAAATCGCCCTCCGGCCCTATCAGAATAATGATTTCCGATCCTTCCGGAGTGCCCTCGAGGGCCTTTTTTACGGATACTTTATTGCCCTCAAAACAATAGGCTATCATCTTGACAGCATCGGAAGGCGCCGCCATGATATATGATGAGACACTCTGAGGGTCATGAATCAGGGGGACAGCCCCTTTCAGCGACTGCTTAGCAGCTGAGAGGGCTATTCTCTCCGCCCTTTCCTTTTTATAGACCTTCCTCTCGGATCTTTCCCCGATAAGCGGAACTATCTCATCGACACCTATTTCCACCGCCTTCTCGACAAACCATTCGAACCGGTCGTTATTCTTCGTGGGACAAACTCCAAGGATAAGCCGATACGGGTGCGAATGCCAGGAAGAAACCGATTCAATAATCTCGGCCTCAGATTCTTTTCCGACTCGGATAAGACGACACATGTATAGAGTTCCCTCTCCGTCGATAACGGAGATCTCGTCACCGACCTTATGGCGGAGGACCCTTGTGCAGTGATTGGATTCTTCCTCAGAGAGGATAACCCGCCCATCTTCTATCCTGTCGGAGAAGAAAACTTCCATAAGCTACTTTCTTATTATCTCGACCTCCCCGTCAAGCCCGAGCTTGATAATCTGAGAAGGCTTCCCGGTGGAATCAGTATCCAAAGACGGGGGGACCACAAAATCGACTGCCGTCTTTATCTCTGCTGGAATTTCACTGAAACGCTTCGGCGTAGGCTCGCCGGAAATATTGGCAGAGGTAGAGACAACCGGCCGGCCAAGCTTATAGGCGAGATCCTTGCAGAATTGCATCATAGGAATTCTCATTCCGACAGTCCCGTCCTCAGCTACAGCATTGAAAGCCAGATGGTTCCTGTCGCCCGTGGGGCTGTCCGGATTCCCGACTATAGCTCCTGGATAAATAATAGTCATCGGGCTGTCATTCACTTCCACAAGGTCTATCGCGATAGAGGGTATCTGCTTTATATACTTTACTACCATATCGAGATTGGCGACCAGGAGAACAAGCGATTTAGAATCGGGTCTTTTCTTGATTTCGAAGACCTTTGCGACAGCCTCAGGATTTGTCGCATCACACCCGATACCCCATACCGTATCGGTAGGATAAAGTATGGTCCCGCCTTCACGGAGCGTCTTCAGCGCCCCCGCCATTATTTCTTCCTTTGTCATCTTCTGCGGCGCTTGGAGGAGTGTCTAGCTCTCTTCTTGTGGGCGCTGACGGCGGCTGCCGCGATAATAGCGAGCAAGAGAGCACCGATAATGATGTAGGTCATAGAATTGGCATTGTCGCCTTTTACGCGAGACCACATCGCAAGGAGCTTATCCGTATCGGCACCCCAGTCGTGCTCGAGTGCGCAACGCTCGATGACAGCCTTGTCGGGATAGAGGGTTCCATCCACATGGACACTGTCTGCACCCTCTCCGAAGAAGTATGAGAGATCAACTGCATCCTGTTCTTCATCTATCTGAGACTCAAGTACTTCCCAAGCTCCATTAGATGCCACATAACCAGTCTCATCCATATTGCGGATGGCTATGTCGGTACGGCACATGAAATCGATGAAATAGGTCGCAGCCTTGACATTTTTAGCATATTTAGGGATTACCCAGCCGTCGAACCATACTGTACTTCCCTCCTCGGGAACCACATATTTGAGATCTACTCCAACAGCGGCAGCCTCTTCAATGGCCCATACAGCATCTCCGCTCCAGTTCAGGGAAAGAACACCTCTTCCCTTTGTCATCTGGTCCTTTCCGAAATCAGCCTCCCAGCCGAGGACATTGTCCTTTGCGCTCTTGAGATACTCCTCTACTGCCGCAATGGACTCGTCAGAGGAGTCTGACATGAGCTCCTGAAGAGTCACCTTTCCTTCTTTCAACTCTTTCTGCTTCAGATAGATAAGCACAGGACCATAGACATCTCTCGGAGCATCCTTGATAAGGACCTGATCCTTGAATTTCGGATTGCTGATGACATCCCAAGTTGAAGCCTCTTCGTCGGTGACATACTTAGTATTGTAGATGATGCCGGTAGTTCCCCACATATAAGCCACAGAATAATCATTGGCGTCAATCGTAGGGTTGATCTCCCTGAACATCTTCTCGATATAAGGAGAGCGGTTCTTGGCTATATAATTGATACTGTCGGGAATGGATGCGAAATCCAGAGGAAGCAAGAGGCCCGAATTGAGCATCCTCTCGATAATGTAATCAGAAGGGCATACTACGTCGTAATCCTCGTGTCCCTTCTCGATCTTTGAGAGCATGGTCTCGTTGACATCAAAGGTCTGGTAGACAACGGTAATGTCCTCACCGGTCTGCTCCTTGTACCACTGCTCGAACTCAGAGATTATTCCCTCTCCGATATAGTCTGACCAGTTATAGACCTTAAGTACTCCGCTACGGTCTGAGCTGCAGGAGATTGCGGCAAGAAGCGCTGCCGCTGCGATGAAAAGTCTTCTCATTTGCTTTCCTGTGTGTTTTTGGATGATCTGATATTAATGAACAGAAGAACCGCCAGGATGACAAGGAAAATAATAGTCATCAACGGCCTGAGTTCCGGGGTAAGACCTCCCTTGCGGGCGTCTGTATAAATGAATGTCGAGAGAGTATCGAGCCCGATGGTTCCACGGGTGAAGAATGTCACCGCAAAGTCGTCGAGACTCATCGTAAAAGAGAGAATGAATCCGGAAATCATCCCGGGTCTGAGGGCGGGAATCATTACCTTACGAAGAGCCTGGAACGGGGTTGCACCGAGATCCAGGGCAGCTTCGTAGACATTGGGATTCATCTGCGACAGCTTCGGCAGCACATTGAGGACCACATAAGGGGTACAGAATGTTATATGGGCAAGTATTACCGTGAGATATCCCTGCGAGATATGCAAGAATACGAAAAGCAGGAACAGGGAGACTCAGGTTATGATATCCGGATTGATCATCGGGATATTGTTGAG
>JAEEGL013064859.1_pt1 | contig 17053 bp, 13 predicted proteins | sample 9134231 | NCBI WGS metagenome assembly JAEEGL01 (sample SAMN16246548, study PRJNA631951) | gut metagenome | biome: gut microbiome; feature: rumen; material: fiber-attached | host: Bos | place: Iran: Karaj | collected 2018-10
AGGGGGCTTCCATCCTTTCCATCTCGCCGTAGGAGGCCTTCACCGCCTCGTCGATCACCCCGTCGATCATGTTCCGGATATGCCCGCTCACGTCGGCGTCGTTGAGCACCTGCAGTCTTTCGCCGTAGATCATTTCGCGCATGCGGTTCATGACGTCGTCGTACTGCAGGACGTTCTTGCGGATCTGGAAGTTGCGGCTCTCCAGCCGCTTCTGGGCGCTTTCGATGGCGCCGGTGATGAACTTGTGCTCGATGGGCACGTCGGTGGCTCCCATGGTCGCCATCAGATTGTTGACCCGCTCGCCGCCGAAGAGCCTCATCAGGTCGTCCTCCAGCGACAGGAAGAACCGGCTTTCGCCCGGGTCTCCCTGACGGCCGGCGCGGCCGCGGAGCTGATTGTCGATGCGTCGGCTTTCATGGCGTTCGGTGCCCACGATGAAAAGGCCGCCCAGCGCCACCACCTCGGCGTGTTCCGTCTCGGTGATCTTCTTGAATTCTTCGACAAGGGCCGAAAACTCCGCCCGGACCGCCTTGATCTCCTCGTCGTCGGTCTCGCCGTGGCCGTCGGCCTCGGCCACCAGCTCCTCGGCGTATCCCTTTTTGCGCAGCTCGGCTCTGGCCAGATACTCGGGGTTGCCGCCCAGGATGATATCGGTACCGCGCCCGGCCATGTTGGTGGCGATGGTGACGGCGCCTTTCTTGCCGGCCTGCGCCACGATCTCCGCCTCTTTTTCGTGGTGCTTGGCGTTCAGGACGGTGTGCTTCACGCCCTTTTTGGCAAGCATCCGCGAAAGGAGCTCGGATTTTTCAATGGAAACCGTGCCCACCAGCACCGGCTGTCCCTTCTCGTGGCACTCCAGGATCTGGTTGATCACCGCGTCGAACTTGACCTTTTCGGAGGCGTATACCACGTCCTCGTGATCCTCGCGGATCATGGGAAGGTTGGTGGGGATTTCGATGACGTCCAGCTTGTAGATCTGCTGGAATTCCTCCTCTTCGGTCTTGGCGGTGCCGGTCATGCCGGAAAGGCGTTTATAGAGGCGGAAATAGTTCTGGAAGGTGATGGTAGCGACGGTCTTGTTCTCGCTTTCGACCTTGACGCCCTCCTTGGCCTCGATGGCCTGATGAAGCCCCTCGTTGTAGCGGCGGCCGTACATCAGACGTCCGGTGAATTCGTCCACGATGATGACCTGACCGTCCTTGACCACGTAGTCCACGTCCCGGGTCATGACGCCGCGGGCGTGGATCGCCTGGTTCACGTGATGGTAGATCTCCGCGTTTTCCGCGTCGGCCAGGTTTTCGATGCCGAAGGCCGCTTCGGCCTTCGCGACGCCGGAGGGAAGCAGGGTCGCCGTGCGCGCCTTTTCGTCCACCACGTAGTCGCCGTCCAGGTCCTCCTGCAGCTCCTTTTCCTCCAGATGATTGACCTTCACCATCCGCAGGCCCGCCGCGAAGCGGTCGGCCCGCTCATACATGTCGGTGGATTTTTCGCCCCGGCCGGAAATGATCAGCGGCGTGCGCGCCTCGTCTATGAGGATCGAGTCCACCTCGTCCACGATGGCGAAGGCGTGACCGCGCTGCACCATGTCGCGTTTATAGAGCGCCATGTTGTCCCGCAGATAATCGAATCCCAGCTCGTTGTTGGTGGCGTAGGTCACGTCGCAGGCATAGGCCTCGCGCCGTTCGGCGTTGGTCATGTCGTGCAGGATGATCCCGGTGGTCATGCCCAGCATCCGGAAGACCTTGCTCATCCATTCGCCCTGGAATTTGGCCAGATAGTCGTTGACCGTGACGATATGCACCGGTTCCCCGGTCAAAGCGTTGAGGTAGGCAGGCATGACGGCGGTGATGGTCTTGCCTTCGCCGGTCTTCATCTCGGCGATCCTGCTCTGATGCAGGATGATGCCGCCGATGACCTGGACCTTGAAGGGCTTTTTCTCCAGCGCCCGCCAGGTCGCTTCCCGCGCCGCGGCAAAGGCTTCGACGATGATCTCGTCGTCGTCCACCGTGGCGCCCTTCCGGAGCTTCTCCTTCAGTTCGTCCGTCTTGTGAAGGAGCTCCGCGTCGGTCAGCCTCCCGTACTCTTCGTCTTTCGCGAGGATCGCGTCGGTCAGGCGAGCGTTCTTTTTGATCTCGCGTTCGCTTTTTGTCCCGAATATTGCTTTCAGAAATCCCATTCTATGTCCTTTCACGTCCCGCTGTGCGGGATGTCCTTCGTTTTCTTCCTCCGGCGGCGAAAAGCGCGTCGCCTCCCGTGCCGGTCATATCAGTATACCACACTTTCGGGTATAAAGAAAGGCGAAAAGCAGAAAATATCGCCATACGGTTTCCGAAAGGAGTTTTGCCCGATGAACGATCCTCTTTTCCCCCCGCACGAGCCGTCCCCCGCGATCCGCTGTCTGGTGATCGTGGGACACGTCGAAGGCCATACCGAGCTTCCCGGCGGCGTCAAAACCACCAAATACGAGCACGTCCTGCCCGCTCTGGCGGCCATGGAGGAAAGCGAGGACACCCGGGGGCTTCTGATCCTCATCAACACGGCGGGGGGCGACGTGGAGGCGGGACTCGCCATCGCCGAGATCATCCGGGGGATGAGGACCCCCACCGCCTCCCTCGTCCTCGGCGGCGGACACTCCATCGGCGTCCCCATCGCGGTGGCGGCCGACCGGTCCTTTATCGCGCCGTCCGCCGCCATGACCATCCATCCGGTCCGGATGCAGGGCACGGTGATCGGCGCGCCGGAGACCTACGCCTATCTGGAAAAAATGCAGGACCGGATCCTCTCCTTCGTCTCCGCCAACAGCGGGCTTTCCGCCGCCGGGTACCGCCGTCTGATGAGCAACGGAGGCGGCAACGCCGGAGAGACCGGCAGCATCCTCGGAAGCCGGGAAGCGGTGGAATGCGGCCTGATCGACCGCGTCGGGACCCTTTCCGACGCCTTGGCCTATCTGAAGGAGGCCGGCGGCGTTTCTTCCTCCGCAAAGCCCGCCGGGGAAGAGCCTTCCCCTCCGGTCTGACTCTTTTCTTCCTTCCGCCGCGTTCCCTCCGGGCGTGAAAGAGCGCCGGCCGTCCCGAACGGACGGCCGGCGCTTTTCGATCTTTTTTCAGGTCGCAAGCCCCGCGAACTGGGTCTGGTAGAGCTCGTAGTATCTGCCCTTTGCCGCAAGCAGCTCCTCGTGATTGCCCGACTCCACGATGTGACCCGCGTCCAGCACGACGATCCTGTCGGCGTCGCGGATGGTGGAAAGCCGGTGGGCGATGATCAGGCTGGTGCGGTTCTCCATCAGCTTCAGCATGGCCTCCTGGATATGCAGCTCGGTGCGCGTGTCGATGGAGGAGGTCGCCTCGTCCAGGATCAGGATCTTCGGATCGGCCAGGACCGCCCGTGCGATGGACAGAAGCTGTCTCTGCCCCTGACTGAGGTTGGAGCCCGATTCCGAAAGCATGGTGTCGTACCCTTCGGGCAGCCGTTCCACGAAGTGGTCGGCATTGGCGATCTTTGCCGCAGCCTCGATCTCCCCGTTTCCGGCCGCGAGATTTCCGTAGCGGATGTTTTCCCGGATGGTATCCAGGAACAGCACCGTATCCTGCAGCACGATGGCGATGGCGCTGCGAAGCGTGTTTTTGGGGATATCCCGGACGTCGACGCCGTCGACCTTGATGGAGCCGGCGTCGATCTCGTAGAAGCGGGTCAGAAGGTTGACGATGGTCGTCTTGCCCGAGCCGGTGGCGCCGACAATGGCGATCCTCTGCCCCTGCTTGACCGAAAGGTCGAAGTCCTTGAGGACCTGCTCGCCCTTCACGTAGGAGAAATCGATATGCTCGAAATCGATGTCGCCGCGGATATCCTCCTTGGCGAGCTCCGCCTTGCCCTCGTCGATCTCCGGCTTTTCGTCCATGACGGCGAAGACGCGCTCCGCGCCGGCGATGGCGGTCTGGATGACGTTGTACTGGTTGGCGATCTCGTTGATCGGGCGGGTGAACTGACGGGAATAGTTGATGAACAGGGCGATGGTACCGATGGTGATCACGTCCTTCAGGGCGAGATATCCGCCCACCGCGGCGATCACCAGGAAGACGAAGTTGCCGATGAAGTTCATCATCGGGCCCATGACGCTGCCGTAGATCTGCGCTTTGATGGCGGTACGGCGCATTTCGCGGCTCAGGCCCTGGAAATGCAGGAAGCTCTTTTTCTGGGTGGAATAGGCCGTGACGGTTTTCAGCGCCGTGACCTTTTCCTCCACGTCGCCGTTGAGCGCTCCGAGGACGGCCTGCTGCTTTTTATAATACTTGCGGCTGCGGCTGGCGATAAAGCGGGTGACCACCAGACTGATCGGCACCATCAGGATGTTCAGAAGCGCCAGGAACCAGTTGTAGTAGAACATGATCGCGAGCACGCCCACCACCGTCAGGACCGACGAGACCAGGGAAGCCAGCGAGTTGGAAATGGTGTTGGAAATGGTCTCCACGTCGTTGGTCATACGGCTCATGATATCGCCGTGATTGTGCGTGTCGGTGTATCGGATGGGAAGGCGGATGATGCTCTGGAACAGGTCGTTGCGAAGGCTTCTGACCGTGGCGCGGGAAAGCTTGGCCGCCAGGATCCCCTGCATGCAGTTGATGCCCGCCTGCAGGAGATAGGTGCCGCCCATGATCAGAAGCACCTGGACAAGCGCCGGAACGTCCACGTGATCCTCGCCGTTTTCCAGCGAGATGATGTCGATGGCCTTGCCCTGCAGCGCCGGGCCAACCAGACCCAGGAGCGTCACCACGACCACGATGCCGATCAGGGAGAAAAGCAGGATCCTGTCCCGTCCCACGTATCCGATCAGCCTCTTCAAAGTCCCGATCAGATCCTTCGGCTTTTCGATGATCATCGGCCCCATGGGGCCTCTGCCGCCGCGGCCTCCGCCGCCGCGGTTCTGATTCTGGTTTTGCTGTTCCGCGGGAGCCTGCGCCCCTCTTCTTCTTTCTTCACTCATAAGGCGGCGTCCTCCCTGATCTGAGAATCGTAAATATCTTTATACACCGCGCTGGTCTTCATCAGTTCGGCGTGCGGCCCGTCGGCGACGATCTCGCCGTTTTCCAGGACGATGATCCGGTCGGCCGAAAGAACGCTGGCGATCCGCTGGGCGATGGTGATGACCGTGGCGCCTTCCATGTGCTTGTTCAGCTCGGCGCGCAGCTTCGCCTCGGTTTTGAAGTCCAGGGCCGAGGTGGAATCGTCGAAGATCAGGATCGGCGGCTTCTTGACCAGAGCCCGGGCGATGGCGATCCTCTGCTTCTGTCCGCCCGAAAGCGAAGTGCCCTTTTCGCTGATGGGCGTGTCGTATCCCTCGTTGAACTCCTCGATGTATTCCGCGGCCTGAGCGATGGAGGCGGCCTCCATGCCTTCCTCGCGGGTATGCTCGGCGTTTCCGTACAGGATGTTCTCCATCACGGTCCCGCCGAAGATGTTGCTTGACTGCAGGACGAAGCCGATCTTGTCCCGCAGGTTTTCCAGATTGTACTCCCGCACGTCGCGCCCGTTGATGGAGATCTTTCCTTCGGTCGCGTCGTAGAAGCGGGGGATCAGCTGCACCAGAGAGGACTTGCCCGAGCCCGTGGCGCCGAGGATGGCGATCTTCTCTCCTCCGCGGATCTCCAGATTGACGTTCTTCACGGCGGGAATGCCGGAAGAGTTGGGGTAGCTGAAGGTCACGTTTTCAAATCTGATGCTTTCGATGGGATCGTTGTCGGCGTGTCCTCCGTCCTTGATCGACGGCACGGTGTCCAGGACCTCCAGGATACGCCCGGCGGAAACCGAGGCGCGGGTGATGCTCATGAAGGTCATGGTCAGCATCATCACGGACATGAGGATCTGCGAGATGTAGGAGATGGCCGCCATCACCTCGCCGACCTGCATGTTGCGGGCTTCCACCTCCAGACCGCCGATCATGAGGATCGCCACCACCGAAAGGTTCATGATGATCATCAGGGACGGACCGAAGAAGGCGAAGGTCCTTCCGACGGTGTAGCTGACCTTCAGAAGATCCTCGTTGGCGGCGCGGAACCGGTCGATCTCCTGATTCTCACGCACCAGCGATTTGATGATACGGGCGCCGGTGATATCCTCGCGCATCTTGCTGTTGACGCGGTCGAGCTTTTCCTGCATGACCTTGAAGAGCGGCCGGACCTTTTTGAAGACCAGGATCACCACCAGGAGCTGGATCGGCATCGAAACGATCATCACCAGAGCGAAGCGCGTGTTCAGCGAAAGCATCATCACGATGCCGCCGATAAAAAACACCGGCGCGCGCACGAACATGCGGAGCATGGACGAGATGAAATCCGAAACCGCCGTCACGTCGTTGGTCAGACGGGTGATCAGCGAGCCGATCGTGAACTTGTCGGTCTGTTCAAAGGAAAAGCTCATGACCTTTTTGTACAGATCCTGTCGCAGATCGTTGGCGAACGACTGGGCTGCGCTGATGGAAAACGCTCCCGACAGGATCCCGCACAGGCCTCCGGCGGCCACCAGGAGGAGCATCTTGACGCCGGTGGTGATGATCAGGGCCATGTCGCCGCCCAGAACGCCGTTGTCGATGATGGAGGCCATCAGGCGCGGCTGGAACAAGTCGATGATGACCTCGCCGATCATGGTCAGAGGCGCAAGGATCGCCAGCCACCAATAGGGTTTGAGGTATTTTGCGAGTCTCATAGGTTCATTCCTTCCAGATTGTGATTCATTCTGCGGAGCATGGCGCGAAACGTCTCCTGCTCCTCCGGGGTAAAGCCTTCGACAAGCTCTGCATCAACCTTCAGCATGCCTTCGAACACACGCGTGTTCAGGCTTCGCCCTTCCCCGGTAAGATAGACCCGGACGGTACGCTGATCCTTCTCGTCCGGCAGCCTTGCGAGCAGTCCGTCGGCTTCCATCTTTTTCAGCGTCACGCTCACCGTAGGCGGGCTGAGATGGGTTCTCTTCGCCAGCTCCAGCTGCGTCAGTCCGTCTTCGTGCGCCAGCGGAAAGAGCAGCTTCCGGTATCCGTCCGGCATGCCGGCGATCTCCCCCGCTTTGCGCAGGCTGTCGTGCAGGCGCTTCGCGGTGAAAGAAAGCTCCATGCCGATCGTCGGGACCGGTCTTTTTTCTTCGGTCCCGGAATTCTCCGCCGCATATCCGGTTTCCTTCTCCTTCACAAGGCATCCTCCTTTCGCAATTAATTAGTTTTCTAACTAATCATAAGTATAGCACCCGCCGACCGGTTTGTCAACGGGTGTTTTGTTTTTTTCTTTTATTTTTCTGCGGGCGAAAGGAAAAATCCCTCTGCTCCGTAATCCAGACGCGCGGCGATCCCCTTCTTCCCCGCCAGGATGAGCTCGGCCAGCCGGTCCGCCGCCTCTCTTTCCGCATCCTTTCGTACGCCGCGGGCGCCATCCGCGCTTTTTTCCGCCCTGTCCGCCAGCGCTTCGGCCGCCCCGGCGCTCCAGGAAAAGGCGATCCCCTCCTCCGCCGCCCGGTCCCGGATCGCGCCGAGTTCTTTCCCGGCGATCTTCCCCAGCGTTTCCCGGGAAAGAGCCTTGAAGGGCACGACGGCGGAAAGCCGTCCGAGGAATTCCGGCCGGAAGGTTTCCTTTACCGCGCGGAGGATCTCTTCCTCTCTCTCTGCATCCCCTCCGTCCGCAAAGCCGAATCCCATCCGCCTCCTCTCCCCGGGCGCGCGCGCCCCGGTGTTGGCGGTAAAAATCAGAACGGCGTGTTCAAAATGCGCTCTCTTTCCCTCTCCGTCGGTGACGCGCCCGTCGTCCAGGATCTGCAGAAAGAGATCGATCACCTTCCTGTGAGCCTTTTCGATCTCGTCGAAAAGGATCACCGCGTAGGGTCTCCGGCGGATCGCTCCGGTCAGTTCTCCTCCTTCACCGTACCCTACGTACCCCGGCGGCGCGCCGATCAGACGGTTGACGGCGTTCTCCTCGCCGAATTCGGTCATATCAAAGCGCAGAAGCGCCTTCTCTTCCCCGAAAAGAGCCGCCGCAAGCGCCTTGGCCGTTTCGGTCTTGCCCACGCCCGTGGGCCCTGTGAAGAGAAAAGACCCCACGGGTCTTCCCGGCGCGCCGAGTCCCGCGCGGCTTCTTTTCAAGGCGCGGCACAGGCTTTCCGCCGCCCGGTCCTGGCCGATCACACGGCTTTTCAGAGTCTCCTCCAGCTTTTGAAGCCTTTCTCTCTCTCCCGTCCTCAGATGAGAAAGCGGGATCCCCGTCTTCTCGGAAACGATCGCCTCCACGTCGGCGCGGGTCGTCTCAAGCGCCGGCGCCGGCTTTTCGGGCGGGCAGGGCTCTTCCCCGGCGATTTCCCGCCCGATCCTTTCCCGGAGCCGGCCCGCGCCCCGATAATCCCCGGCCCTGATCGCCTTCTCCCGTTCCGCCCGAAGCCCGGCGGCGCCGGATCCTCCCCCGTACCGGGCGGCTCCGGCCAGGCGGACCCGGCAGGCCGCTTCATCCAGCAGGTCGATCGCTTTGTCCGGAAAACGCCTTTCGGGCAGATAGCGTCCCGCAAGCTTCACCGCCGCACGGATCGCCTCCTCCCGGCAGAGGACCCCGTGATGCGCCTCAAGAGATGGCCGCAGACCGCATAAGATCTCTTCGGTCTCCTCCTCTCCCAGTTCGGCGATCTCCACGGGAGAAAAGCGGCGCGCCAGCGCCGGATCCTTTTCCACGTACTTCCCGTATTCTTCATAGGTGTCGGCCCCCAGAAAGCACAGCTCGCCCCGCGCCAGCGCCGGCTTCAGGAGCTCCGAAAGCGAGATCGATCCTTCCGCGCCTCCGGCGCCGGACAGAGCGTGCATTTCGTCCACGAAAAGGATCAGATCGTCCCGCGCCCGGATCTCCCCGAGCAGGGCCTCCATGCGCTCCTCCAGATCGCCGCGGTACCGGGTCCCCGCAAGAAGCGCCGCCGGATCCAGCCGGAAGATCCGTTTGCCGCACAGCGCAGGCGGCGCCTTTCCCTCTGCGAGCATTCCCGCGAGCTTTTCGGCAACGGCGCTCTTTCCCACTCCGGGCTCGCCCAGGAGCACGGGGTGGTTCTTGGTGCGGCGGCAAAGGATCCGGATCACCTCTCCGGTTTCCTTTTCTCTTCCCACCACCGGCGGAAGCTTTCCCTCTTCGTAAAGCGCCGTCAGATCGGCGCCGTAGCGGGCGATGCTCTGCGGCAGCGTCCGCGCCTCCGGGAACAGGGACCTCTCTTCCCGCCGCGTCCCGCCGCCGGAAGGATCCCTCCGCTCTTTTTCGGTCTTTGTGAGAAAGCGGCACGCTCCGTTCTGCCCCTCCCGGCGGATCGCCCGCAGGATCTCCTCGACGCCGATCTCGTTTTGCCCCGCCTCCAGGCCCGCCAGCATCAGGATCCTTCTTGCCGCCGGGGTCATCCCCCGCGGCAGAAGGCAGGCGTCTCCCCTTCCGATTTTCCCTTCGATCTCCTCCTCCAGCCGCCCGGCCTCCGGGCAGAGACCTCCCTTCGTCTCCCGCAGAAGGCCGATCAGAAGATGCTCGCTTCCGATATAGCCGTGCCCCATCCGGTCGGCTGATTCGTACGCCTCCGCCAGCGCGCGTCTGGCCGCGGCGGTAAACCGGTTCGATCCTTCGGTCATTTCCCTCTCCCTTCTCCTCCGGCGATGAAAAAAGCCCCGGAAGGATGTATCCGGGACTTTCCCCTTTTCGGGGAAAACGAGGGGGCGTTTTCGCGCCCCCTCTATGAATCACGCGCTGTCTTTCTTCACGCAAGCGCGGCGGTGACGATCTCCGCGCGGCGGCGGTCTCTGGCAAGCTCGCTCTTGTCCTCGCATCCGTTCCAGACGACGGCGGGCTGCACGGCGCGGATCAGATCGTTCATCTTCGCGTAATCGCCCTCCACCAGGCCCAGGGAAACGCCCATGCGGTAATCCGACAGGAGCAGCATCGCCTCGTTGTATCCGATGACGTAGGCGTTTTTCAGGATCGCCGCGGCGCGTCTGACCCGGTCGGTCAGGCGGATCTCGTTCTGCGCCAGGCCCTTGGCGCGCAGCTCGCGTTCCTTTTCGATAAGCTTCTCGGCCACCTCGCCGATCCTTTTCAGGATCTCCTCCTCGGACACGCCGAGGGTGGTGCGGTTGGTGACGGTGTAAAGCCCGCCCACCGCGCTGCTTCCTTCGCCCAGGAAGCCGCGGATGGTCACGCCGAGCCGGTCGGCGTCCAGCATGACCCGGTCGATCCGGCCGCTTTCTCCCAGAGCCGGCAGATGCAGAGTGACGCTGGCCCGCAGGGCGGTCCCGAGCCCCGTGGGGCTGGAGGTGACGTAGCCGAGCCTTTCGTCAAAGGCGATCGTCTCGTCCCCGAGGAGCTTCTCATCCATCTCCTTCGCCTTTTCGTAGCTTTCCTCCAGCGAAAGCCCCGCGCTGACCGTCTGGATGCGGACGTGATCGTTCTCATTGACCATCACCGAGACGTTTTCCCCGGTGAAAAGCGCTCTCGGCAGCTTCGATGCGGTGAAGTCGGCCGATCCGATCTCCTCCTCGGCCAGAGCGCGCAGTTCGTCCTTGTCCTGATCCCGGAAGACGCGGACCGCAAGCCCTGCGTTCTCCGCCTTGCTCTTCAGCTTTTCCACGATTTCTTCGGCCCGTTTCGCGCCGAGGCGCGCCGGGAAGGGGTAATTCCCCAGATTGCGCGACAGTCTGACGCGGCTTTCCACCGCGATATCCCGATAAGTTTCCGTCATGATCATGCATCCTCCTTCGTCCCGTTTTCCAGCTTTTCGAGGGAACGCAGCTCGTCTCTCATGGTCGCGGCGTTCTCGTATTCTTCTTTCTCCACCGCTTCCTTCAGCTTTTCACGCAGCTCGCGGATCTTCTTGCGCCGGGTGATTTCTTCGCTGGCCGAGGCCGGGATCGTGCCCGCATGATTCACGTCGCCGTGGATCCGGGCGATATACGGATCGAAGAGATAATCGAAGGTCTTGTAGCACTCCGCGCAGCCCGCGCGTCCGGTGCGCCTCACCTCGCGGGCCGTGGCGCCGCAGAAGGGACAGACGGTTTCGCGGGAGGATTCCCATTCCGGCAGGGAGAAAAACGCCGGGACGAGTTCCCGGAAATCGCTGAAGATCTGCTCCTCCGCCGCGCATTCCGAGCAGAGGGCGTATTCGCTGTATTTGCCGTTGATATTTTTCCGGATGATGGTGGTTGCCGGTCTTTTTCCGCATTTGTCACACATATCGATTTCCTCCTTTGGTCATATCAGTCTGAGAAGACATTGTTTCAGAATGGCGGCGCGCAGCTCGTCCCGCTTTTCGGGCGGCGCTTCGGCGAGAGCCGCCGGAGAGGTCGCCGCCAGGATCAGGACCGCGTCTCTCCGTTTGATCCATTCGGATTCCGCGAGATTGGAAAGGATCGCCCGGACCGAGGCCGGATCGATGGCGTCTCCCACGCTGTTGATGACGTGCATCAGGGGATTCCCGCCTGAAAGCGACACCCGGCGGATGCGGATGAAGCCGCCGCCGCCGCGCCGGCTTTCCACCTCGTAGCCGCGCTCCGGGGAAAAGCGGGTGGCCAGAACGTAGTTGACCTGACTCGGCACGCAGGCGAAGGTCCGTGCGATCTCACCCCTGGAAAACTCGGCCGCGCCTTCGTTTTCGTAGAGCTTTGCCAGGATATAGGCGGCGATGCTGTCCGATACGCCCACGAAGCCCCTCTCCTTTCGCGTCTCTTTTCTTCTCCGCCGGGAAGGAGCACCCTTCCCGACCGATCGTCTGTATTATAGGTCAAAGAAGGTCAAATTTCAAGATCGAGATTTGACCTTCTTTGACCTTTTGCGATCTCAAAGGGCAACGGCGCTTGATTGGCTTCCGATTTCTTTCGTTTTCTTTTTTTTTCGCCTCTTTTCATTTTCCCCGCCCGACAAAGGCGGGCGGTCACTTCCATTGTAGACTGCAGATTCGGAAAATATACGGATTTTTGCAATTTAGGTGTTGCTTTTTTCGATTTCTGTGATACAATAAAAGAAGGATTCTGAAAAGGAGTTGATTTCATGGCATACACCATTACTGACAAGTGCATCAGCTGCGGTACCTGCGAAGGCGAGTGCCCGGTTTCGGCCATCTCCGCCGGCGACGGCAAATACGTGATCGATCCGGATACCTGCGTGGAATGCGGCGCCTGCGCCAGCGTTTGCCCGGTGGAAGCACCCCAGCCGAAGGAATAATCGATCCATTCCTGAAAAAGCGACGGAGCCGCGTTTTCCCGCGGCTCCGCTTTTTTTGAAAGGAGTAACCCTTGCGTTACGAGGAGTTCAAGGCGCTCCGCCTCCGCGTCCTGCAGCCGGAGGGCGTAGAGCGGTTCGGGATCGACGCGATCCTGCTTGCGGATTTCGCCTCCCGAAGGCTTCATAAAAGCGACCGGCTTCTGGATCTCGGGACCGGGAGCGGGATCGTCGCCCTGCTTCTTCTGGCCCGGGGGATCTCCTATGCCGCCGGGGTGGAGATCTATCCCCCGGCCGCCGAAGCCGCGCGGGAAAACGCCCGGATCAATTCTCTCCCGCTGGAGGTCTTTTCGGGAGATCTGCGGGAGGAGCTTCCCTTTCCGGAAAAGAGCTTCGATCTCGCGGTCGCCAACCCTCCCTTTTTCCCCGCCGGAAGCGAAAGCCCTCTGCCCGGGCGGACCCTCGCCCGTTCGGACAGGACCTGTTCCTTCCGGGACGTGACGCGCGCCGCTTCCCGACGGCTCAAAAACGGCGGACGCTTTTACGCCGTCTACCGGCCGGAGCGCCTGACTGACGCGCTCTGCGCCATGCGGGAAGAGGGGATCGAGCCGAAAAGGCTGCGTCCCGCCGCCCACGACGCCGGGAAAGCGCCGTTTCTCATCCTGATCGAGGGGAAAAAAGGCGCGAAACCCGGCTTGATCTTCGACCCTCTTCTGACTCTGGACGGCGATGAAATGCGGGAGATATGCGCCGTGCGGCATTTTGCCATGTGAGGATATGCGTATGGAACTGGAAAAAAACACTCTCTATCTCGTCACCACGCCCATCGGGAACCTGTCGGATATGACGCCGCGCGCGGTGGAGGTCCTGGGAAAGGTGGATTTCGTCGCCTGTGAGGACACGCGGGTCGGCGGCGCCCTGCTTTCCCGTTTCGGCATCAAAAAACCGCTGATCAGCTATTTTGAGCACAACAAGCGCGACCGCGGCGAAACCATCGCCGCCCGGATCCTGGCGGGAGAAAGCTGCGCCATGATCAGCGACGCGGGCACCCCCGCCATCTCCGATCCGGGGGAGGACCTGGCCGCGCTCTGCCGGGAAAAGGGGATCAAGGTCTCGCCCATTCCCGGCGTCAGCGCCCTGATCACGGCGCTTTCCGCCTCCGGCATGCCCTCCGGGCGGTTTTGCTTCGAAGGATTCCTGTCGATGAACAGGAAATCCCGCCGGGAACACCTGGCTTCTTTGGAACACGAAAGGCGGACCATGATCTTTTACGAGGCGCCGCACAAGCTCCGCTCCACTCTGGCCGATCTTTTGGAAACCTTCGGCGACCGCGAGCTGGTGATCGCCCGGGAGCTCACCAAGATCCACGAGGAATTCATCCACACCACCCTGGAAAAGGCGCAGGCTCTTTACGAGACCGTCTCCCCCAAGGGAGAATTCGTTCTGATCCTCCGGGGCGACGGGAGCGAGCCCGACCGCCCTCTTTCCCGCAACGAACGGTACCGCGAAAAGCTGCGGGAGAAAAAGGAGCGGGAAGAATCCTGATCCCGTTCCCGAAAAGCGAAAACGTCCCGGAAGGATTTGTCCTTCCGGGACGTCTTTTCGTTTTTTCAGAGCAGACCGAAAACCTCCGCAAGCCAGTCGATCGAAAGCTGCATCCACGGGTACTCCCGCTTCAGCGCGGGACGGGACCAGATGGTCTCGTCGCTGGCCAGCGACATGCCGTGCGGAAGCGAGGGGAAGACGTGCAGCTCAAAGGGCACGCCGGCTTTGTCCAGCGCTTCCGCGTAATGGAGCGAATTCGCGACGGGCACCCGCCGGTCGGCAGCGGTGTGCGCCAGGAAAGCCGGAGGCGTGTCGGCGCCGACCCGTTTCACCAGGTCGAGCTTTTCGATGACCGCGGGGTCGTCCCCCGCGTAGAGGTCGATGCACTCGTCCCTTTCCAGGACGCCGTAGACCGGGATCTGGGCGTCGGGACGGACGGCCCGGGTCACGATCTCCTCCGGATCGAAAAGCGCTTCGTCCTTCCACAGGACCGCCAGCGACGCGGCCAGATGCGCGCCGGCCGAAAAGCCGGCCACCGCGATCTTTCCCGGATCCACGTCCCACTCCTCCGCATGCCTGCGGATGATCTTTACGGTTTCGGCAAGCTCCAGAAGCGCCTTCGGATAAGTGCCGCGCCCCACGGTGTATTCCAGGATCGCGGTATGAAAGCCCGCGGCGTTGTAGGCCAGGGCGATCCGTTCTCCCTCCCGGTCCTTGCAGACCACGGTATACCCGCCGCCCGGGATCACCACCACGCAGGGGCGCTTCGCTTTTTCGGGATATTCCAGATGCGTAAAGGTAAAGCGCGGCGCGTCCTGTCCTTCGCCGAGCAGGATCGTCTGATTCGTCATGATCTCTTCCTTCTTTCCAAAAAATCGGCCGGGGTTCCGGTTTACGCCTCTTCCACCGGAAGGGACAGGACCGCGATCCCGCCCTTCGGGAGGCGGAGCGTCCCGGAAAAGCGTTCCGGCTTTTCTTCGGTCACCCTGATCCGGTCCGGTTCCTCAAAGGTGTTGTGGGCGCGGAGGTCTTCGTCCCAGAGCGTCCGGATCACGGCGGGTCCCGCGGCCTTTCCGCCGAAGAGCACGACCGCCGCCTCCTTTTCCTCCTCCGCCGAAAGATTCGCCGCGGTGAGGGTCAGGATTCCCTCTTTCACCGAGGCGGAGACCGAGATCCCCGGAAGGTTTTCGGGGAGCGGGGCGCTTTCGGCAAAGGTCTCCACCGCCCGGGCCCCCTGATGCTCCTTATACAGATTGAATACGTGCCAGGTCGGCGTGACGATCGCGTGCTCTCCTCCCGCAAGGAACAGTGCGTGGAGGTTGTTTACCAGCTGCGCCACGGTGGCGATCTTGATCTTGTCGGCGTGATTGTTGAAATGATTCAGGGTCAGGGCCGCGAGCGCCGCGTCGCGCAGGGTGCTCTGCTGCTCGAAAAGGTTGTACCCCCGGCTCGGGCCGCTTCCGTCCGGGTGCCAGGCTCCCCATTCGTCGATGACGAGCCTTCCTTTGTCCTCCATTCCGTAGGAGGCGACGCCGGCGAAGTGTCTTCTGATCAGTTCCTCGATCCGGTTGGCTTTGCCCAGGAGGCGATACCAGCCCTCCGTATCGAATCCCGTGGGATCGTCGCCCGAGAAACTGTAATAGTGGAACGACATGCCGTCCATGGGGCCCTGTCCCCCGGCGATCCGCTCCAGCATCCGGCGCGTCCAGGAATAGTCGGACGCATTGGCTCCCGAAGCGATCAGTTCGATCTTCGGATCGGCGTTCTTCATGATCTCGGCGTATTTCCGGTACTCCATGGCGTAGCTTTCGGGGGACATGCGTCCGCCGCCGCCCCAGGTCTCGTTGCCCACGCCCCAGAGCTTCACGCCGTAAGGCTCCCGATGGCCGTTTTCCTCCCGGAGGCGCGCCATCGTGGTGGTCCCCGCCGGGGAATTGCAGTAATCGATCCAGTCCCGGATCGCCAGGGGCGTCAGGGACGTGATGTTGGCCGCAAAATAAGGCTCTGCTCCCGTCATGGCGCAAAGGTCCAGGAATTCGTCGGTGCCCACCCGGTTCGGCTCGTACCGGCCGTCGCGCTCGGTCCACCAGTTGATCCGAACGGGCCTTTTCTCCTGCGGTCCGATCCCGTCGCGCCAGTCGTAGACCTCGGCAAAGCAGCCGCCCGGCCACCGGATCAGAGGGATCCTTGCCTCCTTCATCTTGTCCACGATCGCCTTGCGGAATCCCCGGACGTTTTCCACGGGGGAATCCTTCCCCACGTAGAGTCCGTCGTAAAACACGCCGCCGATGTGTTCGGCGAAAACGCCGTAAAGCCAGGGGGAGATCCTCCCGATCTTTTTCGGCAGCACCGCATAGATCTTTTCCATCCTCGTTTCTCCTTTCTTCCCGGATCTCCGGCGGAGCTTTCCCTGTCTGCGCGCCTCATCCGGAACCATTGTAGCGCGCACCGGGGAAAAAAGCAAGTCTTTCCCTAAGGCGCGCTCCGTAAGGATAACGCTTTGAGACGGTCGATACCGGCAGAAAAAAACAGGAAGCAAGCGCAGCCGCAGCAAAACAGCGGTCAGCGCTGTAAAGGCTTCCCCTGGAGGGACGCGAAGCGGCGACGCGGGAGTGAATGACATGCCGGGGGCATGTCAGAGCCGCGTCGTGACCGAGCCGCAGCGAGACAGCTGTCAGCGTTAGCTGACTGATGAGGTGTCAGTTCATTTCCCGCGTCCGGCACGGAGACGGCGCAGGCTCCACCTCATCCGGGTCCTTCGGACCCACCTTCCCCTCTGAGGGGAAGGCATTGGAGGAGACCCGACACGGTCAGCGCATTTGAGCTTGCGCTCAAAGGTCTCCACCGGAGACCCGCGCCCCTCAAGGGGAAGGCATTGGAGACCCGCGCCCCTCAAGGGGAAGGCTTCGGGGAATGCGCGCCCCTCTCTCCGCACTTGAAGACGAGGGAGACGCTTCCCTGCGAAGCGCCTCCCTCGGGGGTCCCTGTTTTGATTTTCACCGGAAGAGATTTGGAAAGCGTCTCAATTCTGGGACACGGTGAACAGCGAATAGAAGTAACCTTTTTTCTCCATCAGATCGCTGAAGCTGCCTTTTTCCAGGACCGCGCCGTTTTTCAGGGCGAAAAGGCCCGTGCAGCGGCGCAGGACGTTTTCGTCCAGATCGTGAGTGACGATGACGCGGGTGTAGCCGTCCAGCTTCAGGATCGCGTCCAGCACCTCGAAGGAGGTTTCGGCATCCAGGGAGGCCGTAGCCTCATCCACGAAGAGTACAGGCGTCTTGCGCAGCAGCGCCCGGGCAATGGAAATC
>JAEEGL016362618.1_pt1 | contig 17053 bp, 17 predicted proteins | sample 9134231 | NCBI WGS metagenome assembly JAEEGL01 (sample SAMN16246548, study PRJNA631951) | gut metagenome | biome: gut microbiome; feature: rumen; material: fiber-attached | host: Bos | place: Iran: Karaj | collected 2018-10
GTAACTAAACCCGAGATTAGAGAAGCATCAGAAATAACAAAACTGTGGGGACTCACAAAAGATTCGTATGTTTTGTTTCTGGGACGTATTGTACCGGAAAAGGGACTTAGGTATCTTTTAGAGGCATGGAAAGGTGTTAAGACGGATAAAAAACTAGTGATAGCAGGAGGAAGTTCTGATACGGATGCATTTATGGACGAGCTGAAGCAGATGAGGTCAGAGAATGTGATTTTTACAGGATTTCAACAGGGAAGGATCCTTGAAGAACTTTATTCCAACGCTTATGTATATACATTGCCCTCTGATCTTGAAGGAATGCCGCTTTCTTTGCTTGAAGCCATGAGCTACGGGAATTGCTGCCTAACATCGGATATATCGGAATGTACAGAGGTTGTGGAGGATAAGGCGATTCTGTTCAAAAGGTCCGATGTAGATGATTTGAAAGAAAAACTGGAGTGGTTGTTGACCAATTCAGAAGAAGTTAGAAACTTTAAAGCAACTGCCACGGATTTCATCTGTGAAAAGTACAGCTGGGATGATGTGATTGATAAAACTATTGAATTGTATAGAAGAAAATAATCAGATTACAGAGCGGTAAAAATGTATGCGAGTTTTAATGATCAATAAATTCTTGTATCCGAATGGAGGATCAGAGACATATATCTTCAAACTTGGAGATTACCTGAAAAACAAAGGACACGAGGTTCAGTACTTCGGTATGGAACACGAAGGCCGCTGCGTGGGTAACCGGGTCAATGCTTATACATCTGATATGGATTTCCACGGCGGCAGCAAATTGAGCAAGCTGACTTACCCGATCAAGACGATTTACAGCAAGGAAGCACGGGTACAGCTGCGCAAGGTGCTGGATGATTTCCAGCCGGATGTCTGCCACCTGAACAATTTTAACTATCAGTTGACTCCCTCCATGATTTTGGAAATCGTGAAGTGGCGGAAAGAGACCGGGAAAGAATGTAAGATCGTTTTCACGGCACATGACTACCAGCTTGTCTGCCCAAACCACATGCTGAACAATCCGAACACCCACCAGAACTGTGAGAAGTGTCTCGGTGGTCATTTCGTGAACTGCATGAAAGGTAAGTGCATCCACGGCTCCACGGCGAAATCTGCCATTGGCATGATGGAGGCTGAGTTCTGGAAGTGGAAGGGTACCTACAAGTACATTGACACCATGATCTGTTGCTCTGAGTTCATGAAGAGCAAGATGGACAGCAACCCGCTGTTTGCGACGAAGACTGTGGCAATGCACAACTTCATCGATAAGGTGGAGTGGAAAGAGACTCCGAAGAAGGATTACGTCCTCTACTTCGGCCGCTTCTCGGAGGAGAAGGGTATCGGCACGCTCATCAAGGTATGTAAAGAACTGCCGGATGTGCAGTTCATCTTCGCCGGTACTGGCCCGCTGGAAGAGACAGTAAATGGTATTAAGAACATCAAGAACGTTGGTTTCCAGAAAGGCGAAGCACTGGAGAAGCTGATCCGTGAGGCACGGTTCTCCATTTACCCGTCTGAGTGGTATGAGAACTGCCCGTTCTCCGTAATGGAATCACAGATGTACGGCACGCCGGTGCTGGGTGCGAACATTGGCGGTATCCCAGAATTGATTCAGGTTGGTAAGACCGGCGAGCTGTTTGAGAGCGGCAATGTCAAAGATCTGAAGAAGAAGATCGAGAAGCTCTGGGGTGATAAGAAGCTGTGTGCGGAGTACAGTGCGAACTGTAAGGACATCAGCTTCGATACCATTGATGAGTATTACGAGAAAATTATGAAAGTTTATAGATAAAAAGAGAGATAGAGGTATTAAAAATGTCTAACACTAGCGAAAAGAAACTGAATGGTACTGTCATCGTCACTTATCGCTGCAACGCTCGTTGCTCCATGTGCAACCGTTATAAAGCACCTTCCAAGCCGGAAGAAGAAATCAGCATCGAAACCATCAAGAAGCTGCCAAAGATGTACTTTACCAATATTACCGGCGGCGAGCCGTTCATCCGTACCGACCTGAAGGATATCGTGCGCGAATTGTACAAGAAGTCTGACCGTATTGTTATTTCTACCAACGGTTTCTTCACAGACCGTATCGTTGACCTGTGCAAGGAGTTCCCGCAGATCGGTATTCGTATCTCTATCGAGGGTCTGGAGCAGACCAACAATGAGATTCGTGGCCTGCAGAACGGCTACCAACGTGGTTACGGCACACTGAAGAAGCTGCGTGAAATGGGCATGAAGGATGTCGGTTTTGGTATGACCGTTCAGGACAAGAATGCTCCTGACCTGGTGCCTCTGTACAAAATCTCCGATGAGATGGGCATGGAGTTTGCTACCGCCTCTCTGCATAACAGCTTCTACTTTGTTGAGGCAAAGAACATTATCCATGATCGTCCGATGGTTGCTAAGAACTTTGAGAATCTGGTCAACGAACTGCTCCGCAGCAACAGCCCGAAGAAGTGGTTCCGCGCATATTTTAACCACGGCTTGATCAACTATATCTACGGCCAGAAGCGCCTGCTGCCTTGCGACATGAGTTTCGATACCTTCTTCATCGATCCGTATGGCGATGTTATGCCTTGCAATGGTACCAAGGATAAAGAGGTCATGGGCAACCTGAACAATCAGACTTGGGACGAGCTGTGGAACAGCCCGGAGGCCGAAAAGGTTCGTGCAAAGGTTCGTTGTTGCGACCGTGGCTGCTGGATGATCGGCAGCGTAAGTCCTGCGATGCACAAGTACATCTGGAAGCCGGCTACCTGGGTTCTGGTTCACAAGTTCAAGGCTCTGTTCACCAAGCATCCGTACAGCATGTACGAGCTGAAAATCTGCCGCGATTATCGTGAGGGAAAAGTTACTAAAGAGGATTTGGACAAGTGCAGCACCTGCGATATGAACTGTGTAATCAATAACGGCCTGAGTGAAGCCTCCAAGGAGCAGCTGAAGCATAAGACCGGCGAGGAAATCGTGGATGCTGATATCGCACAGCAGATGGAGAATAAATAAGGAAAACAATAACTATGATGATAACAGTTTTAACCCCTACCTTTAATCGGGGGGGGGGATTACAAAGCCTTTGGGATTCACTGCAAAAGCAAATCGTAAAAGAGTTTGAGTGGCTTGTAGTTGATGACGGAAGTACTGATGGTACGAAAGATCTAATAACTAAGTTACAAGAAAAAAGTGATTTTCCAATACGGTATATCTATAAGAGTAATGGTGGAAAACACACTGCTTTAAATGTAGGAATACAGACCATTTGCAGCGAACTTACCTTTATAGTTGATTCAGATGACTGTGTGACAGATGATGCAGTTGAGTCGATACTGAAGATTCACAAGAAATACAGGTCACAAAACAATATCTGTGGATATGCATTTCTCAGAGCGTTCCCTGATGGTAAAGTCAATGGCAAGAAGTTTGATGTCGATGAAAAAATAGGTTCCTATATCGATGTGCGCGTAAACGGTGATGACACTGGCGCAGATAAGGCAGAGGTGTTCAAAACACATTGCTTGAAGGAATTCCCTTTTCCCGAATATCCGAATGAGAAATTCCTTGGGGAAGATCTTGTTTGGGTTAGAATGGCTAGAAAATATGAGATGGTGCATATTAATAAAGCCATTTACGTCGGAAATTATCTTGAAGATGGATTAACCAATAATCGGCGTAAGCATAATATTGCTTCGCCAGTTGGGTGTATGCATCGAGCAGAGGAATTCATGGAGTCCGACTTAAAGACAAGATATAGAATCAAGGGTGGACTACAGTATATTGTATATGGGAGATTTGCGGGAGTCAAGATTTGCGACTTGATTCGCAAATCAAGACATAAAGTTCTTGCAACAGCGTGCATCCCGGGTGGATTGTTTTTGCATTCACGATGGAGTAAAGCACAGTAATTCGACTGATTAAGTAACTAAATGTCTTCTGTCAGTAGATGATAGGACATATTTAATGAAAGTACTTGTTATTAATCCGATTATGTACACATCGGAAACAAAAAATATAAAAAGAGCTTTATCAATAAAAGACACAATGATGTATGATTTGTGCTTGGCTTTCCATGAAATGGGTCATTCTGTACGCTGGTTGGAGGAGAGCCGTTCAAGCCGACAAAAAGTGAAACATATCCATTTGAGGTACTGTGGTGGAAGTGCAAGTGTCAAAAAGTCCGCATGCCTCACTGTTTTCCGTTTATGCCGGAAACGTATCGATATGTAAAACAACATCGTGCTGAGTACGATTTAATTATTACAAGCGATGTATTCTCGCTGAATTCGTTGATGGCATATCGAGCTGCACCGAACAAGACGATTATCTGGCACGAACTTGCAAAGCATAATGCCATTATGAAGAAAATTCCCTCAAAGATTTGGTACGGAGTTATAGCAAGGATCTTCATGCGAAACGCAAAGGTTGTTGCACGCTCAGTGGAGGCAAGGAATTTTGTGAAGAAATACTGCGTGAACACGGATGTAAATGTAATCAATCATGGTGTCAACCTCGATAAGTTTAAAGCATCTACTGAGAAAGATAATGGCTTCGTAGTGTGTTTGCAGTTGATTGAGCGAAAGAAAATCGATGGAATCCTTGAAAAGTATGCCAAGTATCTGGATCAGTACAATTCTACATGCCGGTTATACATTATAGGCGAAGGGGAGTTGAAAGAAAACTTCAGAGGATGGCACAGACTTTGGGAATTGCTCCAAATGTAATTTTTACAGGAAAGATGACACACGATGAACTGCTCCCGATTCTGTCTAAGTCAAAGGCGTTGCTCGTTAATACGGTGAAAGACAACAATATGATTTCCATTGTAGAAGCGATTGCGGTTGGAACGCCTATTGTCACAACAGACGTTCCACTGAATTCTACCTATATCAAAGAATATCAACTTGGCATTGCGAAGAAACAGTGGGATGAATCCGATTTGAATGATGTGGTTTCTAACAGTGAAATGTATATTGAAAACTGCATGAAATACAGATACAAATTTTCTGCAAAACAAAGGGTAAGAACAGTTCTTGGAAGTTAAAAAATGATGTGATTATGGAGGATAAAATGTATTCAATAGCGTATGTTGTACCCTATTTTGGAAAGTTTCCAAAGGGGTTTCAATTCTGGCTGTTAAGCTGTAAGTGTAACTCATCGATTGACTGGCTGATTTTTACAGATGATAAAACGCCTTATGATTACCCAGAAAATGTGAAGGTTACATATTGGATGTTTGATCAGATGAAGAAAAAGGCTCAGGCAATTTATGATTTCCCAATTTCCCTGGAGCGCCCGTATAAGCTCTGCGATTTCAAGCCCGCGTATGGTGAGATTTTTGCAGAAGAGCTGAAAGACTATGATTTCTGGGGACATTGTGATATAGATCTGGTTTGGGGTAATATCCGAAAATTTTATACGGATGAAGTTCTCGGTCAATATGAAAAAGTAGGTTTTAATGGACACTCCAATCTCTATAAGAATACACCTGAGGTGTGTGCTCGCTATAGAACACATATTGAAGGAAAGATGTACTATCGGGATGTCTATTCAGTCGATAAGGGCTTTGCATTCGATGAGCCGGGTATGGATGACATTTACGAGGCACTTCAAATTCCAGTCTATAAAAAAATTGATTTCGCAAACCTGCTGAAATATGATTATGGCTTCTTCCTTGACTGGGGTAAGGAAGAGGATGCGTACAAAAATGAACATCAGGTCTTTACATGGCACAATGGAACTCTTCTTCGCCATTATTTGGATCATGGCAAAATAAAGGATGAAGAGTATATGTACTTGCACTACTGGTGCCGCCCGACAACTTTTGCCATTAAAGAGTACGATGAGCAAAAAGATTATCTAGTTTATGCAGATACTACAACGGATAAGCCGTTTGAGCTGACTCCTGGCTTGATTCTGAAAAGAAGCCGCCGCAGTAAAGTGAAATACTATGCTAAGGTACTGTGGTTTAATAGGAAGAAAATCACTTGGGAAAGAATTGTATTCAATGTAAAGGGAATGTTGAATTATAAAAAAGATGACTGAGGGGATCAAAAAATGAAAAAGATGCTAATTGTAATGATGCATTTAGGAATGGGCGGTGCAGAAAAAAGTTTGGTTAATTTCCTTAATGAGCTCTCACCTAATGACTGTAAGGTTGATCTTCTCCTTTTTAAGAAAGACGGAATCCTGCTCGAACAAGTCCCAAGTTGGGTGAGTATAATTGATACACCTAGAGATGTGGCGGTTTTATATGGAAGTAACCCGATAAACAAGAAAGAAAAATATCTGAAATGCATACGCTATTGGGGTACACTATGTGCAACAATGCAGACACATAATAATGAGAGAAAACAATTTGTTAGATGGAAAAAATATTATACGAAACATATTGACCAACTCAAGGAAAAATATGATATAGCTATATCTTATGTGTCTGGTGAAATTATGAACTATGTAGTAGAGAAAGTTGATGCTCCTCTTAAAGCTACATGGGTTCATACAGACTATAAAGCATCAAAGGGATGCCCCAAAGATGATGAGTATTATTTTGAAAAACTTAATAAAATTATCACGATATCAGATAGTTGTGTCAACTCTATAAAGGACTCTTTTTCACAGAATACTATAAAGCAAAAAGTCATTTGTCTTCCTAATATTGTTTCTGCAGCATTTGTTAAGAAGTTGGCCGAAGTGATAGTTGACGATGTATACCAAGAAAGAAAATCATTTAAGATTCTTTCGATTGGAAGACTTGAAAACGTCAAAGGTTTTGATATGGCGGTTGAAGCCGCAAAAATACTTCAAGATAAAAAAATTGATTTCGAATGGCTAATAATTGGTGAAGGTTCTGAACGAAAAAATTTAGAGACACTTATTAGGAAATATGCTTTAAATAATAAAATGAAGTTGTTAGGTCTGAAAGATAATCCGTATCCGTATCTAAAAGGCTGTGACATCGTGGTTCAGTCGTCGCGATTTGAAGGAAAATCAATTGCTTTAGACGAAGCAAAAATTTTTGGAAAACCGATTATATCGACTAATTATCCAACAGTTTATGATCAACTATCAAAAGATGAGGGTATGATTACAGAGATGAATCCAGAGGCAATTGCGGAGGGAATTAGTGCATTGTACTACAATGAATCACAATTGAAGTTGATAAAAGAATATCTGAAATCAAGGAATTATGGAAATGCCTCCGATGTAAACAAATATATTTATGAATTGGGGATTAAGGAGGAGCGATGAGCCATTCGTTTAAAAAATTCAACACAACAGGTTCAGGACTGTTTGCATACTTTGTTTTATTCGTATTTACAACATCTGAAATACTACAAGCAGTTCCGCTTCTTAATGATCTGCTCAACATTTTGAGATGTCTTTTGTTTGTTGTTTTCTTATGGAATTATTTTGTTGGAGAGAAAAACATATACGTAAATTTGATTATTTTGTGGCAGATGGCGTATATAATTTCCTCATACATTAATAATAACTTTACCAATTCTGTGCTTTTTTATGCAATTAATGCTATTACAACTACACTGTTTGTGATGGAAAATATACGAATTAGTCCGTACGGTTTTATTAGAAGAGGTAGAAATTGGTTTTTCTTTTTGCTGATTATAAATTTAGGACAATTATTATTTGGTACGCCGTATGCATCAACAAGTGGCAGTGTTTATGTTCTTGGATTACGAGTTAATTTTACACTATACTGCTATGCAGCAGTTGTATTTTCGATGGCATATGATTACTATGTACGAGAAACACGGAGAATATCACGATTTTCGATAGTTGTTTTTGCAACTGCAGTAATCACACTGTTTATTCCGATGGTTGCGACGGGACTTATCGGATTTCTTGCAATAATGCTGGCATATATTGTATTAAAACGTGAAAAAAATTATTGGATATTGGCGGTTATAGCAGTAGTTTCAACATGGGGAATTATATACCAAGCAGATTTTATTCAAATATTCGGCCCTTTTTTGAATTTGTTTGGAAAAGATCTTACTTTTTCAGTAAGAACATATATATGGCAACGTGCTCTTAGTCTTATTCCTTTAAAACCAGTTTGGGGATATGGAATATCAGATATGTTTGTGCCAGCCTTTGGCGGCGTAGATCATCCAGCACACAATGAAATACTTAACGTTTTATATAGAGGTGGAGCTATTTCGTTTGCCTTTATCGCATTGGCTTTTATTTTAGTTGCAAAGAAAAGCATAGGTAGAGGAAAATGGCATAGAGTTTGTATGGCTTTTCTGTTTGGTATTGCAATTGTTATGATTACAGAAATCTTGTCATCACAAAATGCATATCAATTTATACTTGCGCTGTTCTATTTCACAAATATGGAAGCAGTAAAGGAGGGAATGGAAAATGTTGAAACCAACCTTTAGTATAATCATTCCCGTTTATAATGCACAGAACACAATCAGTAGAACCATTGAGTCTGTTTTATTACAGGAAATGCAGGACTTTGAATTGATTTTAGTAAATGACGGATCATCGGATAATAGCTTGCAAATATGTAAAAAATATGCAAAGGATAATCAGAAAATCAGGGTCATAGATAAAAAAAATGGTGGGGTCTCCTCTGCCAGAAATGAAGGAATAAATAACTCCAACGGAGAGTATGTTGTTTTTCTGGATAGTGACGATACAATTTCTCCTAAATTATTAAAGCTATTTTACAAGGTTATTGAAGAACAACACACGGATTTGGTGTTTTGTAATTTTGCGATTGTTACAAATACACAGAGTATTCCCAATAAGGTGGATGTCGAGGGGGTAAGTTCAAAAAAGGATATTTCGAGTCAGTTCGAAAAATTGTACAACGCAAACCTACTGAATTGCTGCTGGGGAAAGTGCTATAAACGTAAGTTGATCAATTATCAATTTGACTCCAAACTACAACTTGGAGAGGATTTTCTGTTTGTCTTAAATTATCTGGAAAATGCTAAAACAGTATATTATATAAATCAAGAATTATATAATTACTATGTTCTTTCAGAAAATACACTATCATTTGCTGGCGGAATAAAACGGCTGAAAAATCTGTATGCGGTTTATGAAGAATCAATAAATGTGTTAAGGAAAAATTTCCCAGTAGATTCTTTTCAGTATGTAGTTGAGAGAAAATTTTGCATTAATATTTTAGATTCGGTTGAAAGAATTGCAAAAAGTGGAAATGTTAAAAAAGCAGAAAAAATGCGAGTGTTTGATCATGCCATTGATAGCCTCAAGCACCTTGAATATATTGAAAAAGTTTTAGAGAGCATTGATGGGAAATTTAAAGCCGAATATAAACTTTTAGAACAAGGAAAGTACAATATATATATTATGCTATGTAAAGGAATTGGATTAGCTCACAGCTTTAAGGTTAAAATCGTAAATCAATAGTTGAAAATATGTGAAACTTGCTATGATAAGATAAGTGTGGATTTGGTTGTAACAGGTGTTCGGGAGGGTTCTTCGACACGTGCAGCTCAGATAAACAACTTGAATAATAGTAGCACAATATGTTCCTGCTAGGCAGTCTGGACCATAGGAATAAACATCAAAGCTCCCACAGTGTTTGAATGTTTTGAGCTATAGAGTCAAAGGGAAAGGAAAATGGTGATTCAGTTTCTGAACTCATCATAAGAGTAGAATATGAATAAAACAGTAGGGATAATCACGTTGAATGATAATAATAATTATGGAAATCGTCTTCAAAATTATGCGGTGCAAATGATTCTTAATAGACTTGGAATCGAATCATATTCCATAGAAAATTATCCGTACATGAACTCAAGAAAAAAATACTTTCTTAGAAAAATAAAAAACATTGGATTTAACAGGTTTTATTCAAGGAATCCTGTGCGCCGGGATAAATTTGAAGAATTCAATGGCAATATTCAGTATTATAAAAGAAAATATAGTCCGTATTTACGATTTCCTGATTTGGATTATGTATTGGTTGGCTCTGATCAAGTCTGGAATCCAGAGTTTGGACTTGACGAGGCCACGAATTTAAGTACAGTTCCACCAAGAAAACGAATAGCTTTCTCTGCTAGCTTTGGAGTGGATCATATCGAGAAAAAAAGTGAAAAATTATTATCGGAATTGACAAAATTTAAATGTATTTCAGTAAGAGAAGAAAAGGGTGCAGAAATATTAAAGGATTATTTGGGAATTGATGCACAGGTTTTGATTGATCCAACATTATTATTAAATAAAAATGAATGGAATATAGTGGCAAAAAAGCCGGATGGTTTTTCTGAAGAAAAATATATATTAACGTATTTTTTGTCTCCGATGTCTGAAAAAGCGAAAAAAGTTTTACAAGAAAATCAGAGAGAATTGAAACTGGTAGAATTATCAGGTAAAGATGGGATGGGAATGAATGTTGGTCCATCTGAGTTTTTATATTTGTTTTCACATGCAGAATTGATTTTAACGGATTCATTTCATGCTTGCGTATTTTCATTTATTTATGAAAAACCATTTGTTGTCTTTGATAGGAATTGGACAAAACAAAGTATGAATTCCAGAATAAACACTCTGCTAGAAAAATTTTCATTAGAGCGCAAGTATATTGACTCTGGCCTTGAAAACAACATTTTTGAACATGATTACTCAAGGGGCTATGAGCGGTTGAAAATTGAGAAAGAAAAGACAATTGTTTTTTTAAAAAAAGCATTTGAGGATTAATAAAGTGGCCAAAATTGAAAGAACAAGAAATGCAACAAGAAATATTGCATTTGGGATAATATTAAGAATATATCAAATATTAGTTCCATTTTTAATGAGAACAGCCATGATTTATCTCATGGGTGTAGAATATTTAGGGCTAAATAGTTTGTTTACTTCTGTTCTGCAAGTTCTGAATTTGGCGGAATTAGGAGTCGGTTCTGCGATGGTTTATAGTATGTATAAACCAATTTCTGAGGACGATGAATCAACTATATGTGCACTAATGAAATTATATAAAACTTATTATAGAATAATAGGTTTTGTTATTGCAGCAATCGGTCTTTGTTTCGCCCCTTTTATTTCAAAACTGATTTCAGGAGATGTGCCAGCGGGAATCAATATAGAAACCCTTTATTTACTAAATTTGGGAGCAACTGTTCTTTCATATTGGCTATTTGCTTATAAAGGAAGTATTCTTCAAGCGCATCAACGTACTGATATTGTAAGCAAGGTGACGTTGGTAACTAGTACGATCCAATATATTTTACAGCTAAGCGTATTGTGGTTATTTAAGGATTATTATTTGTATGTTATCGTACTATTGCTGTCACAAGCTTTGACGAATATAGTGACTGCATTAGCGGCAGATAAATTATATCCCCAATATCACCCAAAAGGAAGTATGAGTAAACATCAGATTAAGCAAATTAATCAAAGAATTAGGGACTTATTTACTTCAAAAGTAGGCGGTGTCATCTATGATTCGGCAGATACAATTGTTATTTCGTCTTTCCTAGGTCTGACAGTGCTGGCTGTATATCAGAATTATTATTATATATTAAATGCAATCACTAGCTTTATGGCCGTAATTTTTTCGGCATGTATTGCTGGAATCGGTAATAGTATTATTGTTGAAAGCAAGGAAAAGAATTTTAATGATTTAAACATATTTACGTTTATTATATGCTGGGTATCTGGTTTTTGTTCTGCTTGTTTACTGTGTTTATATCAACCTTTTATGGAATTATGGGTTGGTAAGAATTTAATGCTATCTTTTTCAGCGGTGATTTGTTTCGTGGTGTATTTTTTTGTGAGGCAAATTAATTCACTCTTCAACGTGTATAAAGACGCATCAGGAATGTGGCATGAAGATAGATTCCGGCCATTGACAGCTGCGTTAGTTAATTTGGCGCTCAATTTAATATTGGTACAGATTATCGGAATATACGGTGTGTTATTATCAACGGTAATTGCAATATTATGTGTGGGTATGCCATGGCTGTTGCATAATTTATTTACTGTGTTTTTTGAAAAAAAACACCTGTTAGATTATCTAAAAAAACTGCTGTACTATTGCGTAGTTACCTTTATTTGCTGTGTTGGAACATATTTTGTATGCACTAAAATAAATTACAATTTAATTGTAACACTGCTTGTTAGAGGGTTGGCATGTTTGCTCATTCCGAATCTTATTTATTATATTTTTTATAAAGACAGATATGAGTTCAAGGAATCTTTAAAGCTTGGAAATAAAATAACAAAGGGTAGATTTAAATCAATTTTGAAAAAAATCGGGATGAAAGAATGAGGGATAATACCTGATGCAAAAAGGAGAACATGAGGTGAAACCAATAAAAGTATATGCGGGATATAATGTGAATCAGGATGTGCGCCTCAGTAGTTCCTCTGGTGCCGTTTTTTCTTTGCTAGCAGAAAAGGTACTCTCTCAGAATGGAACCGTATATGGCGTTAAAATGTCGGAAGGCTGTTACTCAGCAGAATTTTCGAGAGTAACGGATATGGATGAGCTTATTTGGCTTCGAGGATCAAAATATTTACAGGCCAGAGTAGGAAATACGTATAAGCAGGTTAAAGATGATCTGCTAGCCGGTAAGTTTGTTCTTTTCAGTGGAACGGGGTGTCAAGTGAATGGCTTAAAGAGCTTCTTAGGGAAAGACTATGATAATCTACTTTGTGTGGATGTGATCTGTCATGGCACACCATCACCAGCCCTATGGAAAAGATACGCAGAATACCAGGAAAAGAAAAATCGTGGCAAACTAATGGAAATCAATTTCCGCTGCAAAGATGATAGTTGGACGGACTTTGGTATGAAAGAAGTTCTGGCGGACATTCCACAGGGGGAAGCGAAACAGTTGTATATTTCAAAAGATAAAGACCCTTACATGCAAATGTTTCTGAGAGATTACTGCCTCCGGCCTTCGTGTTACGACTGTGCTGCAAAAAAGGTGAAAATGGCAGACTTGACTATTGCGGATTTTTGGGGAATTAATGATGTGGATCCCGAAATGAACGATGGAAACGGTACGTCACTTATTTTAATTCGTACAGATAAAGGAATGAAGGTATTTGAAGCTATCAGTAATAAACTGAAATTGAAAGAAGTGGCTTATGAAGACGGTGTGAGAAGTAATCCGGCAGAATATAAATCTTGCCGTAGACCACCGCAGAGGGATACTTTTTTTGAGGATATGGATGTTATGGAATTTGAAGAACTTGAAAAGAAGTATGCTTCTCAAATAAAAGTAACATTTAAAAGTAGAGTAAAAAGAAAAATCAAGGATACAATTAAATCAGCCCTCATAGCAATCGGGGGGGGAAAAAAGAGAGTATAAGTATAACGAAAAATATGGACTACTCTTTGTGTTTCGTATTTGAGTGTCAGGAGAAAAATCAATGAAAGAACTTCCAGTGCTATATAAACGAAAAGAAGAGTGCTGTGGATGTACAGCCTGTTATGCGATTTGTCCGAAAGAAGCTATATCTATGGTAGAGGATGAAGAAGGATTTGAGTATCCGCAGATTGATGATAGTAAATGTATCCGTTGCTATCAATGTTTGAAGGTTTGTCCTTTTAAGATTGAGAGTGAAGCATAAATGAGGTAATTAATAATGGGAAAGTATTTTGGAACGGATGGCTTCCGTGGTGAAGCCGGAATCACGCTGACTGCCGACCATGCCTACAAGGTTGGACGTTTTCTGGGCTAATATTATAACGCGTTGCGTGAGCGCAATGGTGACACCGACCCTGCTCGCATTGTCATAGGCAAGGATACTTGTCGGAGTTCGTACATGTTCGAGTACAGCCTGGTCGCGGGCCTGACAGCCTCTGGGGCGGATGCCTACCTGCTGCATGTTACGACTACCCCGTCCGTGGCCTACATTGCCCGCGTGGATGATTTCGACTGTGGCATTATGATCTCCGTCAGCCACAACCCCTACTACGACAATGGAATCAAACTGATCGACTGCTACGGCGAGAAAATGCCGGAGGAGACCCTGATGCTGGTGTAAGTGATTCACTGTGTGTACCTACTTAGTCCGCCATTTTTATGAAATAATGGTTGAAAATATAGCAAGTTGTACAAGTTGTGCAACCGCCACCATCAGGAGGACATATGAATCCAACCAAGATCCAGCATCAGCTTTCATTGGAAAAATGGGCTGATATCATCAGGCAACAACAAGCAAGTGGATTAACTATCAATCAATGGGTTACAGAAAACAACATAAGAAGAGATGCTTTTTTCTATTGGAAGCGCAAACTGAAGGACACCGTTATAGATAGTGTGACTTCAGCAGGTTTCGTAGAGCTTCCGGTAGCTCTAATACAGGCTGAAAGTATACCGGTTGAAAAACTTGTACAACCTACACCATCAACTGAAGCTCTGGTTGAAACTGTGGAAATCACTTAAACTAAGAACATTACTGAGACGGATAGTTGCGCAGAAGCAAATAGTAAGCTCCATGATGTGGAAAGCTTGGTCTCCAAGAATCACTGGTGTTATCTTGGCGAGTATCTTGCTGTATTGATAACAGATTCTAAGAGCTTCCCACAACCACACTAATTATCGAAACAGACGAATACTTGCTTTCGATTATTGTAGACGTGATGCTAAAGGAAGGAACGGAATTCACGGTACAGCCCACGGATGACCAGTGGTTGGGTGCTACATAAACTGATAGAAGACAGAGAATATACTGCAAATTTTATTAGTAATCTGGGAAGATATATTTGTCTGATAAAATAATATAAGGGGGGAAAGTGGCGAACGAATGACTGTAGGGGAGAGCTGTAACTAGCGAATTTGGATAGATAAAAATAGGGAGGTAAAGGTTTATGGAATTTCGGTTTTTTTTTATATGAAAATTTATTGTTTTGGATAGGTATTGGCGGTGCGGACGCAATTGCGTTGCTTATAGCATTTATTCAAATGATGAGAAGAAAAAAGAATAATGAAATTGGTGGAGAATCAATTAGAAAAAAAGACAAGTGGTTGATTGGCGGCTATGCAGCAGTGCTCATTCTTGTATGTATTATGGTTATCAATGCATATGACTGTTCAAGGAATTACTATCGTGTACCTGATGTTACGAATTTATCATATGATTCGGCAGCACAAACGCTTAAAGAACAGGGCGTTGTGTTTGAACCAGATGATATGAGACATTGGACGGAGGTTGTTATAGAACAGAAACCGGCTAAAAATACAGTTGTCCCCAAAGGAATAAAAGTTGAACTGACATTGAAAGAACAACAAAATAAAACTGATATAGTTACTGAAAGGGAAATTGTTATTGAACATAATAATACTCCTCTTGGAGACGTCGGGATTAGTAACTATAAAATAAATCATTACCAAATGGACATTTCAGGGAAAAGTTATTCTTTTGCCGGAGATGAAATAAGATTTGGGAAGACGGGTGATATTATAGAGCCGAAATCGTTTGCCAAAGACTATGAAGGTTTTTCTTTCGTAGGAGGCTGTGCCGGAACAGAGTCATCAAAAACACCGATTGATTATGTAACAAGCACGACTATTCTGCCAAATGGAACGAGAGTTATTAATATGTTTTATTCGAGAAATAAAATCTCGTTAAATTTTAATGCAAACGGTGGAACGGCGGAAGAAAGCAAAAGGAATATATATTATGGAGCTACCTTCGGGAATCTTCCTATACCTGAAAGAGATTGCTATACGTTTGAGGGATGGTATACGCAGAAAGAAAAAGGTTATAAGGTAGACGAAACGACATCAATGGGAAGTTCAGATATTACTGTATATGCACATTGGAAGCTAAATAGCGAATCTGATTGGGTGATAGCAGATGAAGTTCCGGATAATGTCATAATCTGTGATGAGAAGTGGACTTATTCGTTAGCTGAAGAAATGAATTCGATGAATAATCTTGAACCTGGATGGACGAAAATTAATGAGTATTGGATAGAAACACTCTCTGGTTCGGAGAAATATGCTGAATTCCCGACTGGGTATAATACGGAAGACTCTATATATGTGAATTATAAAAAGGAGCCATTTATAGAGTACGATGACGGAACCAACAAACGAGTAGTGGAAAACACTCCGATTGGTTTTATATACTGGCATTGGATGTATAATGTTGTTTATTTCGATTCAACCACTCGAGCGATATCAAATAGATATGGAATTTGGAACACACATGGTGGAAAAAGTGGAGGACTTGGATACTATTATTTTTCTGCTTTTGAATCGAGTGTAGATTGCCCGTATTTGGATAATCTCTATTGTTGTAGTCAGAATCTACCAAGTTATGACTGCGCAGGTATTATTCCTGATACCTCAGTTCTTGGAGTCGGAACAAACCGTTACTTCAGATTTCAGACTTTTGAAAGTAAATATACAGATTATCGTAAATGCTATCAGTATCGTCGTGTAGTTGATGGACTTGAATCAGATGTTGAAGTATTTGAAAATGGCAATACATACAATGTGAAGAAATTGGTGAGATATATAAGGAAATAGTGAAACAATGGTAAACTGTATATTCCGTTCCAATAGTGCACCCTTTTCGGAAGAATAGAGCAGGTCTTCTGAAAAATCAGACCAGGTACTTTAGCCTGACGGAACGGGAATGTTTGGCAAAATGCATTGAACGGTTCTTTGCGTTTGCCTGTGTTATAGTACTATCAACAAAAAATCCACCCTTACCGTTTTGAGTGACGCCACTCATGGTTCGGATGGATTTTTCTTTGCTTTGTTTAAAATGTTATTCGGTTAATCTTCCAAATTGAATTCTTTATATAGCTTTGCACGGTAAACTTCGTGTAAATGCTCCATCATGTGTACCCTCGACTGATCCCGATTGATATGAGATGATGTGTGGGTAGCACGATTTGTACAATTCGTGCGAACACTTAAATCTCAGGAGGGATCTAAATGAATTCAACCAGAATCGAGAAACAATACGCTCTTCAAAAATGGGCCGGTATCATTAAGCAACAGCAGGAATGCACTTTACCACTTAAAGAATGGTTATCTCAAAACAACATAACCAAGGATCAGTACTACTATTGGAAGCGCAA